>Ga0272442_10009079_pt1 | contig 12497 bp, 8 predicted proteins | sample SSMForm2O_FD_200262 | JGI IMG/M metagenome (GOLD analysis project Ga0272442, IMG submission 200262) | Marine sediment archaeal communities from Little Sippewissett salt marsh, Falmouth, MA, United States - SSM-Form-2O | ecosystem: Environmental > Aquatic > Marine > Wetlands > Sediment ... | reverse complement strand
AAGAGGCATTGAACAGGGCACCGAAAACCATCAAATATGCCGCCAGGAACCCGAAAAATGATTTTATGCTGGATAAAAAGGAGCCGCATTTTTGTGCCGACGGAGGCTCACCATTTACGCTGGACTGGGAAAACAACAAGAATCGATACTCAACGGCAGAAGATGTTGCGCGCTGCTCGATAATAGCTGATTACCTCGACCACGTTCATATCGTCTCCCTGGGTTCCGCCCTGGATGTGCCAGTACCTATGCAGAGCTTAGTTGGTATGTACACCCGCCTGAGCAATACAGAAAAACACTTCACGGCGGGCGCTCTCACCGCCAGACAGGCTCAATATCAAATCGAAATCGCTGCTGGCATTGTCGGGAGCACAGATGAACTCAAGAAAAGACCTATTTTTTCAACAGCTATATGTCCCATATCCCCTCTCTGCTATACCAATGGGAGAACAGACGCCGCTCTGGAGTATGCTAAGGCTGGCATCCCTGTCATTATATGGTCTATGCCCATGCTGGGCGAGACAAGCCCAGCCACGCTGGCTGGCGCAATGGTTATCGATAATGCTGAATCCCTGGGCTACCTTGTAATCCTGCAGTTTGCCAACCCCGGAACACCAGTGGTATATTCTGCCGACGTCGGCGCTGTGGATTTCAAAACAGGGTCGGGAATTCACTCCCCTGAAACCAACCTCATGACCATGGGCCTTAGTCAGATGGCACAATACTATGGCTTGCCAACACAGGCGGAGGCTTCTGGCTCTGCTTCTACATTTCCCGATGCGCAGGACGGATACGAAAAAGCCATATTCCTTGTCACCTATATGCTTATGGACACTGCCCCTGACATCATCCTCGGTTTAGGAGGATTGGAAAGAGCCTGTATGACATCCGAGGAGGCTCTGGTTATCGACAACGAAATTATAGATTATGCCCTGGGCTATGCGAGTGGGCTGGAAGTAGACGACAGCACATTAGCCCTGGACGTCATACATAAGGTCGGGCCCGGCGGAACTTTCCTGGGTGAAAAGCACACGCTCCAACATTTCAGGGAAAGATGGGCTCCGAAGATTGGCAATATGGATAGCTTCGAAGCATGGGAGAAGAAAGGCTCCAGACGACTTGATGAGATAGCTCACGAAAAAATAAAGGAAATACTGGCCACGCATAAGCCAGAACCTATCCCCCAGGATGCTCAAAAGGAAATATCAAAAATCCTGAAGAGAGCCGAGACAGAACTACTGTCATAATGATACAATTACATTCCATAAAAAAAGGAGGCTAGATAATATGAAAAAGGCATTGATAGTCGGAGCCGGAGGGCAGGGAGGGCCTTGTGCCTCGATCCTGTCCAGGGATAAAGACATATCGCAAATAGTATTGGGTGATATAGATTTAGATTTAGCCAATAAGGTTAAGAACAAAATAGGCAGCGATAAAGTCACTGCTATAAAATTGGATGCCGGGGAGGTTGAGGATATAGAGAGAGCAGCAAAGGGAATGGACGTTGTCATCAACCTCACTCTGTGCCGATTCAACGCCAACATAATGAAAGCTGCCGTAGCCAGTGGGGCACACTACGTGGATACAGCTTCAGGCAACCCACTCATGAGTCAATTCTTAGAAAACAAACCGCTTGAGTTTGACGACGACTACAAGAAGGCCGGGTTGACAGCTTTAATTTGCAGCGGAGGCTCCGCGGGAGTCACCAATGTATTGACCAGATATGTATGCGACAAATTGGACCACGTAGAAGCAATACATATCAGAGTCGGCCACAAGGCTATTAAAGAAACGGGAGATACAATCAAGACCTGGCAACCAACATGGTGCCCTGAAATAGCGCTCGGTGACTATGCACACGAGTCAATAGCATTCGTAGACGGTAAATACACAGTATGCCCTCCTTTCAGCGGTTGTGAGAAATATGACTTCCCCGACCCGGTTGGGTCACTCGTAGTTTACCACCACTCACACGAAGAGCCAGTAACCATGCCACATTTCATAGGCCAAGGTTTGAAACACGTAGATTTCAAATACCCCATAGACCCAGTAGCAGGTGCCCTGGTCAAAATGGGATTTGCCAGCCATGAACCCATAGATGTAAAAGGCGCCAAAGTCGCACCCATAGATGTGCTAATGAAGCTAATACAACCCCCGGTTGACACATTCCTCACCGAGGATGAAACGAACGCAGGCATTTTCCCTGACTCTGTTCACCCATACCTGCTGGAAATAAGCGGCGAGAGCAAAGGAAAGAACGTAACATATAAGCTATGGTGGTCATCCTACCTCTTCGACACGGCTGAAGAGAAAGCACACCTGTACAAGATATTCGGTACGTCAAAAGTCGGGGTAGCTTTGCCAGCCGTCGTCGGGGCGAAAATGTGCATGGAAGGCAGTACCGATAAAGGAGTAATCTCGTCAGAGTGCCTTGATCCGACGAAATTCATGAGCATAATGTCCGCCATGGACGCTCCATTGAAGTTCAACGAGGTATGTTCAGATTAGATATCTACTTGCTGAATCACTGGAAGATTGAATTTCTTCCTGAAAATAGAAATCAAATATAAAAATACTAAATACGGAGGTAGCAAAAATGAAGGCAGTTTGTTTAGGTGGAGCAGGAGCTATGTGTGCTTCTCTCGAATACGATCTTCACAAGACAAGCGATTTCGACGAAATCGTGGTTGCAGATTTTGATGAAAAAAAGGCAGAGCACATCATAGGTTTGATGGATGGCGATAAGAGATTTTCATTTGCCAAGCTGGATGCAACGAAGAAAGAGGAAATAGCTAAAGTAGTAAAAGGGGCTGATTGTGTGTACGATGGCTTGCCTGACCAGTTTATGTTCAACTTCATGGACGTGGTCAGCGAAATAGGAATAAATGGCGTTTCCCTGTCCACTATAGGGCTAACTAATGAGAGGCTTGCCAAGTATTCAGATGCTCTTAAGAAAAAGGGGAATACGGTTCTGCTGAATACCGGTGGAGGTACGATTACCAGCGTGATGGATATATTGGCGTGTGAGGAATTGGACGAGGTGGAAGAGATTAATGAATACTGGTCATTGTGGAGGCCAATTACTCAGGCCACGCCAGGCCTCATATACGCGGCTATGCAGTTCATTCCTTCATCTAAAGGGAGAGTCTACTGGGAAAATGGAGAATATATACGGCATCTTCCTCCCTTTGCTTTGCCTAAAGACTGGGAATTCCCTGAACCCATAGGGAAACAGGAAACTCACATTATCGAACACGGAGAGCCAATGCCTCCTTTTATTCCTGCGATAAGGAAAAAGGGATTGAAACGCGTAATATGCAGGGGAGTATTCCATTATGGGTGGACGCGGCTGGCGAGGTTTTTTCTTGAGAATGGCATCTTCGATGCAGAGCCAATAGAGATAAATGGGGTTAAGGTATCGCCTTTCGAAGTCGTCATGAAGCATATAGAACGCCATGCTGCAGAGAAGTGGGAAGATTCATATACGGTAGCAAAGAAACTGGGCTTTAACCCTCAAGACGTATTATCCACAGAAGTAATAGGTTCTAGAAATGGCATGGCTAACAGAATCATATACTACTGTGTACCACGCTACCCATTCTTCGATGGTAAACCTGCCAATGCCTCAATGGAGTATGGCTCCTTTGTAGGAGTAGCGGGGTCTGTATCACTTCAGATGCTGGCGCATGGGGAAATATCACAGAAGGGAGCCTACCAGGTCGAAACAAGCGATGTGGATGCAAGGAAAATGTTCAATGAATATGAGAAGAGAGGGTTCAAGTTCACCAAACAAAGCTCCTTCAAGGCATAAGCATTGCAGGGCAGAATAATAATTGGAGGCACAAAGAAGATGAGAGCGCTATTAACTTTTTTATCTGATCATGAAGTAGATCAAATTCATAAAGCTAGCCTACAGATTCTAAAGGAAACAGGGATTAAAGTTACGAGCGAGAAAGTGCGGATGTCGCTTGCTGAGAATGGCGCGGAGATTAGTGGCGACATTGTAAAGATTCCAGAGTCTCTTGTAGCAGAAGCACTTAGCAGAGCCCCGCAGGAGATGATACTGGGTGCAAGAGAGCCGAAATGTGACCTCAAAATCCCCGCAGGTGATTTCCCTTTTGCAGCTACAAGTGGTTTCTCACCATTTGTGGACGACTTCAGGACTGGAGAGAGAAGGTATTCAACATCGGCTGACGTGAAAGATTTTGCCATACTAAGTGATTACCTCGATACGGTTGATTTCTTCTGGCCGATTGTAATCCCTGGCGACGTAGCGCCGCCGCTACAGGAACTCTACTCTTTAGCGATTTCGTTTGAGAATAACAGGAAGCATATTCAATGTTCCTGTGTCACTGAGAAAACAGCACAATGGCAAGTTAGATTGGCAACTGCGATCGCTGGAGGTGAAGAAGAGCTCAAAAAGAGGCCTCTTTTTTCAACAATTAACTGCCCCGTTGCTCCCTTAGTGTTTGAAAAGGACTCATCCGAGGCAATGGTCGTGCTGGCGAAGGCAGGCATTCCTCCTGCCCCCATGAGCATGGTGTTAGCTGCTACAACTGGCCCAACAACAATAGCGGGGACTCTGGCGTTAGCAAATGCTGAGGAACTCGCTGCTCTGGTTATTACCGAGTGTGCCAACCCTGGTGCGCCGATGATTTATTGCTCGGAGATAGCGCCGGCGGACATGAAGACTGGCGAAATTAACTACAGTGCGCCTGAATTTCCGTTGCTCTGTGCCGGCGGAGCGCAACTGGCGAGATTCTATAAGCTTCCCAATTTTGTAGCAGATATCTCGCCACGGAAAGCGCCTAATGATACTGCACCTCCCAAACGCAAACAAGTTGACACCTCATCTGTAAAGCGTAGTTTAGCGGCAGGCGCTATGCACCACATGACTCGCTCGGACCTTTTCGCTTCACTCGGAAGCTGCGACAAGGCGATCAGTGCCTCGTTAGACCAGCTAATCCTCGATGCTGAGAGTTATGAACATACTCGTGCGTACTTGCGCAGATTCGAGGTGAATGACGATACGCTGGCGCTGGACATCGTTCATAAAGTCGGCCCTGGCGGCCACTTCCTGGGCGAGAAGCATACATTGGAGCACTTCAAAAAGGAAATATGGAGCAGGACAATGGATGATACTTTCATTCTCGACCCGATGTCGAAGGGTTCTTTCCCTGAAAGGGCGAAGACGAAGGTGAAGGAGATACTCTCCACACACAAAGCTCCTCCCATTAAAGAGGCCCTGCGCAAGGAGATGCAACAGATTCTTAAAGATGCTGAGAAAGATATACTGGGGAATGGCTGAGCGCATAAGGCTAACGAAAAAAGATGATGTGTTACGGGCTATATATAAACGAGCACCTCCCCTTGACAGACGAACATGGATATACCTGCACCCATACGATATATATCTAATATGTATACCGGTTTAAAGAACTCAGGAAGAGGCCTATCTCTAAACAAAGCTCTTTCAATGTATAAGCATTGCAGGGCAGAATAGTAATTGGAGGCACAAAGAAAATGAGAGCACTATTAACTTTTTTGTCTGAGGACGAAGTAAAGCAAATTCATGAGGCTAGTCTGCAGATTCTAAAGGAAACCGGGGTCAAAGTTCTGAGCGAGAAAGTGCGGATGTTGCTTGCTGAGAATGGCGCGGAGATTAGTGGCGACATCGTAAAGATTCCAGAGTCCCTTGTAGCAGAAGCACTTAGCAGAGCCCCGCATAAGATGACACTGGGAGCAAGAGAGCCAAAGTGTGACCTTAACATCCCCGCAGGCGAGTTTCCCTTTCTAGCCACAAGCGGTTTTTCGCCATTTGTGGACGATTTCAGGACCGGAGAGAGAAGATATTCAACATCGGCTGACTTAAAAGATTTCGCCATAATTAGCGATTACATCGATACGGTTGATTTCTTCTGGCCTATTGTAATCCCTGGTGACGTAACACCACAACTACAGGAACTTTACTCTTTAGCAATTGCGTTTGAGAATAATAGGAAACATATTCAATGTTCCTGTGTCACTGAGAAAACAGCACAATGGCAAGTTAGATTGGCAACTGCAATCGCTGGTGGTGAAGAAGAGTTGAAAAAGAGGCCTCTTTTTTCAACAATTAACTGTACCGTTGCTCCCTTAGTGTTTGAAAAGGGTTCGTCCGAGGCAATGGTCGTGCTGGCGAAGGCAGGCATTCCCCCTGCCCCCATGAGCATGGTGTTAGCTTCTACAACTGGCCCTGCAACAATGGCGGGGACCCTAGCATTAGCAAATGCTGAGGAACTCGCTTCCCTGATTATTACCGAGTGTGCCAACCCTGGTGCGCCGATGATTTATTGCTCGGAGATATCGCCAGCAGACATGAGGACTGGCGAAATTAACTACAGTGCGCCCGAGTATCTGTTGCTCTGTGCCGGCGGCACGCAACTGGCGAGATTCTATAAACTTCCCAATTTTGTAGCAGATATCTCGCCACGGAAAACGCCCAAGAATTCTGCACCTCCCAAACGCACGCAAGTTGATACCTCATCTGTAAAGCGTAGTTTAGCGGCAGTCGCTATGCATCACACGACTCGCTCGGACCTTTCCGCTTCATTCGGAGACCTCGACCAGTCTATGAGCGCTTCGTTAGACCAAGTAGTCCTCGATGCTGAAATTTATGAACATGCTCGTGCGTACTTGCGCAGATTCGAGGTGAATGACGATACTTTAGCACTGGACATCGTTCACAAAGTCGGCCCTGGCGGCCACTTCCTGGGCGAGAAGCATACATTGGAGCACTTCAAAAAGGAAATATGGAGCAGGACAATGGATGATACTTTCATCCTCGACCCGATGTCGAAGGATTCTTTCTCTGAAAGAGCTAAGACAAAAGTGAGAGAGATACTCTCCACACACAAAGTTCCTCCCATTAAAGAGGCCCTGCACAAGGAGATGCAACAGATTCTTAGAGATGCTGAGAAAGATATACTGGGGAATGGTTAAGCATTCCCCAGTTAGCATAAGTATATCCAGTATCTAAAATGGTTAAGCTAAGGAGGATTACAAAGTAATGAGCAAACCAGGAATAAATTTTCTATCACAAGATGAACTGGTTGCTATTCACAATACTTCGCTGGAAATAGTGGAAAAGACCTGTTCTTAAACAAAGCTCTTTCAATGTATAAGCATTGCAGGGCAGAATAATAATTGGAGGTACAAATAAGATGAGAGCACTATTAACTTCTTTATCCGATCATGAAGTAGATCAAATTCATAAGGCTAGCCTACAGATTCTAAAAGAAACAGGGATTAAGGTTACGAGCGAGAAAGTGCGAAAGTTGCTTGCTGAGAATGGCGCGGAGATTAGTGGCGACATTGTAAAGATTCCAGAGTCTCTTGTAGCAGAAGCACTTAGCAGAGCCCCTCATAAGATGATACTGGGGGCACGAGAGCCGAAATGTGACCTTAAGATTCCCGCAGACGAGTTCCCCTTCATAGCCACAAGTGGTTTTTCGCCATTTGTGGACGACTTCAGGACTGGGGAGAGAAGATATTCAACATCGGCCGACTTGAAAGATTTCGCCATACTTAGTGATTATATTGATACGGTTGATTTCTTCTGGCCGATTGTAATCCCTGGCGACGTAGCGCCGTCGCTGCAAGAACTTCACTCTTTAGCGATTTCGTTTGAGAATAACAGGAAACATATTCAATGTTCCTGTGTCACTGAGAAAACAGCCAAATGGCAAGTCAGATTGGCAACTGCGATCGCTGGTAGTGAAGAAGAGCTCAAAAAGAGGCCTCTTTTTTCAACAATTAACTGTACCGTTGCTCCCTTAGTATTTGAAAAGGGTTCATCCGAGGCAATGGTCGTGCTGGCGAAAGCAGGCATTCCCCCTGCCCCCATGAGCATGGTGCTAGCTGCTACAACCGGCCCGGCAACAATAGCGGGGACTCTGGCATTAGGAAATGCAGAGGAACTCGCTGCTCTGGTTATTATCGAGTGTGCCAATCCTGGTGCTCCAATGATTTATTGTGCAGAGATAGCACCAGCAGACATGAAGACTGGCGAAATTAATTACGGTGCGCCCGAGTATCCATTGCTCTGTGCCGGCGGCGCGCAACTGGCGAGATTCTATAAGCTCCCTAAATATGTAGCAGATATCTCACCACAACAAACGCCTAATAATGCTTCACCTCCCAAACGCAAACAAGTTGATACCTCATCTGTAAAGCGTAGTTTAGCGGCAGTGGCTCTGCATTATACACCTCGCCCAGACATTTTCGCTTCATTCGGAGGTCTCGACCAGGCGATGAGTGCCTCGTTAGACCAACTAGTCCTCGATGCTGAAGTTTATGAACATGCTCGTGCGTATTTGCGCAGATTCGAGGTGAATGACGATACTTTAGCACTGGATATCGTCCACAAAGTCGGCCCAGGTGGTCACTTCCTGAGCGAGAAGCATACATTGGAGCACTTCAAAAAGGAAATATGGAGCAGGTCAATGGATGATACTTTCATTCTCGACCCGATGTCGAAGGGGTCTTTCCCTGAAAGAGCGAAGATGAAGGTGAAAGAGGTTCTTTCCACACACAAAGCTCCTCCCATTGAAGAGGCCCTGCGCAATGAGATGCAACAGATTCTTAAAGATGCTGAGAAAGATATACTGGGAAATGGTTAACCATTTCCCAGTTAGCATAGATACATCCAATATCTAAAATAGTTAAACTAAGGAGGATTGCAAAGAAATGAGTAAACCGAGAATAAACTTTCTATCACAAGACGAATTGGACACTATTCATAATGCTGCACTGGGAGTCCTGGAGAAGACTGGCGTCAGGGTGTTAAGCAAACAGGCGCTGGATATATTGAAGAAAGCCGGGGCGAAAGTCGATTACACCAGCAACCACGCAAGTATCCCCAGACAAGTAGTCCAGGAGGCATTGAATATGGCTCCGAAGACCATCACATACGCCGCCAGGGACCCAAAACATGATTTGTTATTAAATAAGCAAAAGGCGCATTTCCTCGCTTCGGGTGGACCTCCTTTTATGCTGGACTGGGAAACCGGTGAGCATAGATACTCGACCACTGAAGATATCGTTCGCTGTTGCACCATAGCCGATTCCCTTGACCACGTAGACCTTATCTGGCCATTGGCGACTGCCATGGATGTGCCGACACCTATACGGTACATAGTTGAGACGTATACCTGTTTAAAGAGCTCAAGGAAACATTTCGAAGGCGATACCACAACTGCTAAGGAAGCTCAATACCAGATTGAAATTGCTGCTGCCATCGTTGGCGGCAGAGAAGAACTCAGGAAAAGACCTATCTTTTCACAGGTTATCTGCACCCTTTCTCCTCTCAGCTACGATAAAGGTGCGACAGAAGCGAGCATAGAGCTTGCTAAAGCTGGTATCCCTGCTGCTATATACCCTATGCCTGCGACAGGTGAGACAAGCCCTGTTACCCTGGCGGGCACAATGGTTATGAACGACGCTGAATTTCTCGGTGGCCTGGTTATCCAGGAATTTGCCAGTCCTGGAGCACCTGTGGTATATGCGACTGACGCTGGCACTGTGGATTTTAAGTCAGGAACCACAATTCCATCGCCTGAAGGCAGCCTGATACACCTGGCTCTTAATCAGTTAGGTCACTATCATGACTTGCCAAGTCAGGTAGGAGTTACCGGCGGCAGTGCTTCTAAACTTCTGGATACACAGGCTGGTTATGAAAAAGCAAGAACAATCCTCACACATCTGCTAACAACTCCTGATATTGCTCGTAGCTTGGGAGGATTGGAAAGAGGCCGCATGACCTCCCTTGAGGCGTTCGTTATCGACAACGAGATTATAGATTATGCACTAAGGTTCGCCGAGGGGCTTGAAGTGAATGCTGAAACTATGGCCGTGGATGTCATTAATAAGGTTGGCCCCGGAGGAATATTCTTAGGGGAAAAGCATACGTTAAAGCATTTCAGGGAGAGGTGGATGTCGAGGCTCAGTGATATAGATAGCTTTGAAACATGGCAGAAAAAAGGCTCTAAATCGATTGCTGAAGTGGCTCACGAAAAAGTAAAGGAAATCCTGGCTACTCATAAGGTTGAGCCTATTCCTGAGGATATTCAAAAGGAAATATCCAAAATACTAAAGAGAGCCGAGGCAGATCTGCTATAGCGACGTAAAGCCGGTGTCTGGGTCGAATCAGCAAGACAGCCAACATAGAAGCTAAACAGACTGCGAGTCTTGAATTGGACGCGCAGTTAATAAACAAAGTGTTGCTGGCAGGACGCCCATGCTACGTTGAACAGAGGATCAATAAATAAAGGAGTACAGATATGAGTAAACCACAAATAAGCTTTCTATCACAAGACGAAATAGATGCTATTCACAATGCCTCGCTCAAAGTCCTGGAGACCACCGGCGTCAAGGTGTTGAGCAAGCAGGCACTGGATATATTGAAGAAAGCAGGAGCGAAAGTCGATTATACCTGCGACCATGCGAGCATCCCCAGAAAACTGGTCCAGGAGGCACTGAATATGGCTCCGAAGACCATCACATACGCCGCCAGGAACCCGAAGTACGACTTCGTGCTGGATAAGCAGAAGACCCATTTTGCCGCCGAGGGAGGGCCCCCTTTCATAATGGACTGGGAAACCGGGGAGCGTAGATACTCGACCACTGAAGATATTGCTCGCTGTTCGATAATAGCAGATTCCCTCGACCATGTGGACCTCATCTGGCCATTGGGGGCTGGCATGGATGTGCCTGCGCCCATACGGTATATAGTTGATATGTACACAGGTCTAAAGAATTCGGAAAAACATTTCGAGGGCGATGCCACGAATACTAAGGATGCCCAGTACCAGATTGAAATTGCTGCTGCCATCGTTGGCGGCAGGGAGGAACTGAGGAAAAGACCTATTTTTTCACATGTCATCTGTACTGTTTCTCCTCTTAGTTATGATAAGGGAATGACAGAAGCGAGCATAGAGCTGGGGAAGGCTGGTATCCCGGTTGCTATATACCCCATGCCTACGCTGGGTGAGACAGGGCCTGCTACCCTAGCGGGCACGATAGTTATGAACAACGCTGAAGTTCTCGGTGGCCTGGTTATCCAGGAATTTGCCAGCCCCGGAGCGCCGGTGGTGTATGCAGCTGACGTTGGTAGCGTAGATTTCAAAACAGGGTCAGGAATTCTGTCACCGGAGAGCGATCTTATGGAGCTCGCTCTGAACCAGTTAGCTCACTATTATAACTTGCCAGCTGAGATGGAGGTTTCTGGCACCCTCTCCAAAGTCCTGGATGTGCAGGCTGGTTATGAAAATGCAATTTCAATTATCACACAGATATTAACTCCTCCCGATATTGCTCTCGGACTGGGAGCATTAGAGGGTAGCCGCACTACATCTCCAGAAGCATTAGTCATCGATAATGAGATTATAGATTATGCCTTAAGATACACTCAGGGGCTTGAAGTGAATGATGAGACTCTAGCCATAGATGTCATTGATAAGGTTGGCCCCGGAGGAATATTCCTGGGCGAAAAACATACATTAACCCATTTCAGAGAGAGATGGATGTCGAGGCTCAGTGACATAGACAGCTTTGAGACATGGCAGAAAAAAGGCTCTAAAACGATTGCTGAAGTAGCTCACGAAAAAGTAAAGGAAATCCTGGCTACCCATAAGCCTGAGCCCATACCTGAAGATATTCAAAAGGAAATATCCAAAATTCTAAAGAGAGCCGAGGCAGAACTGCTATAATGACGTAAAGCCAGTGCCTGGATCGAATCAGCAAGATAGTCAACATAGAAACTGAACAGGCTGCGAGCCTTGAATGGAATGCGCAGTTAATAGACAAAGTGTTGCTGGCAGGATGCCCATACTGCATTGAACAAAGAATCAATAAATAAAGGAGTACAGACATGAGTAAACCGCAAATAAATTTTCTATCAAAAGATGAACTGGATGCTATTCATAATGCTTCGCTGGAAGTACTGGAGAAGACTGGCGTCAAGGTGTTGAGCAAGCAGGCGCTCGATATATTGAAGAAAGCCGGGGCGAAAGTCGATTACACCAGCAACCACGCAAGTATCCCCAGAAAACTGGTCCAGGAGGCACTGAACATGGCTCCGAAGACTATCACATACGCCGCCAGAAACCCGAAGTACGACCTTATACTGAATAAGAAACAGCCATATTTCTGCGCAGTTGGCGGCCCCCCCTTCATAATGGACTGGGAAACCGGCGAGCATAGATATTCGACCAGTGAAGATATTGCTCGCTGCTCCATCATAGCCGACTCCCTTGATCATGTAGACCTCATCTGGCCGTTGGGAGCTGGCATGGACGTGCCTGCTCCCATACGGTATATAGCCGATATGTATACAGGTCTAAAGAATTCAGAAAAACATTTCGAAGGCGATGCCACAACTGCTAAGGATGCTCAATACCAGATTGAAATCGCTGCTGCCATCGTTGGTGGCAGAGAGGAACTCAGAAAAAGACCTATCT
>Ga0272442_10009077_pt1 | contig 12498 bp, 5 predicted proteins | sample SSMForm2O_FD_200262 | JGI IMG/M metagenome (GOLD analysis project Ga0272442, IMG submission 200262) | Marine sediment archaeal communities from Little Sippewissett salt marsh, Falmouth, MA, United States - SSM-Form-2O | ecosystem: Environmental > Aquatic > Marine > Wetlands > Sediment ... | reverse complement strand
TGATTTTGTCTATACTTGCCCGGATTCTTTTCCCCGTGTCAATAACAGCAGCAGGATTACGCATCACACACCCCTTTTCCTCCTGGCCCAGGCCCCAGGCATTTTACATAACAGCGCTGCCCGGAACCATTGAAGCCGTTGAAGGCGATGATATTCAAGTAACAGCTTCGGTACACGGCAGGCAGGTGCGGGAGCTTACTCTTGTTATGAAAGATGAATCGGGCAGCACCCGGGCCGTTCCCCTGATGCAGCCCTTTTCCTACACTATTAAAAACATGGGCACCTCGATGCGGTACTGGTTCGAATCAGGCCCGGTTCATTCAGCCGAGCACACAATACTGGTTCACAAACGGCCTGTGGTATCAAGCATTTCTGTTATACTCACGCCGCCGCAGTACACCGGCCTTGTACAGCAAAGGCTCATGGAAAACCAGGGCTCCTTTTCAGCCCTGCCCGGAACCAGGGCCCGCTTTGATATTGAAACCAGCAAGCCCATACAATCTGCTGAACTGGTGCCCGACTCAGGATCTGTCTTGCCCTTTGAAAACACTTCACCGGCAAAAGCCGCGGCTTCCATGATTATTCACAAACCGTACAGATACCATATCTCTGTCCGTGACACATCAGGTATTCAGAACAGCAGACCCATACAGTTCGCAGTTGACCTTCTGGCTGATCGTTACCCCCGCATCAATATTGTATCGCCGGGCCGAGATACAGACCTGGGCCGCGATATGGTCCTGGGCCTGCACCTTTCCGGTTCCGATGATTTCGGACTGAGCCGCTGCGTTCTGGCCTATTCAGTAATATATACTGATACACCTGCTGATTCTGCCGCAACCCATTATATTCCCATAACCCTGCCTTTGCCGGGCGCCGCCTCATTTTCCATGGGCTTTGCATGGAACCTGGACTCACTGAATCTGTTTCCCGGCGACGTTGTCGCATACCGGGCTGAGCTCTATGACAATGACACTGTTTCCGGCCCCAAGAAATCCGTAAGCAGTACCTACCGGGCCAGGTTCCCTTCAGTCAGCGACATCTTTGCCCGGGCCCGTGAAAACACAACCCATGCTGTTGATTCCCTTGACGCGGTTCTGGAAACTTCACGGGATATGTCAGCAGATATTGAGCGCCTGTCATCGGAGCAGAAACGAAAAGGCAGCCTCTCATGGGAACAGCAGCGGCAGCTCAGGAATATGAGCACAGAACAGCAGCAGGCCCTGGACCGGGTATCCAGGCTCAGCCGGCAGATACAGCAGCAGGCTGCTATACTGCAGAAGCAGAAGCTCCTCAGCAGCGGCATGCTTGAAAAATACCGCAAACTGCAGGACCTGTTTTCAGAGATCGATTCCCCTGGTTTGCGCAAAGCCCTGGAACGGCTTTCACGGGCTGCAGACAAAGGTTCCGAAACCATGCCTGTTGAAGATTTTCAGCGCGCGCAACAGGCCTTTTCCCAGGCGCTGGACCGAACCATTGCCATGGTGCAGAACATTCTTGACGAACAGAAACTTGAATCGCTGGCAGGTACAGCAAAGGACCTGCACCAGCGCCAGGAACAGGTCAATACAGCCCTTGAAGAGAAAGGCGCCGACTCTTCTCTGATTAAGGAAGAAGAGGCTCTGGCCGGCGCCACCAAAAAGCTGCAGCAGGACATAGAGCAGGCAGCAGAGTCCTTTAAAAACAGGCACCGGGCAGCAGCCGATTCTATGCGCAATGCAGCGGGTATGATGAAACGCAGGGACATAGCCGGCACACAAAAAAACATGGCGCAGCAGATGCGGCAGGGCAGCCGGGAACAAGCGGCATCACAGGGAAAAGAGGCAGGCACAAATCTTGAAAAACTCTCCTCCATGCTGCAGCAGGCAAAAAAATCCATGCAGAGCTCCGAAAACCGCCTGGTTGAACAAGCTATGAAACGGGCGGTAAAAAACCTGCTCACCCTCTCACAGATGCAGGAACAGACTGCCGAACAGGGAAAGAACCAGCAGCCGCGGCAAATTGCAGGATCACAGCTTTCAGTCATGGCCGGCCTTAAACAGGTCAGCGATTCCCTTTCCGCCCTGTCAAGAAAAACATTCAGCCTGTCCCGCCAGCTGGGGCTTTCCCTTCAGCAGGCAGACCAGGAGATGAAAGACGCGCTGGCATCTTTGGAACAGAAAAATTTCTCCATGATGCGGTCTCATCAGAAACGGGCAGTTGGTTCCCTGAACAGCGCTGCTATTCAGCTGCAGGAAGCCATGGAAAAGCAGGGCAGCCCGGGCGGGCCCTCAGGTTCGAGCCTGGACAAAATGATGCAGCAGATAGAATCAATGGGAAAACAGCAGAGCGCTCTGAACCGCGCAACTGCCGACATGCTCAGCCGGGGCCGTTTGAGTATGGAACAGCAGGCAGCCATGTCACGTCTGGCTGCAAAACAGTCGTCACTGCAGCGCATGGCAAGACAGCTGGCCGACCGGCTCCGCAATGAAGACAGGGTGCTGGGCAGCCTTGACGCCGTTGCTGAAGACATGGAACAGGTTGCCCGCGACTTGAAAAACGGCACTGCCGGCAGCCGGACCCTCGGCCGGCAGAACCGGATTTTATCACGGCTCCTTGATGCGCAGAAATCCATACGCCAGCAGGACTTCTCATCAAAAAGGCAGTCGGAAACAGGCACGGACCTGTTTCGTACAAGCCCGTCTGATCTCCATATAACACCGGCAGAGGCTGAAAAACTGCGCCGCGATATCCTTCAAAAAGCCCGGGCAGTGTACAGCCCCGAGTATGTCAAGCTTATTGAAGAGTATTTCCGCGCCCTGGCAAAAAAACAGAGGGAGAGCAAATGAAGAGGGTTGTGCTGATCTTCACTATTCCCGTGGTCTTCGCCTCAGCAGCCTGGTGTTCCGCCTCTCTTCCCTGCCAGGCCGCACGGGCGCAGATACATAAGGAACTCACGCGTATACGCGCGCTGGAACAGCAGGGTATGACAACACAGGCCCTGGACATGTACAAGTCCCTGTACCAACAGCACCCGGAAAACGGCTCTGTATTCGTATTCTACAAAAACGCGTGTATGCGCAGCGGAAAGTATGGCCGGGCAGTACAGATCATACAGGACCGCATCAAATCTCACGGAAACGACCAAACCCTGCAGGCCTCTCTGGCAACTGCCCTGTACAGAAGCGGCGACTCCAAAGCCGCCTATGCTGCGTGGGACTCCCTGGTCGCGCGTGCAGGCACAGACATCGCCCTGCTCCAGCTTGCAGGACACTCCATGCTGGGAGAACGGCTGTTTTCCCGTGCCGCTGCAGTGTACACCCTGGGCAAGCAGAAAACAAACCGGCCTGAAATCTTCTCCCTGAGCCTCATTGACCTCTACATCTCCCAGCTGGACTATAAAGCGGCAGGCCGTGAGATTGCGTACCTTATCCCGGCTTTTCCTGAATACAGAGCCATGGTTGAAAAACGGGTTCAGCGGCTTCCGCCTTCTTCAAGAGCCGTCAAAACCGTCATACAGCAGATACAGAAGCACGCCGGTGATTTCTCATCTCCGGCTGACTTTCTTAAAATCCTTTCGGCCCTGCAGATCCGGGGAGGCATGTTCAGCCAGGCCATTGAAACCGAATGGAAGCTTCACCGGCTGAATGAGCAGCAGCCCGGCCGGCGGCTTTCTAACCTGGCGCGCAAGCTGTTTAATCAGCAGGAATACAATCTCTGCGTATCTTTTATAAAAGATATACGCGCCGGCATACCCGGCGGAAAGCACGAGCCGGAACTCATGTTTCTGGCGGCTCAGTGCCGGGAGGCTGCGGGACAATATAAAAAAGCCGCTGCTGCGTTTGAGGATCTGGCAGTTCAGTATCCTCAGTCACCCTATTCCGGGGCCGGTCTTATGCAGGCGGGAATTCTGTACATGGAAAAGCTCAGCGATGCAGAAAAAGCCGCACCTCTGTTCCAGGCTGTTTTAGCGGACAAGACCGCCGGGGCAGACACAATGCAGGCCAGGTTCCTTCTTGGAACAGCCAGCCTTGCCCTTGGAAACACGGAAAAAGCAGCCCGCATATTTTCCGGCCTGCGGGCTGATACGCCGCAAAAAAACGGCTTATGGGTAAAAAGCACTTCCTTTTTAGGAAAAACCCTCTATTTTACAGGTAATATAGACAGCAGCATGGCTGTATTGAAACAGCTGTACACGGCCCGGCTCCACGCCCAGGGCCTGACTGAGCCTGAGCTCAACAACGGCCTCGGCCTGTATATGCTGCTGTCGGAACATCATAAAGAGCATACTCCGGTGCTGCTGGCTCTGGGCCGCGCACAGTTTCTCTCGTTCTGCGGCAGAAACAAACAGGCCATTGCAGTGCTGGATTCGGTGGCGCGCCACACCGGACCCGGTTCTCTTGCTGACGAAGCAGTTATACAAAAGGCAGGCCTTCTCAGCAGCATGGGACAGCATAAAAACGCTGCAGCAGAACTTGTTTCGTACCAGGAAGCACACCCGGGTTCGGAACAGGCTGAAAAAATTCTTTTTCTGTCAGGAACCATGTACGAACGGTCAAACATGAACAAACAGTCCATTGCAGCATATGAAACATTCCTGCGCCGGTATCCGTCCAGCCTGTATGCCGGCCAGGCGCGGACACGGCTGCGCAAGGTGCAGGAGGAGAATCAATGAGAAGGCTTTTCCTGTGTATCGGGCTGATCGCCCTGATGAACATCCCCCTGACAGCCCAGAACGTACTCATACCCATGGACCTGTCCCAGCAGGATCATTTGAAAGCCTATGGTGTGGCCTATGCCGCCCTGCAAAGAGGGACTCCTGTTGAATGGCTCCTTAATTTCCGCGGCGGGTCATTCCTGTGCACACAGGACAGCGAGGTTATTAATCAGTGCATTATCAGGGGCGTTTCCTATGAGCCGGTATCGGAAAACAGCACAGCTGCCATTCATGCAGCCATAGAACAATCCGACATGGATGTTGTGCTCCTGGAAAAAGCGCCGGACATTGCTGTGTACACACCGCCCAACAAACAGCCGTGGGACGATGCAGTAACCCTGGTTCTGACCTATGCTGAAATCCCCTATGAAACCCTGTGGGACCAGGGCGTGCTCCGCGGCGACCTGAAAGATTATGACTGGCTGCACCTGCATCATGAGGACTTTACCGGCCAGTACGGAAAATTCTGGGCCACCTACCACAATGCCCAATGGTATAAAGATCAGCAGCAGCAGTTTGAATCTATGGCACGCAGCCTTGGATTCAGCAAAGTATCCCGGCTCAAACATGCAGTAGCCCTGGATATCCGCGATTATGTGGCACGCGGCGGATTTCTCTTTGCCATGTGCTCAGCTACCGACTCCTATGATATAGCCCTGGCAGCAGCAAACACAGATATCTGTGAAACAGTATTTGACGGGGACCCGGCTGCTTCTGACTGGAAAGAAAAACTGGACTATTCCCAATGCCTGGCTTTTACCGGATTTTCCCTGTTTACCAATCCGTCAGTCTATGAATTTTCAGACATCGACACCACACCCCTGAACCGGTCAGCTGCAGTCTCTCCCAGTGACAACTACTTTACCCTGTTCCGGTTCTCAGCCAAATTCGACCCGGTGCCTGCCATGCTTACTCAGAACCATGTGTCGGTCATCCACAACTTCATGGGCCAGACAACCGGATTCCATGCTGATAAAATTAAACCCTCGGTAGTCATCATGGGCAGAAGAGAAGATACCGATGAGATAAAATATCTCCACGGAAACCTGGGTAAAGGATCATTCACATTCCTGGGAGGTCACGACCCCGAAGATTATCAGCACTTTGTGGGAGACCCGCCCACTGAACTGATTCTCCACAAACAGTCTCCCGGATACCGGCTCATTCTTAACAACATCCTGTTCCCTGCGGCCAAAAAGAAAAAACAAAAAACATGATATACAAGGAGCCCCTATGAAAAAGCTGTTCCTCATCCTGGTCCTGTTCACTATATCCGTGCCTCACATAAAGGCCGGCACAATAACAAGAACATACCACTTTGATTCTCCTGCCGTCTCCTTAAACAACGGTTTCAGCACAGTCAATTTTTCCAACACACGGCTTACAGGCAAAACAGGCGAACCCCTGCTCCCCTGGAAATCGGTCATGCTGCTCCTGCCTCCGGGAGAGGAGGCTGTCAGCATTGAAGTGCGCGGCAGAAATCCTGTGACCGTACAGGGCTCATTCACCCTCTTTCCGGCTCAGCCGTCACGTCCGTACTCCAGTCAAAGAGAGCATCCATTCTATCAGGACACGGCTGTGTACAATCAGAACAGGTATCCCGGCAACCCTTCGGGCCCTGTGCGCACCGGTGTCATGAACGGGTTCTCCTTTGCCATGGCTGTATTCACGCCGGTTACCTATAACCCGGCCCGGGGCATTGTTTCATTTTACAGGGATGTAGACATATCTGTAACAACCCGCGCCTGTACTGACAGGCATACTGCTCTGCCGGCCCGGCCCGCGCTCTTCACCCGCGCGTCAGGTGTTGCTGACAATCCCGGCCAAGCTGTGCTGTACCGCAGCATGGCGCAGGCACCTGCCGGCACATATGATGTGCTCATTATAACTCACCAGACCTTTGCTGATTCCCTGGGCCCCCTTTCCGAATCCTACATACAGCGGGGCCTTGAAAGCCGCATCATAACAACTGACTCCATTGAATCGGTCTATGAAGGCCGTGACCTTCAGGAGAAGATGCGGAACTGCATCATTGAAGCCTATGAAACCAATGGCATCAGTCACGTGCTTCTATGCGGCGACTCGGAATTCATCCCCTACAGGGGACTCTACTGTTATGTTCAGTCCGACGTTACCTATGAAAGCAATGACATACCTTCTGACATCTACTACGCGGCCCTGGACGGCACCTGGAACACCGACAATGACGACCGCTGGGGCGAAGAGGGAGAAGAGGACCTCCTTCCCGAACTTTCCGTGGGAAGGATTCCTGCCAGCGATTTCACAGAACTGAGGAACATCATACATAAAACTGTAATGTATCAGCAGCATCCTGTTGCGGGAGAACAGCGGAAAGCCCTTTTTGTCGGTGAAAAGCTGTGGGCCGATCCTGAAACCTGGGGGGGCGATTACCTGGACCTTCTTGTGGGATTGAAGGAAGACAACGGCTACACTACCAATGGCATTCCCGAAGACTTTTCCATTACTAAAGTGTACGACAAGACAGCTTCCTGGACAAAAGAGATGCTCATCCCCGAACTGGACAAGGGATGGTCAGGCATACACCACTCGGGCCATTCCAGCTATTCGTACAACATGCGCCTTTCTCTGTATGATATAGCGCCGCAAATGTTCCCATCGGTTGACGGAATCAGTCATAATTTCACCTACATCTACTCCAATGGATGCTATTCTGCCGCCTTCGACCGCGACCTGTGCATTTCGGAGAAAATGCTGGTGATGGAGCCCTTTGCGTTCGCGTATATCGGAAACTCCAGGTACGGCTGGTTCAATGAAGGCCAGACCGAAGGGCCGTCAGTACACCTGCACCGTGAATTTGTCCATGCCCTGTACAGCGACTCGGCTGAGTTTATCGGCACAGCGCATACCATGTCAAAGATTGCAACCGCGCCCTGGGTGACATCACCCGATCAATGGGAAGAGGGTGCTCTGCGCTGGTGTATGTACTCCTGCAATGTACTGGGCGACCCGGCAGCGCGGCTGTGGACCGATGAACCGGTACAGGCCGGCCTTGTGCATCTGGGCCTTACAGATTCCGATTCAGTGTTCCAGGTATCTGTTTCAGCATCAATTCAAAATACCGGGGGAATCAGCTGTCTGCTTCTTCAGGACAACCGGGTGATCGCCCGTGCTTCAACAGGCAAAAACGGTACTGTCCGTTTTTCCTTCAGCACCGGCGACCTGCATCAGGGCATAGCTTCAGTTACTGCAGCAGGCAGGAATATTATACCTGTTGAAAAACAGTTACTGGTGCAGTCTTCTTCACAGGGACCAGAATACACAGATCCGGTTATTACAGCGCTGTATCCCAGCCCTGCCATTGAATCTGCCACAATCATATTTTATACGCCCGATGAGAGCAGCGGAACCATTACCGTGTACAACATTCTCGGCAGGCCTGTAAAAACATTTACTTTTTCCGGAACTGAAAAAGCCCTGCTTTCCAGGGTGTGGGACCTGCGAACAGACCAGGGCCTTCCTGTGGCTCCGGGCATGTATATATGCAGGCTGAACATGAACGGAAAACACCACTCCAAAAAGGTGGTTGTACTGAGGTAGGTTTTTTACTGTACTGTAGCAGAGCGTCATAGTATTTATGAAAAAATATGCCGTTAGACACATATGTCATTCCTGCGAAAGCAGGAATCCAGGACGGGTGCGGTATGGACAACGGCCTGCATCCATAAGGAATAGTATAATCCTGCGTACTAATATATTTCTGCTGAGAAAACGATCTTTTACTGATCTGTGAATTTTTCTGGATTCTCCTCCGGAGAGTAAAACATGTTCCCGCTGGAGTTTATCCCGAACTTGTTGAGGGGCGGGGATGACAGTATGATTAATTTGACAGAACTTCAAAATCACTGTAAAATAAACCGTTAAGCATAGCAATAATCATACAGGCCGGACGCTAAGCTTTTTTGAAAAGCTTAGCGTCTTTGTCCCAGTCAGTAATTTACCAACCCTGTCAGGGTTCTTAAACCCTGACAGGGATTCTGTACGCTGAGGCCCGTGGCAACGAGGGTGAAATTTACGCCTCAGCACCCCTGTCATGCCTGTGAAAACAGGCATCCATGGGCGGTAGGGTGTGGACAACGGGCTGCAGCCACAGTAAATGGTATAATCCTGCGTACTGCTGTATTTCTGCAGAACAGCCGGCCTCTTGCCGATTTATTCTGTTCCCTGGATTCTCCTTCGGAGATTTACACATGTTCCCGCGGGAGTTTATCCCGAACTTGTTGAGGGGCGGGGATGACAGTATAATTAATTTGACAGAACTTCAAAATCACTGTAAAATAAACCGTTAAGGACAGCAATAATCATACAGGCCCGACGCTAAGCTTTTTCAAAAAGCTTAGCGTCTTTGTCTAATGTGTCACCGTACTAACCCTGTCAGGATTCCAAACCCTGACAGGGATTCTGTATGCTGACAGGGCTTCTTGAAAAGCAGCCCCCAAAACCACAGGGCCCGGGCAAATTGCCCGGGCCCTCATCATCATCCTCCCGTCCACACATTCCGGTACTACTTCTCTTCTGTACCGTGCTTCCTGCAATAGAGTCTCCATGTAATAGCCCATTTTTCAGGGTCGTCAAACCATGATTGGTCTATCTTGTGCACCACACTCCGGTGGGGCGCGCTCTTCACAACATCAGGATTTGTCCTTGCCTCTTCCGCAATATAACGCAGCCCGTCCAGGTACTCATCCAGCTCATCCTTGGAATATGATTCCGTAGGTTCAATAGTGAACGGCTCAGGTACAATAAAGGGATGATGGCTTGACCAGAGATGGAACCCGAAATCGCACATGCGAAGCGTTACATCTTCCGTGCTGATGCCTGTCTCCTTGTGAAGCTTCTCCCAGGTGTAGCGTACCTGTTCAATACGCCGCTTGCCGCCCGGAAAGGGAGAATCCGCACCGTCAATGGCTGTAATATGCTTAAGCAGATAATTGTTGTTGAGTACTGCGATACGGGCAACCTCTTTCAGTCCTTCAGGCCCCAGGCTCCGTATCCACGCGTATGACTTGAGTATAACAGGAAAGCCTCCCCAGAATGCCCGGGTTTTTCCAACGGTATGTTTTAGATCAAAATTCAACCGGTATGTATCATCATCCTTGTCTACAACAGGAACCGGCAGAAACGGCTCCAGCTCTTTTGTAACGCCTAAAGCACCTGAAGCAGGCCCGCCGCACCCGTGAGGCGCTGCGAATGTCTTGTGCAGGTTGAAGAAACACATATCGAACCCGGCCTCTTTTGCCCGTGTAATACCCAGAATACCGTTGGCATTTGCCTGGTCATAAGCGCACAGGCCTCCCGCATCACGCACCACCTTTGTAAATTCTTCAATGCGCGGATTGAAAATACCGATATCCTCGGGATTGGTAATAAAGAGCGCTGCAGTACGTTCCGACACCGCGTTTTTCAGCGCTTCAAGATCAGGGAATCCGTTTTCATCAGGATAGATGGTAATGATCTTGTACCCTTTTACTGCAACTGCTGCTGCGTCCGACGGATGAGAAAATATGGTAGTAATTATCTCGTCCCTGGTATCAGATTCGCCGCGCACTTCATGGTATTTCTGCACAATGGAAGCCATGGTAAAAATAGCGTGGGATCCGGAGCTGGGCTGCATAGTAAACCGGTCCATGCCCGATATTTCACGGAACCAGGTGTCCATTTCATAGAATATCTGAAGGGCTCCCTGAACTGTGGATTCATCCTGGAACGGATGCAGCTCTGATGCCTCTTCCATGCGCGACAGCACTTCATTGATCTTGGGATTGTATTTTATCGTGCAGGTGCCCTGGCCGATATCCACATTGAGGTCGCCGCCCAGGTTCTGCTGTGACAGCCGCAGAAAATGTTTGAGAACCCGCATCTGGCCCACTTCGGGAAGAGCCGGGGCTTCGTTTCTTCGCATCGATTCGGGCAGCATTGTTTCGCTGCTGTCTATATCATCGAGAATTCCCTGTTCCGTTGCTGGAGGCACTACTCCGCGCTGTCCGTCTGAGTGGAGCTGAAAAATGATCTCTTCATCCCATTTGGCCTGATGGAAATTCCGAAGTTTATATTCTGTATGTGAAGTCATGATGAAATCCTTTCATTAAACCCATTACGATGACACGGCAATTGTGCGCACGCACGACACCAGTCTGTCAATATCTGCTTTTGTGTGCAGCTCGGTCACACAAAAAAGCGCGCAATTGGCAAGTTCGGGGAAATCAGGCTCCAGGTCATGGCCGCCGAATATTCCCTGTTCACGTAATGCCTTGTTAATATCGGCCACACTCCTGCCGGTTCCGGAGAAATCTACAACGAACTCCTTGAAAAAAGCCGGACTGAAACGCAGAGAGACTCCGTCGATCTCAGTGAGCTTCTTCATGGCGTATCTGGACCGCTGCATAATTGTTTTGCCCAGCTCTTTCATGCCCTGAGGGCCCATAAGAGAGAGGTAGACCGCGGCTGCTATGCCGTATAGAGCAGCTGCTGTACCGACAAACTCCCTGCCTTTCTCACGGACACCGAAAGACGTCCTGTCATAGGCCACATCGCCGAAACCCCACTCACCTTCTTCTGATGTATGGGCAATACCGAAAAGTCGTGAAGGATACTCCATGACAAATGTTTCCTCATCCCGTGTTGCGATAAATCCGGCCAGGGCGCCGCCGAAATGCATGTGGTTTCCCAGAGACTGGATATCACCGCACACAATATCAGCACCGTACTGTGACGGCGGTTTTAAAACACCCAGGGATATTGGATCAGTACCCACAATGAAAAGGGCGCCTGCGCTGTGAACGAGCTCTGCGATTGCCTCACCCTGTTCTTCCAGCAATCCAAAAAATCCGGGATTTTCCATGTACACACAGGCGGTATCTTTGTTCAGTTTGGATTTGAGGTCATCAAAATCCATCAGGCCGGTCTCTTTGCTGTATGCAATAGTCTGCACCTTCATTACCGGCTCGCAGTAGTTCTTTATAACGTTAAAACGGTCCTTTGATACTGAACCGCTTATCAGTACCGTATCCCGTTCTGTAATACGCTGGGCCATGCGCACTGACGTGCTGGCTGCCTGGCCCCAGTCATAGGTCGGCACATTGACAACATCCATGTCCAGCAGTTCCGCCATCAGGCTCTGATACTCAAACAGGGCCTGGAACCTGCCGTGGTCTTCATAGGGCTCGCCTGCATAGGCTGTGAGGAATTCAGACCGGTTGACAACTTCATCACATATGGCAGGCACATAGTGGCGCGCGCACCCGCCGCCCAGGAAGCTGATGTTCTCTTCACACGACCGGTTTTTGGCCAGAATTGACCTCACATGCCGTTTCAATTCGTATTCCGAATGCAATCCATCGGGAATATTCATGGTTCCCCGAAAACGAAGGTGGTCAGGAATATCTTCATACAGCTCATCAACATCGGTTATACCCAGAAAATCCATCATGGCTTTTTTATTCACCTGTGAAGAGTTGGGAATATACGGATGTATGTTATGTGGTTTGTCAGACATCATGCCCTCCTGCTGATACAAATATCCAGTTGAGTTCCTGCAATAAGATAATACGCAAACGTTTGCATTGCAAGAAAATGTTTTACTTTTTTCAAGTTTTTTTTAACATCCTACGGTTTCGGGAGAAAAAAATTCGTGTACTTTGCCGCTACTGAAACACAATCTCATCAATAAACATCCACGCACCGTTGCCTGCACCGGCATGCCATACAGGCAGAGCCTTTCTGTTTTCGGCGTGTACCTTGATGTATTGTGCCTCAGCATTCTG
>Ga0272442_10009076_pt1 | contig 12498 bp, 10 predicted proteins | sample SSMForm2O_FD_200262 | JGI IMG/M metagenome (GOLD analysis project Ga0272442, IMG submission 200262) | Marine sediment archaeal communities from Little Sippewissett salt marsh, Falmouth, MA, United States - SSM-Form-2O | ecosystem: Environmental > Aquatic > Marine > Wetlands > Sediment ... | reverse complement strand
AATGTTTGTATTTTTCCTTCAACAACAATTGGTAATAACTCTGTTGTTCAACCATTCAGTCAAATCGGAAATACAGTTATTATGAATGATTCTCGTATTGGATCAGGTTCTGTTATAAAAAATTCGGTCATCGGTAGAGGCTGTATTATTGAAAATAATTTTTCAAGTATTGATGGATCTTCAACAATAGAAATAGAAGGGGAATTTAAAAAATTAGAAAAAATAGGCTCAATGATTGGAGAGGATTGTAATATTGATAGCAATGTTATAGTAAAACCTGGAAAGATAATTGGAAGAAGATGTAATATTTCTTCTTTGAAAATAATAGGAGATAATATACCTAGTAATACAAAAGTGATGTAAAGTGTGTGGGATAGTTGGTTATAACGGGTTTAGAGAAGCAAATAAAGTTCTAATTGATTGCTTAAAAAGACTCGAATATAGAGGATATGATTCAGCAGGGATAGGAGTAATTGGTAAAAAATTACAGATATTCAAAGATGTTGGAGAGATATCAAAATTAGAAAAAGAAATTCCTAAGTTTGAAGGAGATATTGGTATTGGTCATACTCGCTGGGCTACACATGGTGCAGTTACAAAAGAAAACGCTCATCCTCAAATAAGTAGTAATAAAAAAATAGCAATAATTCATAATGGAATAATTGAAAATTTCAAAAAATTAAGAGAAGATTTAGAAAAAAGGGGAATAAAGTTTTCCTCTCAAACAGATTCTGAGGTTATTGCACAATTAATTAATGAAAATTACAAAGGAAATCTTTGTGATGCAGTTATCTCTGCAATAAAACAGTTGAAAGGGTCTTATGCAATTGTTGCAGCTTGTAAAGAAGAACCAGATATTTTAGTTGGTGCAAGAAATGAAAGTCCTCTTGTAATAGGAGTCGGTGACAATGAAAATTTCTTAGCTTCTGATATTTCAGCATTACTAAAATATACAAACAGGGTTAAATATCTAGATGATGGAGAGATATGTGTTATCTCTAAGACTGATACAAAGGTTTTTGATAAAAAGAAAAAAGAGGTAAACAAAAAGGAAGATATCATAGGTTGGGAGTTGAAGGATGCAGAAAAATCGGGTTTTCCACATTTTATGTTAAAAGAAATCTTTGAACAACCTGATACAATCTATAGAGCTCTTTTAGGGAGGGTATCAGAAATTGATAGATCTATTAAACTGCATGAGAAAATTGAAGATTTAATGAATTATGATATTCAATCTATTCACATTTTAGCATGTGGGACATCTTATTATTCAGGTCTTGTTGGTAAATATCTAATAGAGCAATTTACAGACATACCTGTAATTGTTGAGTTAGCATCAGAATATAGATATTTTGGAACAAAAAATGAAAAATCATTAATAATCGGTGTAACTCAATCTGGAGAAACAGCTGATACTTTAGCAGCCTTAAAAGAAGCAAAAAATGCCGGTTGCAGAACTCTAGTTATAACAAATGTGATGGGAAGTACAGCTACTAGAATATCTGATGCATATATATTAACACAATCTGGTCCTGAAATTGGTGTTGCTGCAACAAAGACATTTACATCACAGATTCTAATTTTACTCTTGATTGCTTTTAAACTTGCATCAATTAAAAATAAATTAGGAGCAGACGAATTATCAAAATATATATTACACTTAAAAGAGCTTCCAAGAAAAGTAAGAGAGGTACTTGACAATAGTGATAAAATTTTAAACATTGCACTTCAATTAAAAAATGTAGAATCAGTATTTTTCATTGGTAGAGGTTTAAACTATCCATTATCATTAGAAGGAGCACTTAAACTAAAAGAGATATCCTATATTCATGCTGAAGGTTTTGCTGCAGGGGAACTCAAGCATGGTCCATTTGCATTATTGACACAAGTAACGCCAGTAATAACTATAGTAACAAGAGATAATACATATCATAAAATGATTGCAAATATTGGTGAGGTAAAGGCAAGAGGTCCTGAAGTAATTGCTATTGCTGATGAATACGATAATGAAATTGAAAAACATGCTGATTTTGTAATAAGATTTCCAGGAAAATCAAATCCGCTATCATGTATACCAATAATTGTGATTCTTCAACTATTAGCATACCATGTTGCAAATCTAAGAGGCTGCTCAATAGATAAACCACGCAATCTTGCAAAATCTGTCACTGTTGAATAGAGGTAAAGGATATGAAATGTGTAATTCTTGCAGCAGGTGAAGGAAAACGGATGCATCCTCTGACTTATACACGCCCGAAGGTTATGCTTCCAATAGCAAACAAGCCGATACTTGAACTTAATCTCTTAAATGCAATAAAGGCAGGACTCAAGCATTTCATATTTGTAGTAGGATACAAAAGTGAAATGGTTAGAAACTATTTTCAAAATGGAAAAAAATGGGGCATTAAAATTGAATATGTAAATCAAGGAAATGCACTTGGGACATCACATGCAATAGGCATGGTTGAAAAGTTTGTGGATAATTTTATAGTTTTATCTGGAGATACAATCTTTGGAACGCAAGATATCAAAAAGATTGCCAACAAAAAAAATAGTATGGGGTTAATTAAAGTTGAAAATCCTAAGGAATATGGTGTTGTTGAGTTAGATAATGAAAAAGTTAAAAAAATATATGAAAAAATGGAATTACCGGTTTCAAATGTAATAAATGCAGGTATTTATCATTTTGACAGACAAATCTTTGATTTTATAAAAAAAACAAAAAAATCTTTGCGTGGTGAATATGAAATAACTGATTCTATTAACATGATGATTAGTAAAATTGATTTTAAAAGTGTCTTTTTAAAGAAATGGAGAGACGTAGTCTACCCCTGGCATCTACTTGATGCAAATGAAGAAATATTAAAAAAATCAATTAAAAAGAATGAAGGAATAGTAGAAAAAAATACTGTTGTAAACGGAAATGTATTAATTGGTAAAAATACTCATTTAATGTCAGGTGCATATATTGAAGGACCTGTTTTAATTGGAGGTAATTGCAAAATTGGTCCAAACTGCTATATCAGGCCCTTTACTTCAATTGGAGATAATTGCCATATAGGCAATGCTTGTGAAATAAAAAACTCAATTATTATGAACAACAGTAATGTTCCTCACCAAAGCTATGTAGGTGATTCAGTAATTGGTGAAAATTGTAATCTGGGATCAGGTACAAAAGTAGCGAATTTACGTCTAGATAAGAAAAATATTTCAGCGATTATCAATGGTAAAAAAATAGATACAAAAAGAAGGAAGCTTGGAGTAATAATGGGTGATAATATTCAAACTGGAATTAATTCTACAATGGATGTTGGAACGATTTTAGGTCATAATGTTTTTATTGGTCCAGGTGGAAATGCAAAAGGAAATATCGAACCTAACTCAAAAATTTTATAAATTTTTTTTCTAAAGTATTAATATGATGATGTATATTTACATAATTAAATGATTTTTGTTAGAGATGATGATATATTCTTAAATGCAATATGGCGACATCAATCTTTTTTAAAATACAAGATAAAAGTTGACATTGGAATAACAACATCTCGTCCATTTCCCGCAAGATGGATTAAAAAACATTTGAAAATGTATGAAATTTGCAATCATAGTCATTCTCATAATGGAAAAAGATTAATTTATTGGAATACATCAAAACAAAAAGAAGATTTGGAAAAGGCAAGTAACATAATTAAAAAGAAATTGGGTGTTAAACCAAAATACTTCATTCCTCCTTACGGAAAATATGACGATAATTTAATAGATGTTTGCGAATCGTTGGGTATGATTCTTCATCCTTCATATAAAATGAGTGAAAGAACCGGAAAATATTTTAGTGCGCATAAAGCAGATATTATAGATAAAAAAGATGGATGGTATGTGTGTCATACTTCAAAAGGCCAGCCATCACAAAAAAGATTGGAAAAAAATTTATTTTATTTATATGAAAATAAACTTACAAGATTTTGGAAATAGCATTTTATTTATTTCCATGCACTTAAATCTAAACCTGTAAATTCTGCAAGCTCATTATTATATGGCTCAAAGTAACTTTTTAATTTTTTTCGTGTTGATGAACTTATTTCTGGTGTTTTACCTTTTCTCATGTTTACTTTTCTTTTGATTCCTTCAGAAAGATAAGGTATCTTTTTTATAAATTTATTTTGAGCAAATTTTGCAAGTGATTTACTTCTAACCGATCCGCCAACATTAAATTTTTTTAACTCTCCAAAATTAAAATTTGGATCTACATTTAAAAATTCAAGTATTTCATATAAAACATCTTTATTTAGATTTTCAAGTGTTAAAAAAAACATTTTTGATTTTGAAAAATATTCTCCCCATCTTTTTAAATGCATTATGTAATTACTTATTTTTAAATATATATATTCATCATTATCCATATCTTTTAGCTCATTATCAACAGCAATTTCAAAAGTTCCTGCTTTTTCAGTTGCGTGTCTAACATTGTGCCAATACTGGGAATATGCCCGTTTTATTGGGTCTCTAAAAATAAATAACAATTTTACATCTGGAATATGTTTTTTAATTCTGGATGGTACATCTTTGCTATAAAAATAACTTGGCGATTTTTCACCAATTGCCTTTTCGTTTTGATAATTTTTAAAATATGCTTCATACCATTCTAATCCTTTTTTATAGTTCTTATTAAAAAAATGTGCTTCACCTTTTACATAGATATCAGGATGTTTATCTAAATAAAACTGTAAGGATGTTGTTCCTGATTTTGGAGGACCTGCGATTATAAAATTTGGAAGCATTCTCAAAGCATAAGCATCAAGCACTTATATTAAAATTTTATTATCTGAAAAATATTTGTGTGAAATGTATTAATAAAGTAGTTTATATTAACGGTAAATAATGCAGAAGAATATTGCAGTTGTTGGAGCAGGTTATGTAGGCATTGTAAGTGGTGCTTGTTTTGCTAAACTTGGTAGTAATGTTATTTGTGTTGATGTTGATGAAAAAAAGGTTGAGTCAATAAATAAAGGTAAAGCACCAATCTATGAGTTAGATCTTGATGAAATTCTTTCTTCATATAGGGATAGGATTCATGCTACAATAGATTACAAAAGCGCGATAGAAGGTAGTGAAATTACTTTTGTTTGTGTAGGAACTCCATCATTAAAAGATGGTGGTATTGATTTATCTTATGTAAAACAAGTTGTAAAAAATATTGGTAGAATCCTCAAGGATATAGATAAATGGCATGATGTAGTTATAAAAAGTACAGTATTACCAGGGACATCTCAAAATATTTTATTACCAATTTTAGAGAAATATTCAGAAAAAAAAGCAGGTAAGGATTTCGGACTATCAATGAACCCTGAGTTTTTACGCGAAGGTACTGCAGCCTATGATTTTCTCAATCCTGATAGAATAGTGATTGGATCATTTGATAATAAAAGTAAAGAAGTTTTAAAAAAGCTTTATAGTGATTTTGATTGTCCTATTATTGAAACTTCTCTTTCTGCTGCTGAAATGATAAAATATGCTAGCAATTGTTTTTTAGGTACAAAGATTTCTTTTATTAATGAAATTGGTAATTTTTGTAAGGAAATTGGCGTAGATACATACGAAGTCGCTGACGGTGTAGGTCTTGATAAGCGAATAGGCAGAGCTTTTCTAAATTCAGGTATCGGTTGGGGTGGATCTTGTTTTCCAAAAGATATTAATGCACTTATTTGTTGGGCAAAACAAAATGGATATTCCTCAAAGATTTTAGATGATGTGGTAAAAGTTAATGACATCCAACCATTAAAACTTGTAGAGCTTTTAAAAAAGCATATCCCAAATCTTAAAGGAAAAAAAATTGGGGTATTAGGTCTTGCATTTAAACCAAATACCGATGATATAAGAGAAAGTAGAGCTATTCCGATTATTTTAAAATTAACAGAAGAAGGTGCTCAAATCAAGGTCTATGATCCAAAGGCAATGGATAATTTTAAACAGCAATTTCCAAATATAAAAATACATTATTGTTCATCTGCAGATGAGGTTTTAGGCTCTGATGCTGTCTTAATTACAACTATTTGGGATGAATTTAAAAATTTAGATTATAGTGGTAAAATTGTAATAGATGGTAGAAGACTTGAAAAAGCAAAATCAGCAAAAATATATGAAGGAGTGTGCTGGTAAAAATGAAAATAAAAAAAGCAGTAATACCGGCAGCAGGATTAGGAACAAGATTTCTACCAGTGACAAAATCAATGCCAAAGGAAATGCTACCTCTTGTAGATTTCCCTGCAATTCATTATGTAGTAGAAGAGGCCGTAGAGTCTGGGATAAACGATATTATCATTATTACAGGACGAGGTAAGAGGTCGATTGAAGATTATTTTGATGAATCACCTGAACTTGAAATGCGTTTAAAAAAAGATGGTAAAAATGATTTATTAAAACTAGTAAAAAAAATATCTTCTTTTGCAGACATTCATTATATTCGTCAAAAGGAACCAAAAGGCCTTCCTGATGCAATTTTGAAAGCTGAAAAACATATTGGTGATGAGCCATTTGCAGTATTATTGGGTGATGATATAATAATAGATAAGATTCCTTGTATTAAACAACTTATAAATGTTTTTGAGAAATATAAAAAAACAGTTATTGCCGCACAAAAAATTCCTATCGATGAGATTTATAAATATGGTTCAATTAAGGGGGAAAAAATAGAATCTAGTCCAAATGATTTTCTTTATCTTATTGAAGATATAGTTGAAAAACCTTTACCAGAAAAAGCTCCAACAAATATTGCCTCTGTTGGCAGATATATTTTTACACCTGATATTTTCGATTGTATAAAAAAAACTAAACCAGGTATAAATAATGAGTTACAAATTGCAGATTCAATGAAAATATTGATGCAAACTCAGGATGTTTATGCATATGGTTTTCATGGTAAAAAATATGATATTGGGGATAAAATTGGGTATATACAAGCAATTATTGATTTTTCTTTAGAAAATTCCGAGATTGGAAAAGATGTCAAGACTTATATTCAAGAATTGCTAAAGTAGAAGTTTTAATTTTTTAAAAAAAATTTCTTTATTTTTTCAACAATATACTTCTTTTGCTCATCAGTTAATTCTGGATAGATAGGAATTGATAAAATTTCTTTTGCTAGCTTTTCAGAAATAGGGTATGATCCGTTTTTCCAGCCTAAGTTTTTATATGCTGGTTGTAAATGCAATGGAATTGGGTAGTGTATACCACAACTTATACCATTTTCTTTTAAAAATTTCATTAACTCGTCTCGTTTTTTTGTAGCAATTACATACATGTAATAAACATGCTTTGCATTTTTATCTTCAAGAGGTACTGCTACATTTTCAGACAAGTTTTTATTATAAAATTCAGCATGTTTTCGTCTTAATTCTGTCCATTTGTTAAGATGTGGAAGTTTTGCATCAAGAATTGCTGCTTGAAGCGTATCAAGTCGATAATTATATCCTTCAATTAGGTGTTCATATTTTGTTGATCTACCATGATTTACTAAGAGTTTTAGATTTTCACCGATTTCCTCATGGTTTGTTACCACTGCTCCGCCGTCACCAAAACAACCTAGGTTTTTTGCAGGAAAGAAACTATAGCATGAAATATCTCCATAATGTCCTGGTTGATGGCCGTTCCATTCAGCTGCATGAGCTTGAGCTGCATCTTCAATTAGAAACAAATCATGTTTCTCTGCTATTTCCTTAATTTTTTGCATATCTGGCATTTGTCCAAAAAGATGAACAATGATTAGTGCTTTTGTTTTGGACGTAATTTTCTTTTCAAGTTCATCTATGTTTATCAGTCTTGTATCAGCTTTTACATCTGCAAATTGTATTTTTCCACCTACATATGAAATACATTCGGTTGTGGCGATAAATGTGTTTGGAACAGTTATTACTTCATCTCCTTTTTTAAGCCCTGCTGCAAGTAATGCCAAATGAACAGCAGTGGTTCCGCTTGAGCAGCCTATTGCTTTTTTACATTTGCAGAATTTTGCAAAGTTTTTTTCAAATTTTTTTAAGGGTTCACCCATAATAAACGAAGTGTTGTCTATTACATTTTGAATAGCTGAATCAATTTCTTCTTTTATTGTTAGATAATTTGTTTTTAAATCAACCAGTGGGATGTTCATTTTATTATTCATTATATGCTTTTCCTCCATCTGAGTATGTTAAATTATCAATATCATCGATTACTTTAGCAGGATTACCAGTCAGTATCTTTTTTGCTGGAACATCTTTGGTAACGATGCTTCCTGCACCAATTAATGAATATTCGCCAATTTTTATTCCTGGAAGAATTGTTGAATTAGCACCAATTTTTGCTTTTTTACCAACAATTACTCCTTTGATAAATTCTTTTGAGCGAGTAGATATTGGATATTTTGCATTTGTAAGAACTACATTTGGACCTATCCAGCACCCCTCCTTTAATTCGCAATATTCAGGGATAAAAGCTTGGGAATGAATTCTAACATTATCCTGAATTTTTGTTTTAAATTCAATCACAGTTTTTGTACCAATGCTAACATTGTTTCCAATTAAATTTTCTTCTCTAATATTTACATTATTCCCAGTCTGAAAATTATCCCCAATAATATTTCCTGCATAAAGCACGCTATGAGACCTTATAAGAGAATTGTTCCCAATAATAGTTTTTAATTCCCCATCTTTTTTTTTATATGGTGGGTTTCCAATTATTACAAAATCTTCTATTGTAATATTACTACCAAGATTTACATTTTCAAAAATTTTTGCAGATGTTGCAATTTTATTCATGGAATTATCTTCTCCTCCCCTGTTTCGGCAGATTCTACGCTTAGTTCACATATCCTAGTTGTATAATATTCTTCCCTTCCAATATTTTGAATATTTGAAATTTTCTTTTTTTTGTTTGTTTTTACAACTTCAATAAAATATTTTAGCTCGTCTTTCAAAGGTTCATTAGCAATAATATCTTCTTCAAAATTATCTTGTCTTTCTACCTTTTCATAGCTGACCTTAATTGGATATCTGATTATTTTTTGACTGAAATAATCTACATATACTTTTTCATTTTCTGCAATAATCCACATATCACGTTTTTTTTCAGGATGAGTACAGCTTACTTCAATTGTTGCAAAAAAATCGTTGTAATCTAGAGTAATAACTGCTGAGTCCTCAAGTGTTTTTGAAAGTATATTTGATTTTTTTGCAAAAACCTTTACAGGTTTTGTACTTGTTATAAAATTTAAAATATCAATTGGATGAATACTTAAGTTAATAATTGCACCTGAATCAGTTCGAGGTGGTTTAGTAGAATGAATATAACGACAAGTTATGTATTGAATTTTACCTATTTTATTCATTATCTCTTTTAATCTTATTATCGAATTGTTAAATCTATAGATATATCCAACAGATAGTATCAAATCATTTTTATCAGCAATTTCAACCAATTGTTTTGCCTTTTCAGATGTATCTGCAATTGGTTTTTCTACCAAAACATGTTTTCCGTTTTCAAGACAATCTTTTACAATATTAAAATGAAGATCTGTTGGTGCTGCAATAGTTACGCAATCTACTTCTTTTAAAAGACCGGAATAATCTGGAAAAAACTTAATGTTGTATTTTTCGGATAATTCTTTTTTGCTTAAGTCCGCATCTGAGATTCCAATAAGTTCACAATCAATTTCATTTAAGACGCGAAGATGATTTCCCCCCCATTTTCCAACTCCAATAATACCAATCTTAACCATAATTTCCTGCCATCCGCCACATATTTAAAAATACCATATAAAACTATTGAAGGTTGTTGTAGACGTCAAGTAATTTTTCTTTTTGCGCATTCCAGTTATATTCCTTTAAAGCTGCTTTCAAACCATTTTTTCCAAGTTTTTCACATAATGCAGGGTCATCTCTTAATTTAACTACAGCATCTGATATTGCATCTAAATTAAAATCAACAACTAAACCACAATTCAATCTCTCTGTTAGTTCTGCTGCATTAGTTCCCTTATTACATATTATTGGTTTACCACAGGCCATAGCTTCAAGTAGTTTATTTGGAGTTTCAATTTTTGATTTTCTGGAATCAGGATTAGCAACTGAAACTATAATATTACTTTTAAAAGTTCTTGGAATTACCTCATTAAATGGAATTTCTCCTAAAAATTCTACATTTTTATAACTTTTACTTGTTTGTTCAATTAATTGATAAAATCCAATTTTTTCTTTTTTTCCTGCAATATTAAATTTAATATTAGGAATCTTACCAAGAGCATGAACAAGGTCTGGAAATAGTCTACGTTTACTAAGTGTTCCAATATAAATTATAGTAAAAATATCATTTTTGGGTGGGATATATTTTTTCGATGTTATATCTTTACAGTTCATTACAATTGTTATGGATTTACTTGTTATTTTTTTAAAATATTTCAAAAGCGGTTCATTTACTGTTATTATATGATTAACATGTTGCATCAATTTTTTTTCCAATGAAAAAACATATGATACGATAAATTTAGGGACATCATCCTCAATCATATATCCAAAAATTTCATGGGAATCATAAATTAATTTACAGCCGGTTTTTTTCTTTATTTTTACACCAATTTTTAATGTGTCAAGATCATGGCAATGTATCACATCGAACCTAAAATCTTCCGTATATAGTTTAATAGCTTTTTTATATGCTTTTCTCCACCATAAAGGGTTTCTAAGTATATCGTTTGGAAGAATTTTCATAAAAGCAGTATTGTGAACTCTAATAATTTTTATGTTATTGACTTTATCTTCATTTTCATATTCTTTTCTACGATCCCAAACTAATACTGTAACATGATGGCCAGCATCTATCAAAGCTTTAGCCTCATTATATACTCTAAGGTCAGTCATAAATAGCTTAGAAAGTATCATAAGGATTTTCATGGGTTATTAGCATCAATACATTTTTTATACTTGAATATTTTCATATATAAATAAAGCATTTTTTTATTAATTTTAATTGACAAAATAATAACAAAATGTTAATTATTCGTCAAAACTAATATTTTTTGTGAATATTCTATCAAAATTCCTTTATAGTATATAATTGTTACATTTTTTATTAATATAAAAGAGAGGAGGTACTAATGAGCAAAAAAAAATTTAGTCAATTTTTAGTGGTTTTAATATTGTTTTTATTTTTTGGAGCAGGCATTATTCCTACTATTAGTGGGGGTTATAATGATGAACAAGATATTTCCACTTTAACTTTTTATACTTTTGATAAAACTGGGACTCGGAAATGTGAGGTTGATTTGCCGTCTGTTGTTGTTGAGGATATTTCTTGTTTGTTTGAAAGTATAAAAAAGGGGATTACAAGAGATCCATTTAGTGCTGAGACGGAGTCCTTGAAAAATGATTTTGTTGATATTTTGGATATCTATAATGTTATTCCAAGTGATTTATCAAAAGATGATGTTTTTTCTTTGTTAACCCCAAAGTGGGATAGATGGTGTGTGGATAATATTCCTTTTTCTAGGGGTGGTGTTCTTCCAGCACAGTATTCTCATAGGGGTTCTGCTTTTTTTTGTAGTATTGCTGGTGGAGGTGGTGGTATGTTGTTTCCTCCTATTATGCTTCCTCGGCCTCGTCTGTCTACTTTTTGGGCTGCTTATAATTATTATGCTTTGAGTGTTGCTTCTAATCTTTATACTGGTCATGGTTTTGCTGCTGGTGGTCCTCAGTTTGGTATGGCTTTGGGCTTTTGGGGTATTGGTCTTTCTTTTGCTGTTCCTGGTGAGCCTGCTGTTTTTGGTTTTGGTGGTTATGCTTTGGCAGCTTGGGTTATGGCAGGGTATGTTGAGAATTATCCTCCTAATCAAGTACCTAATATTAAAGAAGAGCAGCCTTCGGATGGTTCTGTTGATGTTCCTTTAAGTATTTCTGAGCTTAGTTTCCGTATTAGCGATCCTGATAATGATAAAATGAGCTATTGGGTTACAACTTATCCTGATATTGGTAGTGGTGAGGGTCATAATAAGCGTAATGGTGTTTATTCTGTTCCTATCAGTGGACTTGAAAATGATGAGATTTATAGTTGGACAGTGAGTGTTTCTGACGGTGAGGCAACTGTTGAAAAATCTTTTGGTTTTATTACTGAGGGTAGGCCTCCTTTTGATCCTTTTGATGATGGTTGGTCTTATCGTAAGAAAATTACAATTAATCATTCTCAGGTTGAGGGTGATTTAGAGGGTTTTCCGGTTCTTGTTAGTTTGATTGATTCTGATTTAGCTGCTAAAGCTCAGGATGATGGTGATGATATTTTGTTTATGGATGGTTCTGGTATTGCTGAAAAAATTTATCATGAGATTGAGTTTTTTGATAGTTCTAGTGGTGAGTTTGTTGCTTGGGTAAATGTACATAGTGTTTCTTCAAGTGTTGATACTAGTTTTTACATGTATTATGGTAATTCTGTTTGTGATGATCAGCAGTTTTCTGAGCGTGTTTGGGATCAGGGTTATTG
>Ga0272442_10009075_pt1 | contig 12499 bp, 7 predicted proteins | sample SSMForm2O_FD_200262 | JGI IMG/M metagenome (GOLD analysis project Ga0272442, IMG submission 200262) | Marine sediment archaeal communities from Little Sippewissett salt marsh, Falmouth, MA, United States - SSM-Form-2O | ecosystem: Environmental > Aquatic > Marine > Wetlands > Sediment ... | reverse complement strand
AGGAAAGAGAAAGATTTACTCCCTCACAGAAAAAGGCAGGTTGTTCCTTGAAAAATACGAGGACTTTGTGTCTTTTTTAAGGGATTTCGGGCTGTAAACTGCTTTCCGAGATATTATTTCGAGTCAGGTTTTCGGGTCCCCAGATTATTGTGACTGAGGCGGCAGCGATGATCAGGAACAGGATGTAGTAAACTTCAGCCCTTGCAGTGAATTCAAAGAGTTCTCCTGTGAAATTGACCATGAAATGGAAGAGTATGGCAGAAAGCGTGCTCCTTCTGGAATTATTGTAGATCCAGGTCATCAAAACCGACTGAGGGACCTTGTCCAGCATGAAAAGCCAGAATCCCGGGGTGCCCAAACCCAGGCCGTGCTGGTATGTCCCTTCGATGAAAAACAGGGGCAAATGCCAGAATGTCCAGACCGTTCCCAGGATAAGGCTTGACACCAGAGCATTTCGGTTCGCTTGAAGGCGGTCAAGGGCATACCCTCGCCAGGCGATTTCCTCGGGCAGCGGGCCGAAGAGGAGCAGGAAAAGGGCAAAGGGCACGATTGTCAGGGGCTGCTCTAAAAAGCGGCCTGCGGCTTCAAGCTGAATTCCCCTGCCCCCTAGAAGAATATCGGAAAATGCGGCAAGCCCTGTCAGCAGGGGGACGGTAAGAAAAATAACGGCATACCACTTCAGCCCGATGCGTTTGTAGTCGACTATCCTTTGCCAGTAGTCCCTTCTCCCTTCCTTTCCTTCGGTCAGGTATACCAGGAAAACAGCCGTTACCGGGAGCATCAGCCCTCCTAGGTAGCGCAGTCCTGTGCTTAAAAACGCATGTTCCGGCATTTCCAGCAGGGCAGCCGGGAACTCAAAGAGCCAGGAAAGGCTGAAAGCAAGGGCAAAGAAGAGCCAGGGGCTCGAGAGGGTTGACGCCTGTAAACGCTTTTTATCAAATATCCCGGAACTTTTCATTAAAATTCAAGGGTTTGGAAAAGAGTTAATGTTTTCTATAATTTTCACATTAATTTATTTTCACATTAATTTATTTTCACATTAATTTATTTTCATAGTAATTTATTTTCATAGTAATTTATTTTCATAGTAATTTATTTTCATAGTAATTTATTTTCATAGTAATTTATTTTCATAGTAATTTACAGATTCATTTTTGGATTTCGTAGAAATCCTGTTATCCGCTTAAGATGCCCCTGGTTTGTGAACGGGCTAAATCATCGGGATGAATCATCGGGATAGTTTTTTAGTTGTCCAGACATATTTTATTCATTTCCATACAATTTTTAGTCACTTTAATATACTTTATGGAAAAGCCGGTCGTCTACGACGACCGGTGAGAACGCCGGTACCTGAAAAGCAAATCGAAAAAAGGTTTTCTGGAATTTTAGGAATCTTCAAATTTCTAGTGTATCGATTCCAAAATATGAGAATAAACCACGGATGAACACAGATGCACACAGATGACCCAAATCCGTGTCTATCTGTGTTTATCTGTGGTTCTTTATATTGGCCTTCAAGTCAATTTCAATGTTCAGATTTATGGCAATATTTTGGAATCGCAGTACTAGCTTTAATATCGGCCTCTAAAGGCTTTCAAGGCTCGAAGTACCCTTTCGAGGTCTGAACGAGCACCGTCTTCAGGCCTATCTTGTTCAGCAGCTCCTTTACCCGCAACATTTCGTTTACTGTCGGTATTTTTTAATATATGCCTAATCAAATTTATCTCTGGTGTTTGATGAACTTCCCGGCACGGTATTCCTCGAATGCCACCCTCAACTCTTCCTGCGTGTTCATGACAATCGGCCCGTACCAGGCCACAGGTTCTCGGATCGGCTTTCCCGAGACCAGGAGGAACCTAACCCCTTTGTCTCCTGCTGTCACCTCGATTGAGTCACCATCCCCATACAGGACAAGGTTTTCCTTGTCTATCATGCAGTCCTGTTTGAGATCGAAGTATTTTGCTCCTTCCAGCTCGAAGGCATAAGGGTCTCTTTCCTCATCAAAATACCCCTCTCCATCTATCACGTACGCAAACATGGTATAACCCTGGCTAGCCATGTGGGTAAATGTCGCATACCCCGGAACCGTCACGTCCACATATACAGGATCGGTTACGATTCCCTTTACCGGCCCTTCAACCCCGTTTACGGCCCCGCAGATGACTCTCATCTTTATGCCTTTTTCCAGGTAAAGCTCGGGAATCTGGCTGCTTTTTATCTCCTGGTAGCGGGGGTCCATCATCTTATGGGAAGCCGGAAGGTTTGCCCATAGCTGGAAGCCCCAGAGAAGCCCGTCTTCTTCTCCCTTTGGCATCTCCTGGTGGACAATCCCGCTCCCGGCAGTCATCCACTGCACGTCCCCCGGACCGATCACACCGCTGTTTCCCATGCTGTCCCCATGGTCGACCTCCCCGTGCAGGACGTAGGTGATAGTCTCGATTCCCCGATGCGGGTGCCAGGGAAAGCCCATAATGTATTCATCCGGGTCTCCCGAATGGAAATCGTCCAGAAGCAAAAAAGGGTCGAGTTCAGGGACCTGGTGGAACCCGAAGGCACGCCTCAAATGAACTCCCGCACCCTCAATAGTTGGCATGCTTTTCATGATTTTCTTAATTTTCCTGACCTTATCCAATCAAATTCCCCCTCTTGTGGATAGTTGTTCAGAAACATTGTTCAGCAATACTGCAGCTCGATAGAATAAGTCCGCTCATGCTGTAAATCCAGATACGTTCACTCAATAAGATAAGTCCGCTGTGCGCCTAATGAGATAAGTCCGCTTGAGCGAGCAAAGCGAGCGAAACGGACCGCGTACTGCAGAGTCGCAACTCTGCTGGCACAACTCTGCTGGCACAACCCTGCTGGCGCAACGAATAGTCTACTCCCCCATGTAGAATTGTCCGGTATCGTGATATAAGTTTTTGCTGGCTAACAGTCGGGAAGTAAATTTCTGAGATATTCGCAGGTCTGAAAATTATCATTACGTCTTTCTTTTTATTATTATATGCCGATTGAAAAAAATTATATAGTTCTCATTTCAAACAAGTATATTGAAGTTCATACAGACTTTAAGTTCATGCAGGTTTGCGAAAAAATCTGGGCTTAAAAATTCCGGACCATCTGTGGGAACCTTCCCTGGTTTATGTAACTCTATCCTTTGGGATTTCCTCCGATTATACTATAAAACCGGGTTAATAAGTGGTAGATCATGGGTATTTTTTCTAAGACTGAAAGTTCCGAGCTAAAGGTTTTTTTGGAAACGGAAGACCTTGATGACCTTCTAAAATCAAGGTCAAAGATCCGGCAGCTTGACGATAAAGACATTAAGAAAATCCGTTCGGTCCTGGAAAAGTGGGACAATCCCCAGGCGGTATCCAATCTCCTCTTCCATCCTTCTTTGATACCTGAAGACATCAGGTTCGGGTACCTACTCAAAGGGCTGGAAGAAAGGGAAAATCTCTACTACCTCCTCGCTACGATAGCGGGTTTACAGGGAATAAATGAAGAATTTTCCGAAGAAGAAAAGAATACCATTAAGGACCATTTGATTTCAATTCTCGAAATCACCGGAGGTGTACTTGCATCCAGAACATCCGTTACGATCACCGGTTTTCTTTCAATCGGGGATGCAAACAGGATGGTTAAATTCTTGTCTCATCCGGAAGAGGTCGCAAGACTCAACATCCTTTCCTGGCTTATCGAGACCCTGGAAGAAACGGACATAGAAACATTTGCCTCAATGCTTCAAAACAGCGAAGTCCCGGAAGACAAAAAAGCTGAAGCAATCGAAAAATTCCGGGAGCACCTCCGGAAAAAAGAATCCGGAGATACAGATTTTTCCACAATGCCCCTCTATTCGTATATCCCCAATCTAAATGAGGTTTCAAAGAGGGCCTGATCATCTTTATACATGAAGCTCTCTTTTCTTTTTGATTTCTTCTCTTTTAAGTTCCGTTTTCTATCTGACAGGGTATTACTTTTGAGCAGGTACCTCCAGTTTCTTCATTTCAAATAATTCCGGATCATTCCAAATCATTTCGAATTGTATTTAATTTAAAAAGAAATGACTAATAAGAATAGCACTAAATACGGGAATTTCCGTACTTAATGAAAACCTCAGGAAGAAAGAAAAATGAGCCTTGTAATCGCTTTCATCGGAAAAAACGGCGCTGTTATGGCCGGAGACATGCGGGAAATAACGTTTGAGGGGGAGAAGGAAAACCGAGAAAAACTCGAAAAAGAGCTTTACAGCGGCGCAATCATTTCTGACGCCGAGCTGGATAAAAAATCCGAAGAACTTGGAGTTAGAATAACCGTCAGGGACAACAAGAGCAAAATCGAAGAGCGGGACGGGGTTCTGGTGGGTGAAGTTTCCTCAATAGAAGGAGGTGTTACCCGGAAACGGAGGATCTACGTTTCGGCAGGAAATTACGTGATTGCCGAAATCGAGGGCCCTGAAATCAGGGTAACCGCGCAGGGAAAAGGCAGCAACTTCATAGCCTTCGGAAACGAAACGACAAAAGCAATAGCAAACAAATGTTTCAAGGATAACTGGAAAAAAGGAAACCTTCAGCTTGCGGTGAAGATCATAATGCTTGCCATGGAGACAGCGGCAAGAAAGACAGCCTCTGTCAGCAAAAAGTACATGCTGCTTCAGACAGCATCGAAAGTTGACGTATCCGGAGTTGTCGAGAAGGATATGAAAGATTAAGCATGAAAGGATTAAAAAGTAGATTGGGAACCCGGGAAAACCCGGATAATTCCTTCATTACGGTTTTAGAATAATTAGTGTTTTCCCATTCACTTTCTCACTCACTTTCTCACTCACTTACTTATTCTTCCACAAAAAGGTCGACAAACTCGAATTTTGTCACATCGAACAGCCCTTTGTCACCCAGCTTCAGCTCAGGAATCACCAGGAGGGACATGAATGCGAGGGTCATGAAGGGCGATTTCAGCGAGGTGCCGAGCTTTTGGGCTTCGGCGTTCAACAGCTGGTATTTTGCTGCTACTTCTTTCCCATCCCGGGTGCTCATCAAGCCTGCAACTTCCAGCGGGAGGTCCAGAAGTTTTTCGTCGCTTCCCACGACTATTCCGCCTTTGTTTTCAACCAGCCTGTTTACGGTTGCAACGATATCCCCGTCAGTTGCTCCCACAGCAATGATGTTGTGGCTGTCGTGGGCGATGCTGCTTGCGATGGATCCTTTTTTCAAGCCGATGTTCTTTATGAAACCGACCTGTGCAGGGTCATCTCCGTACCTGCTCAGGACTACCATCTTCAGGATGTCCCGGTTAGGGTCAGAGACCATGTTGCCATTTTCCACTTTCGGAAGGGCAAGTTCCTGCCCTGTTACAAGCTCCCCATCCTCGGCAACTATCACCCTGATTTTCCTGTTTACCTTGTTTTCTTCCCCTGGCTGCACAGCCAGTTTAACGTCCTCAGCCGTTATTTTGTTCCTGTTAAAGACATTTTTTGCAGGGCTTTCGGTTGCCTGGAAAAGGACTTCCCCTTCCTTGTAAACGCATTCCCCGTCAATCCAGGTGCTCAACACGTTGAACGCTTCAAGGTTATCCACAATAATGAAGTCTGCAGGGTCGTCTTCCCGGAGCAGCCCGACGTTAAGCCCGTAATGCTCAACAGGGTTCAGTACCGCTGCCCGGAGCAGGTTGTAGATATCGAGCCCCTTCTCCTGGCCGCGCCTGACCAGCTTATCGATGTGCCCTTCGTAAATCAGGGTATCAGGGTGGGAATCGTCGGTGCATAGCATGACCGATTCGGGATACTCGTCGATCAGCCTGTACAGGGCTTCGAAGTTCCTGGCTGAACTCCCTTCCCGGATCAGCACTTTCATGCCAAGCCTGATTTTCTCGACCGCCTCTTCGTAAGTGAAACATTCGTGGTCCGTGGAAATGCCTGCCCCCACATATTTTTCCAGGTCGGCTCCTATCAGCCCCGGGGCATGCCCGTCCACGAGTTTTCCGTACTTCTTCGCCGATTCCAGTTTTGCAAGCACATCGGGAAACCCGTTGATTACTCCCGGAAAGTTCATCATCTCGGAAAGGTAGTGCAGGTCGTCTCTTGCAAGCAACCGGTCCACAGCCTCCGGGTCCAGGACAGCCCCCGCCGATTCGAAAGGTGTTGCAGGCACGCAGGACGGAACACCGAAACAGACCTTCAGGGGAGCTTTTCGGGCATCCTCGATCATGTAGTCGATCCCTTCAACTCCCATCACGTTTGCAATCTCGTGGGGGTCGCTCACCACCGCAACCGTCCCCCGGGCAACAGCCATCCGCGCAAAAACCGAAGGCACGGTCATGGAACTTTCGATGTGAACATGGGCATCAACCAGTCCCGGCAGGATGTACTGCTCAATGTCATGATTTTTTTCTTCCACGCGCAGGATCTTTCCGTCTTCAACGGTAAGCTTGCCTTTGAACTGCCGCCTGCCAATAACGTCAACAATGATTCCCTGGAACGTTTTCATGCCTGTTTTATTACAGCCTCAAATTTATAAAGATTTTCTAACCTGCTGCTTCAATCAGGTAGTCCATCAACCGGTTTTGTGGTGTTTATCAGAACCCTGGGCTCTCACCGGTCGTCGTAGACGACCGGCTTTTCCAGTAAAAAATAGAAAAAAGAGAAGTAGCAATTCCATTTGACTCTGCCTTTCCATTAGATTTGATATTCAAGCCAGAACTTCAGTTAGCAAAACTTCATTTAAGAACTCTTAATAATTATAGTCCCGGACGTAAATATTTACACTTAAATTATAACCACGGAAGACACGGAAAGCACGGAAGGGTCGTACCCCTATTTCCTTTATTCCGTGTCTTCCGTGCTTTCTGTGGTTTAACTTTCACTTGAGATTGGGAAGGAATTTGGGCCATTGACTGTAAATACAGAGAATACAAAGTCATTGAAATCTTCATAGCAGAAGAAACCGAAGTTATTGACATCTTAATTACAAAATATTCACTGTTATTTTGGGCTTTAATTCCTATCTTTTTTTATATTTTAAGGGAAAGGCCGCCCGCAAGCGGGCGGTGAGGACCCGAGGTTTCTATACTTAAACATCACAAATCAACCCCTTACCTGAACCTTAATTGAGTCAGTATCAGCTCCATCCCGGGTCAGTTCATCAACTTCAGGCTTTCGTCAGTCCCGGTTAAATCAGGAATGTCTCCTGCTGAATTAAGAATTAATATTACTTACACAATTATATTCACAACATGTCCTCCCAATCCCCAAAACCCCTCTGGCAGTTCTGGATCGACCGCGGCGGAACTTTTACGGATGTCGTAGCCCATTCCCCTGAAGGAAAACTGATTACCCACAAGCTCCTCTCGGAAGCTCCAGGCCACTACAGTGATGCAGCCATGCACGGGATCAGGCAAATCCTGAGCCTGCCAAAAAACGCAGCCCTGCCCACAGAACAGATCGAATCGGTAAAGATGGGCACCACTGTGGGGACCAATGCTCTCCTTGAAAGGAAAGGCGAGCGAACTGTTCTTCTAATTACCCGGGGTTTCGGGGACGCTTTGAGGATCGGGTACCAGAACCGCCCGGATATTTTTGCACAGCAGATAGAGCTTCCCGAGAAGCTTTACGAGAGGATTATCGAGGTTTCCGGGCGCTATGCTGCGGATGGGGAGGAGATCGAGCCCCTGGGCATTGATGCTGCAAGAAAAGAGCTGGAAGCAGCTTTTGAATCGGGCATAAGGTCTGCAGCCATTGTCCTGATGCATGCATACCGTTTCCCGGAACATGAGCTCAGACTGGGTGAACTTGCAAGAGAGGTCGGTTTCACACAGGTGTCCCTTTCGCACCAGGCAAGCCCGCTCATAAAGCTGGTCAGCCGGGGAGAAACCACTGTGGTTGATGCGTATCTCTCGCCTGTGCTCCGCAGGTATGTCGATATGGTGCAGAAAACCCTGGAAGAAGGGGAAATAAATGGGGAAAAGGAAAAAGGCAAAGGAGATGGAGTGGGAATCCGTAAGGAAGAAAAAGACAAGGGACATGAAGCTGGCGCAGAGGCTGGAAAAAAAAGCACCAGTCTCATGTTCATGCAGTCCAACGGGGGGCTTACAGACGCCCACTTTTTCCAGGGCAAGGACAGCATCCTTTCAGGTCCTGCAGGCGGGATTGTGGGAGCTGTTGCTACTTCTGCCATGGCAGGGGCAGAGAAGATCATCACTTTTGACATGGGAGGCACGTCCACGGATGTCGCCCATTATGAAGGGGAGTACGAACGCAGTTTCGAGACTGAGGTTGCAGGTGTCAGGCTGCGCTCCCCGATGATGCGGATCCATACGGTTGCTGCGGGAGGCGGTTCGATCCTGCATTTCGAAGCCGAGCGCTTCAGGGTCGGGCCTGATTCTGCAGGGGCTGACCCGGGGCCTGCTTGCTACAGGAAAGGCGGTCCCCTGACGGTTACGGACTGCAACCTCATGCTCGGGAAACTGCAGCCTCAGTTTTTCCCTAACCTTTTTGGGCCGGAGGCAAACCAGCCTCTTGATGTGGAAGCGGTGCGCAAGAAATTCGAGGAACTTGCTGAACAGGTTTCAATTGGCTCAGTTGGAAGTAATTCATCTTCTTCATCGTCACCATCATCAGTGGAAGAGGTCGCCGAAGGTTTCCTTTCAGTGGCTGTGGAGAATATGGCAAACGCCATCAAGAAAATCTCGGTCCAGAGGGGGTACAACGTAAAAGAATACACCCTCTGCTGCTTCGGGGGAGCAGGAGCCCAGCACGTCTGCAGGATTGCGGATTCCCTGGGGATGAAGCGCATTTTCATCCACCCGTTTGCCGGAGTCCTTTCGGCATACGGCATGGGGCTGGCTGACCAGAGGCTAATAAAAGAGAATTACGTGGGAGCCGTGCTTTCCGATGAGCTTACGGGACGGCTTGAGCCCATATTTTCAGAGCTGGAGCGGGAAGGCAGGGTGGAAATGCTGGAGCAGGGAGTCCCGGTGAAGGGAATTGCCGTGCTGAACAAGGCGCACATGCGCTATGAGGGTTCGGATACGCAGCTGATCGTGGACTTTGCGGGCAGGGAGGAACTTGTGGAAAGCTTTGAGGAAGCTCACAAAAAGCGTTTCGGGTTCATAATGGAAGACAAAGCCCTTGTCGTTGAGGCTGTTTCCGTGGAGGTCATAGGGGTTACCGAGCGGGTTTCTGATCCTGTAATCAAAATCAATGACGCAGCAGAACCCGCACCTATAGACACGGTGAGAATGTACAGCTACGGGAAGTATCACGAGACGCAGGTGTTCGGGAGGGAAGACCTGAAGCCCGGAGTCTGCATCATCGGCCCTGCAATCCTTACCGAGAAAACCACGACCATAATCATCGAACCGGGCTGGCAGGCTGAGGTAACGGAGCGCGACCACCTTATCATGACCCGGAGGGTCCCGCTTCCGGACCGCAAATCAATCGGGACTGAAGCCGATCCTGTGATGCTTGAGATTTTCAATAACAGGTTCATGTCCGTTGCCGAGCAGATGGGCTACACCCTGCAAAATACCGCCCACTCGGTAAACATCAAGGAGCGCCTGGACTTTTCATGCGCAATTTTTGACAGGGAAGGAAACCTGATCGCAAACGCCCCCCATATCCCGGTCCACCTGGGTTCCATGGGAGAGTCCGTAAAAGCCCTCATAGCATCGAAGCTCGGGGAAATGAAGCTTGGGGACGTGTACCTGATAAACTCCCCTTACCACGGGGGCACGCATCTCCCTGACATAACGGTTGTGACCCCAATGTTTTCCGGTTCAGGAAATACTGGAAATCCCGTAAAAATTGAGAAGTCTGAAAATACCGAGCAATCTGAAAATACTGAGAAATCTGATAATTCTGAAGAGATCCTTTTCTATACGGCATCAAGGGGCCACCACGCCGATGTTGGCGGGATAACCCCGGGTTCGATGCCGCCGGGGAGCAGGACTATCGAAGACGAAGGGGTCCTGAGCGAGGGGCTCAAAATAGTCGGACAGGGGCATTTCTATGAAGAGGGGCTCAGGGACTGGCTGGGCTCTGGAAAGCACCCTGCCAGGAACCCTGACCAGAACGTGGCAGACCTCCGCGCCCAGGTGGCTGCAAACGAGAAAGGTGTGCGGGAACTGCAGAAAATGGTTGGCCAGTTCTCCCTGGAAACCGTGGAAGCGTATATGGGTCACGTACAGAAAAACGCGGAGGAGTCGGTCAGAAGGGTCATAGACGTGCTTGAAAACGGGGAGTTTACGAACACCCTTGATGACGGAAGCGCAATCAAAGTGAAGATCACCATCAACCGGGAGAAAAGGAGTGCCTGCATCGATTTTACGGGCACCTCTCCGCAGCTTTCGAACAACTTCAATGCCCCGGCTTCGGTCTGCAAGGCAGCGGTCCTTTACGTTTTCAGGACCCTGGTGAAAAATGATATCCCGTTGAATGCGGGCTGCCTGAAGCCCCTTGATATCATCATCCCTCCCGGCTCCATGCTCAACCCGGAACCCCCGGCTGCGGTTGTTGCGGGCAACGTCGAGACTTCACAGTATATCGTTGACGCCCTTTACGGAGCCCTCGGGACCATGGCAGCTTCCCAGGGAACCATGAACAATTTCACCTTCGGAAACGCCGACTACCAGTACTACGAGACCGTCTGCGGAGGCGCAGGCGCAGGTCCCGACTTCCCGGGCACGGATGCCGTCCACACCCACATGACCAACTCCAGGATAACCGACCCCGAAGTCCTGGAAACCCGGTTTCCGGTGCGGGTCGAGGAGTTTTCCATCCGCAGGGGCAGCGGCGGAGATGGGCAGTTTAAAGGTGGAGACGGAGTCGTCAGGAAAATCAGCTTCCTGAAGGACATGAATGCTGCTATCCTCTCAAGCCACAGGAAACTTCCTCCCTTCGGCTTGAAAGGAGGCGAGCCTGGAAAATGCGGGAAGAACAGGATCATACGCGGGAAAGGCACGGTTATTGAGCTTGAAGGGCAGGCGGAGGCTGAAGTGCAAAAAGGGGATGTTTTTGTGATCGAGACTCCGGGTGGGGGAGGGTATGGAAGATCTTTACCCGGAAGGTCTGAAAAAGAATGAAGCTGTCAAAGAATGAAGCTGTCAAAGAATGAAGCTGTCAAAGAATGAAGCTGTCAAAGAATGAAGCTACTCATGATATTATCTTATCCAGCTGGTCTGTCCGGGCGGCTTCTTTGATTTCCAGGGCTATTCGCCTGCCGGTGGAAAGGTCTTCCTGCATCAGGTCCGAGTAGGGAGAGCCTGAAATGTAAAGGTTTGTCCCTGCCACGATCCGGGACGAAAGTTCGAAGACTTTGATTTCAAGGGAGTCCGTGACGACAGCTTCGATACAGAAAGCCCCTGTGACGCCGCCAAAAAGGGCAATGGACTCTTCAACTACCTTTTCTCCCAGGGTAAAGATGCGGGGGAGGAGGGATTCCCTTGCTACGAGGGGCATGTTTCCCGTGATCACGTATGTGGGGCAGATGCCGGATTCTATGAGTTCTCTGGGGGAGCCGAGCCTGAAGATCTCGTCGGCGTTGGACTCTACCCTGCGGTCCATGCTCAGGAGTTCAAGGCTGCCTTTGCTTAAGGTGTAGCCTTCGTTTCGGATCGGGGAGTAGAAAAAGTGCAGGTAATAACGGGTCCCGGGGATGAATTCATGGATTGTGAACTTCCGGGTCCTGTCCACGAGCTCGTTGAATTCTTCATAGGTCTTTGCAACGAAAAAGCCCTTTCCTCCTTTTGCCCCTTCGTACTCGACCATAAAGGGGCCTTTGAAATCATGTGGGTCACCGGTTTTTCCGGGCATGAGAATGCCTGCCCCAAGCAGCCACTCACGCTCTTTCTCCCTGTCCGATTCCCATTCGATAGCAGCCCGGTTCCCGAAAACGGGTACTTGCAGCTCTGCGAAATTTTCCGCGCCAATGTAAGCAATAAATGAACTGTGCGGGATAATGATGGTGTTTTTCTTCCTGAGTTCCTCTGCCCTGCCCATTAAGTCTTCATGGCTCTCGACAACGAGGTACTCATCAGGTTTTGCCCTTGGAAATGCATCATAAAATTTGGGAGCTTCGCCAGCGCAGATCCCCAGCGTCCTGAAACCTTCTTTTCGTGCTCCTTCAAATATCTGGAGGCTTGAGTGGGAACAGAATGTTGCTATGGTGGCGTTTTCAAGGTCATAATTCTTCAGAAATTCAAGAACCTGCTGTTTTGTGATCATAATTGCTCCGGCGGAAAATTTGAATCGGGATAATTTGAATTGGGATAATTTGAATCGGGATAATTGGATTGGAATAATTGGATTGGAATAATTGGATTGGGACATAATTCATGTTTAAGGTTAAGACCTGATTCTGTAATTTATAGTAGTGTTCTGTATCGAACCATAAAAAAGTTCTGTATGACCTGAAGTACTGGAGCCTTCGGAGCTTTTTTAATATTAAGTTGAAGTTTAACCTCAGAAAGTGAGGAAAACCAAGAATAAAGGAAATAGAGGTGTATACTT
>Ga0272442_10009074_pt1 | contig 12500 bp, 14 predicted proteins | sample SSMForm2O_FD_200262 | JGI IMG/M metagenome (GOLD analysis project Ga0272442, IMG submission 200262) | Marine sediment archaeal communities from Little Sippewissett salt marsh, Falmouth, MA, United States - SSM-Form-2O | ecosystem: Environmental > Aquatic > Marine > Wetlands > Sediment ... | reverse complement strand
CCGGACCAACATTATATCCCGGAGATTACCGTCTTGTTCTGAACTATACGAATACAGACACCATAGAAGTTGAATCCAAGACGATATAGGATAGGAAGGGCGAAGAAGGGGCAGGCCAGCATGCTGGATTTTGCGTTATTCGTGGCAATAGCCGCAATAATATTGTCGTATTTTTACATAGAATCCGGGAGGCAGAGCGTTAAAACGATACAAACTATAGAGCGTGAGAATCTGAACGCGAAGGCCTCAAGAGTCATGGACGAGCTGATGCAGACAAACGTGGATGATTTAAACTTTGCAACAGTCCAACCCAGTTCGATGGAGGCTATCGAATCTCCCCTTATAGATGATTTGCGGGAGATAACTGCGAGTACGGAGCATTTAATGGAACTCCTTGAAGGGGCCGAGGATTCGGCCATGAAGGGCGAGGATTTCGATGAGCAGGCGCTGAAGGAAGACATCCGGATAAACTCCATAATAGAGAAGGCGGATGGTGTGGTCAGCTCAATTTTGGAAACTGCGAGTATAAGCATCGATGTTTTCAGTCTCCTTGACGATAACGTCTCAATGATAAAAGATGATTTTTGCGAAGTCATGGACAAGATGAATGAGAATGCGGAGATATTTGACACCAGCCTCTTCTGCGGCTCCGGCGAGATTGAATTGATAAATCTTGACCAACTCTTGGGCAACGCAACGGACGGGATTCTTGACGTAAAAAGTCTGTTGCAAGGCGAGTATATGAATATAGACCACGACAGCACGCCGGAGGAAATAAAACGCATACGCTGCCGTCTTAAGGGTTCTACAGATGCACTGAAAACATACTTGTCCTATGTTTCCGTCGGCATTGACCCTAATATCAGATTCTCAGAACTGACTGTGGTGCCTGCTAAGATACAGGGAAAGGTACTTCCCGAAGCTCTCGGTGAAGCCTTTTTTTCAGGAGGCAGGTTCTCGGGTTCTGATACTATGCGTTCTCTGGGCTCTATGGCAACGCTTCTTGTTTTAAGGGACAAGCACATGGAGCTTGGGTTTCTGAATAAGAGTATTTTGAACGGCACTGTGCAGAACCTGAGCGAGAGCGTGACGATAACGGAAATAGACCATAACATGTGGTTCGTGGACGAGAATGTAACCCGGACAACGATAACCGATGGTTATCTTGAAATGGAGGTTACGTTTCCTCCAAGCCGTAAGATAGGGGTCTTGCTGAGGCTCTTGACGCCCGAGGAAAAACGAGTCTCAGGTTCTAGCCATTCCAAATATTTCGACAATATGAATTACATACTTAACATAAGCGTCGAAGATTACAACAATAATGTCCCCCACAGCAGGAAAGTAAACACGAGCAAAGGCTACCTTTTTGGCAGGGTTTACGAAACCGGGGTAGAATACACGAACAACAGCATCGAGACCCCTAAGGGTCTGAATGCAGACGAGCAGATGATACGAAACTACGAGATAAACGTCACGGTTTTCCAAAACGGCAGCTTGCAGGGCTTTAATGAAAGTCTGAATCTGTCATTCACTCTTTTACAGGAGCGCACCTATCAAACATACGGGAGTTATAATTACACTAACGAGACGGGCTCCGATGCAACGAAATCGATGTTAATCGGGTTCCTTTTCTCATACAGGGCGTGGCTGCTTGAAAACGCTCTGCAAAGAATAGCCGAGAAGACTCAAAAGAGGCTATCTGACCAGGGCTATGGTTATAACCTTGTTGTAAGCGATTGCTGCACTGATTCTGTAAGTACTCTGGGCTCCGCTATACCGGAAGACGTTGATATAGGGATGAGCAGGGCATTTTTCAGGATAGACGACAACGGCAGGGGTAAAATAGCCCTGCAGATATGGAAAAAATGATTAGGGATAAAAGGGGTTGGGTTGTCTGGACTTGGAGCAAGCTGGGTGCGATGCTGGTTTTCTTTGCCGTTATGCTGATGCTTCTCTCTTCGTACTCCTTACTCACCTCCACAGTCCATGGCGTATCTTCGAATCAGGTTGCACGAGATTTTAGGAATGCAATGTCCGACACATACAACGCCCCCGGCGGCATGACTTGTGACTATGAACTGCCTGAAACGATAGAAGGCCGGAATTATTCCATAGAGCTGACGAATAAGACGGGAGATAGTATCGGCATTCTTGTAAGGACTGAGAAAAACGGCGTCCCTATAGTCGGCGGAGCTTCCGCAGCTTTGCCTTTGGCAGCCGGGAGTTTTGGTATCCTGAAAGAGACGAGCGAGAACTTGCCAAATGTCTGCATCATAAAGAAACGCGGCAGATTATCTGTAGAAAAATCAGAATGCTAAGGAACAACAAAGGACAGGTCAGTCCCCAGGCTTTCGAGGATATCTTTCCTGCGGTAATGGTACTGATATCCGCGATAATAGTAGTGATGTTGATCTTTGGAACAGTCCACAACCGGACGACAGAGGACCAGATATACGATATGCAGAGAGCAGGCAACCGTCTTTTGGATACACTGACTGAAGGAGTATTCAAGGCCGACAAGGCCGGTGACATGGGCGGCAACATAATAGAAGAAGGCATCCTGGATTCAAAGAACCAGAGTTTATTGACGGATGAAGCAGGCTACATAGAATACTCGTTCAGCGCGGATATAACCTCAGGGAGCATCCGATGGGAATTCGGCAAGCCCATTGAGAATGCAAAACCACCCCTTTTCGTATTCTCAAAGCCGGTTACGATAATCGGGCAAAGCGATTCTTTGCGAGAGGGGACACTCACTATTACAATATGGAAGTAATCATAACTCACCCATAAACTTTTATTCTGTTTTTGAACCTATAGCGGTGATTAAGGAAACTGTGTGCGGTCAAGTATACGAAATATATACAAATCGAACCTCACTTTTTATCCTTCTTTGCGTAGTAGTACTGTGGCTAAAAAAGTCAGTCAGGATTGGATAATGGACAACAGGCTCCTTATAGTCATTGTTTTGGGATTAGCCATTATTGCTTTCGTCTTCGGCGCGATGATGCCCGGAACGGCTGAAAAGGACTACAAGGAAGAGAGCCTAAGACTGATGAGTATTCTGACTACTGTGGTTTTTCCCTCTGATATCGAAGATATCAACAGTCCTTTAGACGAGGAGAAGCTCACCCGGCTCAACGGCGGAAGAATGCAAGAGTACGTAGATATGCCCGGTTTCGATTTCTATATTGAAGTAGTCGAGGACAACGGTGGTAGATGGTGGTTCGGGAACGCCAGCCCTTTGAAGGGCAGGGAGGGCTACGGAACGCTTGTTGACATAAAGAAGATGAATGGCGGGACGTCGAAGGCAACGCTGGTGGTTCAAATATGGAAATCCCGGTAATCGCGGCCGTTATTTGCACTTTTTTTGCGGCCATAGAGGATTTGAAGACATCAAAGATACCCAACAGAATAGTGTTTCCTGCACTGGCAGTTTCAATCGTTTTCGGTTTTTTTCTCTGGTCGCCTCTTATATGGGCTGCGAATTTCGCGGGAGCTTTCATAGTAGCATATATATTCTGGCGCCTTGGTCTATGGTCCGGGGGTGACGGGAAGCTGTTCTGGCTTATAGTCTCTTTCGTACCTGTGTATCCCATGGCGACTACTTTATCCCGGAGCAGTTTCATGCCCGGGTTTCTTATGTGGCTTGCATTGCTGCTGATAACGAGGTTCTTTTTCAGTTCAGTTCTATTCAGGATATCAAACGGTGATTTGAGTTTCGTTTCCGTGTTCATGAGGCCGGTTCTTTTCGCGCTTGCCGGAAGCCTCTTCGGCCTGGGTCTGTACGCTATAACGGGCATTCAAACCCTTATGCTGCTCTCTCTGCCCGTAATAATTGCGATAAGCAGGACAAAACACTCTTTCTTGCTTGCCTTCAGTCACATAGTCTTGGGTGCCGCGATGCTTTTGTCTGCAGGAGTTTTCGACATAGCTTATTTGCCGAGAATGCTGCTGTTCGGCTTTGTGATAGGCGCGTGGAGCGTTGGAAGGAATGAAAAAATGGTGGCGGAGCTGTCGCTAAAAGAGCTGAAAGAGGGTATGCAGCTTGCAGAGACGATAACAAAAGAGGGCAGATACGAGGATGATTCTCTGTTTGCCTTGCTAAAGAAAAAGCCAGAGGGTTATCTTGCAGGTCCTTCTCCGGCAGGATTGAGTAAGAAAGAGATACTGCGTCTGAAGAAGCATGGGATAAAGAAGGTTTTGGTTAATGTTCCTGTGAAACTGGCCCCGTTTATGTTCATAGCATTGATTCTCGCGGTTCTGTACGACGGACTGCTCTTAATAGCGTAGGCGTTCCACCAAGGGTTTTAGTATCTCGAGCGTTTCTTCCGGAGGGTAAGCGAAATAAACTACCATACCCGAAGCGCTGGGCAGCGTGTTGGTTATAACGGCAGGGTATCTTACGCCTTTGTCTACGATATCCGCCACTGAGTGGGTGGTATAGCCGGCGCTTACCTTTGTGTAAGTATCTGTTTCGAGAGTGAAGTTCCTCCTCAGACCCTGGACGGCCCAATGGTACTTGTCGGTTATCTCTATGTTCGGAGAAAGCGTGTCGTTCATGTTTTCAACGAAAGAGACCCCGAGGCGGTTCTGGAATTTTATCCTGGTTTTTTCGGCAGTGTCTGCAAGAAACGCACAACCCTTGCTCTTGTTGCTTGCAGTTTTACAGTCACATGTTTCACATTCAGCGTTGAAACACAGAACGTCTCTTTGCCAGCCATACTGGTAGACCTCACCTTCTTTCGCGCCTTCGGTACACTTGACTATACCCCGCGTTCCGGCATCGCCCACCCAGATGATGTTTCCGCCGCCTTCTACATACTGGTCTATGTTGAGCAGCTTATCTTTGTTTATGGTCTTCGCGTCCTCGACTATGATGAGGGAATACTTTTTGAGTATGGGCAGTATCCCGCCTTGTATCTCATTAACATCCAGATCCTCGGATATGAATATTATCTCGTTTGACAAGGCGTTTCGCATGGCCCTCCAGTCGCCTATAGAGTCGTCGCCATGAAGAACCAGTATGCGGGGGACGCCGAAAACCTGTTCGTAGACGTCCATGAGCCAGCCCCCCATTATCGGCATGTCCTGCAGGAACAAAAAATTGAAGTACTGCAAAACCATGAACAAACCGATTATCAGGAATATGACTACTACAATGTTCACTAAGAGTTTCGCCTGCGCCTTTCCTGGATCTTCGGGTGCCGCGACCGGTGGATACATGGATAGCTTAAGGACTAAAGATTTAAAAACACTCTACTACGCTTCGCACAAGTTCTGCAGGTTGCACTGTTAACTCACCACAATAAAACCGGCTACTGCTTTTTCGCGAGTTTGAAGTATTCCTCGGCGTGTTTTTTCAGGTCTTTCGTCTCTTTGGGTTCCAGGCCTCTTATGACTTTTGCTGGAGAGCCGAAGGCGAGCGAATTGTCCGGAATCTTTGCGTTTTCAGTAACTAAGGAGCCTGCGCCTATTATGCAGTTTTTGCCTATCTCGGCCCCGTTGAGGATTATGGCACCCATACCGATAAGGCAGTTGTCCCCTATTTTGGCTGAGTGCAATATGGCGCCGTGCCCTACAGTCACGTACTCTCCTATCACTGTCGGCATGCCTTTTTCGCAGTGCACTACGCAGTTGTCCTGCACATTCGTAAAATCGCCTACTTCTATCTTATCTTCATCTCCCCGCAAAACCGCGTTATACCAAATACTGACGTTGTCGCCCAGACGAACCTGCCCGAGGACTTGCGCGCCCTTCAATACGTATTTCATAGTTTCCTCTTTTTTCCTGAGGCGAGGGCTTCGAGTATCTCTGTTGCTTCTTTGCTTCCACTGGCGATTAAGAAGTCTTCTTCGTTCACTCTGAACCGTTTAGTGGGGCGGTAGTTCCATTTCCTACCCCTCTTTATTGCCACAACGTAGGCTCCGGTGTTCGTAGCCAGCTCGAGTTGCCCGAGGCTTTTACCGACCATAATGGATTTTTTCTGAACTATAACCTTTGTCATAGTTTCGTCCGCTTCTTGAATCATGCTTATCAGCAGAGGGTGGTCAGCTTCGCCTCTCTGTACGACGTCTGCTATGTCTTTGGCTGCGTTGGAGACCAGTTCGGCGGCCTGCGCAACATGCAATATCCCTGTCAAATCTCTCGCATCGTCTGTGTTCCTTGAAGCCAGCATCGCCTTTATCTCTATCTCGTACTTTAGCTTGTCCATGTCGTCTTCCAGCTCCACTACTACGTCTGCCAGCGCCTTGCTGTTGGTCAGCAGCGCGGAGTAGGCCAAATCCACTATAGACTCCGAGATATCCTTCATTTCTACGAGCATATCCTTCAGAGTCTTTTTTTCCTCAACAATCTCCTCGAAGATTTCCTCAACGGTTTCTTTTTCTTCCATTTTGTAAGTCCTTAGGACTTTAGAGTTATATGAAGGCCAAAACGAGTTTGGCTGATAATAACAGGAACAATACGGTGAAAATATCCCCGACTGTCGCCACGGCAGGAGTAAGGACGTTGTCAGGGTCAAGACCCTTGGCAGAGGTGTAGACTGCAAGGTATATGGTAAGGAATGTCAGCATCAAACCAGACAATACTCCGGCGATAACGGAAATCGACGTCAGGACTATTATTGAGACCTTTGAGACTCCGATTGCAATGCTGACATAATAGGCGGCGATGCCGGCCACAAAAGACATAACAAGATTCAGTGTAAGAGAAGCGTATACGTTCTGTATTATCAGGGGGTTCCTGAATGTGTTCATATGTACTTCGGAATCTATAAGGCCGAGGTGGATTGCGCTTCCAAGCCGGGAGCCTAAAGCACTGCTTATGTTCCCCCGCAGGGAAAGTACGGACGGCAGGAGTATCAATAAACCCGGGATAATCTCAAGGTATTTTTCCGAACTTACCAAAGCTATTCCTGCTATCAGTTCCCCAAATACGCATAAGAAAATGACAGGGCTGCTCTGTCTCAGTATCTTCCAGAATTCCTCCATCGTATCAATGCCAGGATAAAATTTGGGGGTTTAAGAAGGAAAATCGATGTTCGCGTATTCCTGTATTTTCATGGCTGCGTTTGCGCATATCGTAGCACCGGAACCCCATGCTTGCGTGTCTGTTCCCGCAAGATAAAGGCCCTTGATACTTGTCTTTTGTTCCGGAAGGTCCCAGAAGCCTTTTCCAACGCTTTGAAGGGCTTTCTCTGCCCTGTGGACCTGCACTTCTTTGAAATCCACGTATTTTTCGTAGTCTTTGGGCAGCTGACTTTCTACTACTTCAAGCAAGCGCTTTTCCTGTTTTTTCCGGCTCTCTTTTGTAACTATCGTGCTGGCACCGAGAAGCTGGTGGCCTATGGGTGCCAAGCTCTTGTCGATGTCGGTCATGAACAGCACCCATATAGGTGGTTTCAGTTCGGAACTCGCTATAAGTCGGGATTTGCCCTTCCAGTTGCCTATCTTCTTCCGGAACCCCATCCACAAGGTCATGGCCTCGTATTCCTTTATACTCTTGAAAAGCTCTTCTTCCTCTTTTGTCAAGGCTTTCTTGGGGAGCATCTTGGGCAGTTTGCTTACCTCCCCGCCGTTTACCACTATATCTGCCTTGAAGTCCTCGCCATTCACCTTAACACCCTTGACTACGAAATCCTCGATGTTAATCTTCTTTACTTCAGAACTCTTATGCACTTTGAGATTGCCTGCCCTTATGAACATGTCGGGGACGTTCCTTAAACCACCAACAGGGTAGAAATCTGTTTCCACGATGTTGTGCCCGGAACTAAAGGATTTCACCAGTTCTGTCTTCAGACTCTTGTTTCGGACGATGCCGTCTATAAATCTTGAGAAAGCGCATTCGTGGACATTGCTGCCGGTAGTCATGTAGCACAAACCGTTTATGAAAACCAGCGCGTTCTGGTTTTTCATGTACTTGCCAAGAACTTCATATACTGATTTGTCCCGGTATTTTATCGCGTTTTTCCTTGTCAGCCGGAACATGAAGAAGAACATGCGGAACAAATCGAGTTGAGCTCTCTTTGACAGGAAACTGATTTTGAACAGCTCTTTGACGTTGCCGGGTATCTTGCCCTTTACGTCGTTTACGATTACGTCGTAATGGTCGTGCTTGACGAACCTTATCTTGTGGGCTTTAGGCACGAATTCGCGAATCAGTTTGGGGAAGCTCCCGGTCTTTCCTCTGGTCAGCAGGTGTAGTCCGGTATCCAGGACGTATCCGCGTTTTTTCACGGATGTGAACGACCCTCCTAAGGTCTTTTCTTTTTCGAAGACGTGCACCTCATGTCCTTGTTTTGAAAGCACGAGACCGGCACATAGCCCCCCAATTCCACTCCCGATAACTGCTACTCTCATTGCCTGATGTTTACGTCTTGCAGAATAAAAGGGTTTTTTTGCCTCAAGAATATAGTATATACATGGGCGTGATACTGCAGATTGCTCTGGATTTCAAGGAACTCGAAAGAGCGGTATCTATAGCTGAGGCCTCGAAAGACGGCGCGGACTGGATAGAGGCAGGGACTCCCCTGATAAAAAGCGTAGGCATGGATTGTGTCAGGGAGTTGAGGAAAAAGTTCCCGGACAAGAAGATAGTAGCGGATTTAAAGATAGCCGACGTAGGTGACGTAGAGACTGAGATGGCGGCGAAGAGCGGTGCGGACATAGTCACGGTTTTAGCAACGTCGTCCGACTGCACGATACGCAACTGTGTTAAGACGGCCAAAAACTACGGCTGTGAAGTGATGGCCGATACAATAGGTTTCAAAGGAATTGAAAAACGCTCCAAGGAGCTTGAAAAACTGGGTGTGGACTATATAGCTGTCCATACTCCCATAGACGACCAGATGCTTAACAAGGATTCTTTCGACGGTATCATGAAAGTCGCGAAATCCGTTCACATACCCGTAGCTGCTTGCGGCGGGTTGAGCGAGGCCACTATACCCAAAGCTGTCAAGAGCGGTGCATCCATAGTAATAGTCGGAAACGCGATAACCAAGAGCAAGAACCCAGGTAAAGCCGCAGCTGCAGTAAAGGCTGCTACAAAGAAAACCTCGTCGGATGTAAAACAGAAGAGTGTTTTGGAGATACTGAAACAAGTTTCAACATCAAATGTAAGTGACGCTATGCATCGCTCCGGCGAGATGATGGGGTTAAAACCCGTTTACTTCGAAAAGAAAATCGTTGGTAAAGCAGTTACAGTAAAGTGTTATCCCGGCGATTGGTCGAAAACCGTCCAGGCAATAGACTCGGCGGAGAAAGGAGATATTATTGTTATTGACGAGCACGGCTCCCACATAGCCGTATGGGGCGGACTTGCAAGCAGGAGCGCTAAGAATAAAGGCATAGCAGCAGTCGTCATAGACGGCGGCATAAGAGACGTTGATGAAATAAACAAACTACAGTTTCCCTCTTTCGCCAGACACGTTACACCGACGGCAGGAGAGCCCAAAGGCATGGGGGAGATAAATGTCAGCGTGAGGTGCGGCAATATTTTTGTAAGCCCCGGCGACTACATAGTCATAGATGAGTCCGGGATTGTCGTCATACCCAAGAATAGGGCCTTGGAGATAGCCAACAGAGCATTGTACATAAAGGAGAAAGAGGACAGAATAACCAAAGAGATAGACGACGGCAAAACCCTTGGGAAGGTGCTGAATCTCAAGGGTTGGGATAAACTTTCCTATTCATAATGTTATAATAATTATAATTACTTTTTATTCCCTATTCTGAAGCGCAACGGTTTCAATACCGCATCACCGTTCATTGATTTCCACTTCCCTTCATTCGTGTATTTGACTGGCTCAGGGGTCAGCAAGACGTGCCACTCTCCGGGTTTGAGGGGTGCGGTGGTTGATTTCCTTTTCTTATCTTTCTGCTTTATTTCACCGCTGAAGCCGCCCTTCCAGTTCTTCATCCCCTCGGGTTTTATGCCGAGTATCGTCCTTTGACCTGCTTCCCTTGTGACTTTTGTTCTAGACAGAAGGTAGTTCTCCACGGCTTTACCATTTTCTATGCGGGCCAGAACGCAGGGCATTCGGCATTTGTACACTACACCGCTTTCACCTCCAGGATTGACTATGATTTCACCATAGTTCTCCGGGAGTGTGCGGCGCCTCTCTTTTCCCGCCTTTAGGGACATCTTCCCAGAAACAGGTATCATCGTTTGCGTTGTTTTACTCCGCTTTTTCCGGGTGTTTGTTTGTACCGGTTTTCTACCTCCAAGCCAGTTCCGTAGTTTAGAATTTCTACCTCCAAGCCAGTTCCGTAGTTTAGAATTTCTACCTCCAAACCAGTTCCGAATGCGTCTGAACATATATATTTTCGCCCTTCAAGGCAGAAAAACCGTTTTTATGTGTGAATGTTCATATTACTCTCCGGCAGTGGCCGGACAACTGACGGTATGCTTTGCATGCTGAGGAAGGGAGTCCACCACAAAAACCGCAACCGGGCAACCGGTACGCAGAGATGCGTGCTCTGTCACAGAAACGATACCGCGGGCCTTTACTATGATGTGGAAAACTGAGGTTTCGGTCCGGACGGATGAAACGGATTAATCTGCGGGGTGCAAGTCTTTAGACGCTAAGTCGAATGTTGTCATTTCGGTTTTATGACCGCGCTTAAATTCCAAATTCCGCCTTTGGTGGAATCGGATGTCAATAAATCTGCCTTCGGTAATTTATCTGACATGCGCGCGAACCGTGAACAAAAGGCCCCCTACGAGCCACAGCCGGATTTATTCTTATCCACGGTTACATCTATCGGCAGTCACAATTAACAGTAACACCACCCGCACAATGGCTTTAAGCCCTGCTAAAGAGGACCCGACGATCTTTCTTTCCGAGTTCCTTTACATGGCCTTTTTTCTCCATACCCTTAAGCAATTTCATGCAATAGTCCTTAGGCTTACCTGTAAGTTCGGATATCTCCCCTACAGTCATAGGCCTTACTTCTAATGCTATGACTATCTCATGTTCGAGCTCTGAAAACTCGCCCGCTATACGCCCGTCCCCGAGCACGCGTTCCCTCAAGAGCTCGTGTATAAGCTCCTGCACGTTTTTGTAGCCTCTTTCCTTTACATACTCCTTAGATGCCTTTTCAAGGGGTTTTGGAAGCCGGATATTCAATTGTTTGCTCATTTTTGGTATCTTTTGGTATTTTATCCTTAAAAACGCCTTTTTCTTCTTTGTTCATGTATCTTATTCATGGTCCGAAAACCAAAGCCGTGGGTGTACCATTCACATTTTGCCCTCGAGGCCGGAGTAATTCCGGAAGTCCCGCTAAGGAGTAAGCTTAAGTCATTTAAACCCGAACGCGGGATACCCAACCATGGGTTTGAGCTTACCTCACACATGAGATGTCCCGGTTGGCATGTGGTTCTTCCAAACCAGTCGAATTTGCTATCACCTAGGTCGAGTTCGATCCATCTCCTGCGGCGTTTGGATGTAAAAAAGCAGCTTGAGGAAAAAGCTAAAGAGCTTGGGGCTGGCCACGGACTTAGGGTGATGCCCTATACTGTGGTTATGCGCGATGGCGGGAAGCCGCCGACGTTTGACTCGGCGATAGAAGACGTTAAAGAGGCGTCAAGAGCTGTAAAGGGCCTTGAATTATGGCTCCCGAGAGCGACGCCTTTTCCCCATCGGATGCCAAAGGCAAGGCTTAAAACAAGGCTAAAAAGGCTCAATGAAGCCCTTGAACAGCAGGATATACTCCATAACAGGTTCGGAGTGGTGAATCCTGATCTTGGGATAGCGGGCAACATACTGCTTTATGGGCCTCACGTAAAGAGACCGCAGCTTTATTTTTCTGATTATGGGCAGGCGTATGATAAAGCAAAGGTTGAGGTTAATGAAAGACCCTATTCTTTCTCATTTAGCGTACACAGTCTTATGAAATATTTCATGCCTGAAAGCAAGAGGGCGCAGCCTGAATTCTGGAAAGGTGCAAAGGCTCTTTTCGGAAGAAATCACGTCTCTTCTTATGGGAAGGTCTCAAAAGAGGTTGGTAGACAGCTTGAAGATATACTGAAAAGAAATAAAGTGGTGTAGAAGTCCGCACATAGGCGGACGGACTATCGGACGCTCGAGCAAAGCTCGATCGCCCATGAATATAGTGAATAAAAATAAACCATGATGTCGTATTGTAGTTCCGTGTTGAATTTATAGCGTTTAGTAACGGCAGGCTAAACACGTCGTTGCCTTCGTGCGTACACCTCCGTCCTATCAAACCGGTATTCTACCGGAGCATAAACCACCTCTTTTCAAGAGCGGCTTCGAGCTTAGATGCTTTCAGCCCTTATCCGCTGGCGCGTAGCTGCTCGGCGTGCAAAAAAACAACCGATAGACCAGTGGCGCCGGGCCCCCGTTCCTCTCGTACTAGAGGGTCCTTCCCCTCAGGTGGCCAACACTTCCAATAGGTGCCTCCAAACTGTCTCGCGACGTTCTAAACCCAGCTCACGTGAGTCTTTAACAGGCGAACAACCTTACCCTTGGCTCCTGC
>Ga0272442_10009073_pt1 | contig 12502 bp, 10 predicted proteins | sample SSMForm2O_FD_200262 | JGI IMG/M metagenome (GOLD analysis project Ga0272442, IMG submission 200262) | Marine sediment archaeal communities from Little Sippewissett salt marsh, Falmouth, MA, United States - SSM-Form-2O | ecosystem: Environmental > Aquatic > Marine > Wetlands > Sediment ... | reverse complement strand
AAGCGGACAATGAAGAACCTGACCATGGCACAGCAAATGGCACATCTCGGAAGCTGGGAGTGGGATATCAGGACGAATAAGGTTGTCTGGTCCGATGAGACCTATCGACTCTTCGGATGGACGCCGCAAGAACGGGAGATAGACTTTTCGACCTACCTGGGTAGGGTCCATCCCGACGACAAAGACCGTGTCGCAGCGGCTATAGAGGATGCGCTGGCGGCTATGGAGCCCTACGAATCGGAGCACAGAGTCCTGCGAGCGGATGGTGAGATACGCATACACCACACCAAGGGGGAGATACGTCGTCGCATCCAGGGAAAACCGGTGATCATGGCAGGAATCGTACATGATATCACCGAACAGAAGCAGGCGGAACGGGAAAAACGGCAGCTTGAGAACCAGCTCTTTCACGCGCAGAAGATGAGGGACCTGGGGACGCTGGTGGCCGGTGTGGCCCACGAGATCAATAATCCTATCAACAAGATCATTTACGATATTCCACTGTTACAGAAAATATGGATAGACGTGCTTCCCCTGCTGGAGCGGTACCAGGATGTAGAGCCGGGCAGGAAATATGGGGGATTGACCTACCGGTTCATCGATGAAAATATGCCCCAGCTACTGGCGGACATGCATATGGCGGCCGATCGATTGTCGCGGATAGTCAGTAATCTCAAGGATTTTTCGAAACATTCCAATATCCATGACCGTAAACCCATGATGATACATGAGGCCGTTGAAAACGCCCTGAGACTCGTAAAGACGACCCTGGACAGACGGGGCATCGATCTGGTGTTCCTCAAAGACGAACGTGAGGCCTCCGCCGTTATAGAAGGGAATCTCCAGAGTGTCGAGCAGGTTATTGTAAACATAGTTGTTAATGCCATAGAGGCCATCGACCACGATGAAGGAAGGATCACCGTGACAAGCGGACGCCATCCCGACGATCACCGGGTAATCGTCACCGTCGCTGATAACGGCCGTGGCATCGATCCCTCCATTGTCGACAAGGTCTTCGATCCCTTCGTAACCGACAGAAGCGCAAAGGGGGGAACGGGGCTTGGCCTTTCCATCAGCACCAATATTGTGGAGGCCCACGGGGGCAGCATTACCTTTCATGAAAACGAAAAGGAGGGGACGACCTTTGTATTGACCTTCCCCACCTTTTGAAACTACGATACTGGAGTCATGTAGAATATGGAACATGTGCCGAGGGAAAAGACTCCCATTCTGGTCATAGATGATGACGAAGCCCTCTTGATGAGTATCAAGGCCACCATAACGAGCTCGGGCATCATGGAGCCCGCCCTCCTTTCCGACAGCAGGTCCGCCCTGGATTTCATAGGGAGGCATGATTTTCATCTTGTCATTCTCGATCTGATCATGCCGCATATGGGGGGCATCGAACTCCTGGAAAGGATAAAAGAGGAATTCCCCGCCATCGAATGCGTCATAGTGACGGCCGTCGACGACACCTCGTCGGCCGTTCAGGCCATGAAGTACGGCGCATACGACTATCTGGTAAAACCCCTGAACAGTGAAAAACTGATCATCACCATCACCCGTGCCCTGGAGCGGTATGATCTCCGTAACAAATTGACCCTCTTCGAAGGGAGCCAGAGCTTCTCGGATCTCCGGGATGCGGAGGCATTCAAGGAGATGGTCTGTGCCGACAAGGCAATGGCACTGGTCTTTCATCAGGCCGAAGTGGCGGCGCCAACGGATTACAATGTCGTCATTACGGGGGAATCGGGAACGGGGAAAGAGATGCTTGCCCGCATCATTCACCGGTTGAGCAATCGGGCAGAGGGTCCCTTCGTGGCGGTCAATATGGCGGCCTTTAACAAATCCCTCTTCGAAGACGATTTTTTCGGCCATGTGAAGGGTGCCTATACGGGGGCACTGGGGGAAAAGAAGGGGTTTTTCGAGGAATCCCAGGGGGGGACACTCTTCCTTGACGAGATAACCGAACTGGAAAAGGGACTACAGGGGAAACTGCTCCGGGTCATCCAGGAGAGAGAACTCTACCGGCTGGGGAGTTCCAAGACGCGGGACATCGACATGCGGATTATATCGGCCACCAACAGGGACATGAAACTGTCGATACAGGAGGGAGTCTTTCGCGAGGATCTCTTCTATCGTCTCAATATGTTTCATATAAACATCCCGCCGTTACGGGAACGAAGGGGTGATATCATGCCACTGGCACGTCATTTTCTGAGGAAACATGCCGGCCTGAACGGGAAGAGAATAACATCCATATCATCCGATATGACCGATCTGCTCCTTATGTACTCCTTCCCCGGAAATGTGAGAGAGCTGGAACATATCATGGCAAAGGCGGTGCTTCTCGAGGAGGGAGATACCCTCACCGTCAGGTCCGACAGCGACCTCTATGTGTCCCTTCAGTCGGAGGATTCGAAAGAGGGGCTGCTGCCGCTGGAGGAAATGGAGCGACGGCATATACGCAGGGTCCTTGAATCGACGGGGAACAACCGGACCCATGCCGCCAGAATCCTCGGCATCGGTCTCAGGACACTCCAGAGAAAAATAAAGACCCTGGACGACTGAACAACCACGTCAAAGTGGCACAGCGGATGCCCCGCCTTCCTTTCCGCGGTAAGTAATTGTAATAAGTCGACTATTGCAGACAATTCCTTCCGACGGTACGCAATTATGACGCAGTTGCATCGGTTCTTCATTTCCCTGCAGAGGGGCCTGTCCCCGGTACCCGTCACAAAAAGGGCGATCGAATTACCTGCACCGTTCCCCCCGCGTCTCCTGGCGGCAGTCGCCGGTCTCACGTTGTCACTGTATCTCCGGGCATGGCAGACCTTCTACTGAGCCGGCATGCAGGATCGTTTCCCTTTTCTGGCATAGTTTGTGTATGTTAACAAAGGCAAGAGCCGGTGGTTTTTCTCTTTTCTCACTCTCAAGCGGTTATTGTCCGGAGCGATTATTATCTGAAGCGGTTATCGTCTGATTATACTGAAACGGTACGAATTTTAAACCACCTGCTAGGGGAGGTTTCTTTCATCACACCCTCGATGGATATACTTCCCTCAGTTCTTCTTGCGGGGGAATAGGTTTATACGACCTATAACATAAGCGACGGTGATTTGCCGGATAGGATCTTTTTCCTATTCCCCCATAAAGAAATCCCTTCCCTTTTACCTATGTAGAGAGGTGGATGGCACGTTGGCCCCTTTATGCCATCCACCACCCCCCATTCCATGGAAACCGGTTTCTGCTTTCCATCGGTGCATTCCCGCTACGTGTGGCGGAGAGACGTAGTGTCTTCGTGACATTCGAGGATCAGCGGCCAGGCCGTGCCTTTTTGTCACCGGCGAGGCGGTGAAGCCGCGCGATACATCGGCATGTGGCAATGGTGCCACAAGTGCCACATGGTTCGAAATTGTCTTCTACGGGAGGTCAACGGAAAAGAGAGCCCCCGGGGAGATATCCGGTTTACAGGGAGATCCCCGGGGGGATGCTCCCTGTAAACGCGGTCATGGCGGGCCTGTCTTATCCGTAGGGATACATGCCCTTTTTGATGATGGATAGGTTTTCCAGGACGTGGTTGTGCTTTTCTTCATCGACCAGAAGATAGTCGATGAGGTATTCCTGGACGACCATCTGCTTCCCCTTCAGCGCGGCCTTCGCCTCGTTGGCCAGTACAACGGTCTCCTGTTCCAGCTTGATATGTGACTTGATCATATCCCACACGTCACCCAGTTCCTGCGGCACGAGGGAGACGGCCTTGCTTTCCAGGCTGTCGATGATGAGCTGCTGGATTCGATAGTGCATCTGTGAATCCCGCTGGATAATCTCCATGATGAGGCGGACAACAGGGTTTTCGGTCTTTTCGATGACCTTGCCTGTTGAGGCAACAGAGGCATTTTCTACCTTCTGCCACCGTTTCATGGTTTCTGTCAGTTTTTTCTGGATCTCTTTTGTCTTTGTAGGCATATACTCCTCCTTTCTTGACCTGGGGACGATACCCCTTGTTCTGCGTACGAGGGCGGCAAGGTCCCTACGCCGCATGGATGGACGAGATATCGGTACCGGTGCGATCGAGCGAAGGAGTGTGAACAAGGGAAGTACAACGAAAAGGGCTGCATGTACAATCATCGGATGCCAGCCTGAAATATAGTTTGATTATATATGAATGCCTCCGCTATTGCCAGCATATAATCATCGAAGGTCTCCCTGCAGGTCAGCGGGAATGGTGTTACACAAACCGGATGATACCCCGAAAGGTTGTGCTGTCGAGAATATGTCCTGTCCGTCGGGCGGAAACAGGGAAGACGCTGCACCGCGGTGAGAATTTCTGTGTACCGACGGGGTGCCGTCGACATGTACTCAAGCGGAATCGACGGGTAATTTCTGTGAAAGCATACAATCCTCTTTAATTGTTGGAAAAATTATGATAGAAGTGCACAGACATTCCGTAGATATATCAACGTTGCGAGCGGAGAGATTTATGACCAGGAGATACAACCCTCAACGAATCGAAGAGAAATGGCAGAAGCACTGGGAAGAGACCGGGGCATTCAGGGTCACGGAAGACCCGTCGAAAGAAAAATACTACCTCCTTGAGATGTTTCCCTATCCATCGGGCAAGATCCACATGGGGCACGTGAGAAATTACACCATCGGAGACGTGGTGGCCCGATACAAGAAGCTGCGGGGATACAACGTCCTCCATCCCATGGGGTGGGATTCATTCGGCATGCCCGCCGAGAATGCGGCCATCGAAAACAGGATTCCACCGGCCGAGTGGACCAATGACAATATTGCCGCCATGCGGAAGCAACTGAAGCACATGGGATTCAGCTACGACTGGGATCGGGAGATATCGACATGCGAGCCGGAGTACTACCGGTGGGAACAGCTCTTCTTTCTCTGGATGTACGAGAAGGGACTGGCCTATAAGAAGGGGGGTACCGTTAACTGGTGTTCCAAGTGCCAGACCGTCCTGGCCAACGAGCAGGTGGAGGCGGGGCTCTGCTGGCGATGCGGTACGGAAGTCACCGAACAGTACTTTGACCAGTGGTTCTTTCGCATCACCGATTATGTCGAGGAACTCCTCGATTACTGTGACAGGCTCCCCGGGTGGCCCGAGCGTGTCCTTACCATGCAGAAAAACTGGATCGGCAAGAGCCACGGCTGTGAAATCGTTTTCCCCATGGCCGAGAAGGGTGATCCCATCAGTGTCTTTACGACGAGGCAGGACACCATCTATGGTGCCACCTTCATGCTCATCGCGGCGGAACACCCCCGCGTGATGGAACTGGTAAAGGGGAAGGCCATCGAGGCCGACGTGCGGGACTTCGTAGACCGCGTCAAGAAACAGGACAAGCTGGTACGGACATCGGATTACTATGAAAAGGAGGGTGTCTTCCTCGATGCGTACTGTCTCAATCCCGTGACAGAGAGCAGGATGCCCATCTATGCCGCCAATTTCGTCCTCGCCGACTACGGAACAGGGTGTGTCATGGCCGTGCCGACGCACGACCAGCGCGACTTTGAATTTGCGGAAAAATACGGCCTGCCCCGTGTCGTCGTCATCCAGAATCCCGACGATCCACTCGATGCCGAGACCATGACGGAGGCATACGTGGATCGGGGGGTGCTCGTCAATTCGGGGCGGTTCGACGGCATGGAGAACCTGAAGGCCCTCGAAGATATAGCGGAGTACCTGGAATCGATAGACCGGGGGAGAAAGACCGTCGAATATCGTCTCAGGGACTGGGGGATCTCCCGCCAAAGGTACTGGGGTGCGCCCATTCCGGTGGTGAATTGCGAGAAGTGCGGCATCGTCCCCGTTCCCGAAGAGGACCTCCCCGTGGTGCTGCCCCGCGATGTGGAACTGACGGGGGAGGGGGGATCGCCCCTGGAACGGCTCGAGACCTTCCTGTACACGACCTGTCCCTCATGCGGCGGTATCGCCCGGAGAGAGACGGATACGATGGATACCTTCGTCGAATCTTCGTGGTACTTTGACCGCTACTGTTCCGCCCACTGCGACACCAGCCCGGGACTGGACCGGGAAAAGGTGGACTACTGGATGCCCGTGGATCAATACATCGGGGGCATTGAACACGCCATTCTGCACCTCCTCTATGCCCGGTTCTACACCAAGATGCTCAGGGATTTCGGTGTCGTCGGCGTCGATGAACCCTTCACCAATCTCCTGACGCAGGGGATGGTCTGCAAGGAGACCATGATGTGCCGGGAGCACGGATACCTCCATCCCGATGATGTAAAGGACGGCAGGTGTGTCCACTGCAATGAGCAGGTGATCATCGGCAAGACGGAAAAGATGTCGAAATCGCTAAAAAACGTTGTCGACCCCGACCACCTCATCGGTGAGTATGGCGCCGACACGGCACGGATATTCTGCCTCTTCGCCTCCCCCCCCGAGAAGGACCTGGAATGGAGTAACCAGGGAGTGGAGGGGTCCTTTCGTTTCCTCAGCAGGGTATGGCGGATCGTCGTGGAGTATATGGATGATATCAGGGATGTTCCCCCCCTTGACGACAGTGCCGACCTCGATGGGGACCTGAAGACGCTGATCAAGAGGACCCATCAGACGATCCGCAAGGTAACCGCAGATATAGAAGAACGGTTTCATTTCAATACGGCCATCAGTGCCGTCATGGAACTGGTCAATACGCTCTATCAGATCGAACGTCCCGGGAAGGAGGACCGGATGGCCCATGCCGTCATAGGCAAGACCATCGAGACGGTTGTCGTTCTGCTTGCTCCCATCGTTCCCCACGTAACGGAAGAACTCTGGGAAATGCTCGGCAAGGAGGGACGGCTGTCCGAGAGCTCCTGGCCTTCATACGACCGTGACCTGGCGGCGGAAGAGGAGATTACCATCGTCATACAGGTCAACGGGAAGCTGCGGGGGAGATTCCAGGTGCAGGCGGATGAATCCGACGAGGTGATCAAGGAGCGTGCCCTCAGGGAAGAAAAGGTGCAGAAATTCATAGCGGGGAAAGAGGTAGTCAAGGAGATCTATGTTCCCCGGAAACTGGTCAATATTGTGGTGAAATGACGAGGTGTCTATAATGAAGAAGATTATGCTGATTGTCATCGTGGTGGTGCCGACACTGCTCCTTGCCGGCTGCGGGTATCACTTCTCTCCCGGCGGGGAACACATAGACAGGGCCATCCAGGATGTCTTTGTCGACAACTTCGACAACCGTACCACCGAGGCGAACGTTGAGAACTATTTCAGAAATTCCTTCATCGATCAGATGAGACGGGGGAGTCGATTCGACGTCGTGGCGAGCAGGAAAGGGTGTGATGCCGTTCTTTCAGGCAGCATACAGAGGATCGACACGTCTCACGTCTCCTATTCATCGAGTGATGTGGCACAGGAAGACCGTATCGTCGTTACGATGGAACTTGCCTTCGAATCGGTACGGACCGGCACCGTGATCTGGGCCAGTGAAAACTTTACCGGCAAGAAGGTATACACCGTCAGCACCAACACCAGCACGACTGAACGGAACAGAAAGGCCGCCATCAGAGAACTCTCCGACGATATGGCGGAAAAGGCGTATAGAAGTATTATGTCAGGATTTTAGTCGAGAAGGGCCGGTTACCCGAGTACGTTTACCTTCTTTGTCAATCGTGATATCTTCCTGGCGGCGTTGTTCCGGTGGAGCACTCCCCGGGAAGCTGCCCGGTCGATTGCCTTTGTGGCCGAATAGAGTGCCGTGCGCGACCCTGCCTGATCCTTTTCTTCAACGGCTTTCAGCACTTCTTTGATCCGTGTCTTGACGTGTGTCTTCACAGAGGCGTTTCGCATTCTCCTCTTTTCGCTTTGCCTCATCCTTTTTTCTGCAGATTTATGTGTCGCCAAAAAAATTCCTCCTCATAGTAGTTGCTAAGGTGTGAATAAATATATCAGTTTTCATACCATGTCAAGGTTAAATGTTTGGCCGTTCTCAATTTTCTGTGATATAGGTCATTACAGGAGCCCAACCTATTTCTCCGGAAGGATGCTGCATTGAAGTCGAAACATTTTATTCTCTCTGTACTCACTCTTGCCATACTCGCCTGCACCCTCTGTGGTGCTGCGGGGGCGGAGAAATTCCCCAGAGCAGCCGGGGCCGTCAATGATTTTGCCGGTGTCATACCGGCACAGTACAAGCAGTCCATGGAGAATGTGGCCCGGGAACTCATGCAGAAGACGGGGGCAGCGGTGGTCGTCGCCACGATGAAAGATATCGAAGGGAACGACCCCGCCGACTATGTCAACAGGCTCTACGAGGCCTGGGGCATCGGAGAAAAGGGGAAGGACAGGGGGGTCCTTATCTTTCTCGCCCTCAAGGAACGGAGGGTCCGCATAGAGGTCGGCTACGGTCTCGAAGGGGTGCTGACGGACGGCATGTCGGGTGAGATCCTCGATCGATATGTGGTGCCGCTCCTGAAGAAGGGGGATTACGGCGGCGGGCTCTTTAACGCACTCATGGCCGTCGCATCCGTTACCGCCAGGGATGCCGGTGTGTCTCTGACTGCACTGCCGCAGCAGGAACCCCGAAAAGGGGAGACAGGGGGCGTTAACATCGGTTCCCTCATCTTTTTCTTCATCATCATGACGCTGCTCCTCGGCACGCGTCAGGGGAGACGGATGCTCCCCTTTCTCATCTTGTTGCTCTTCATGGGGGGCAGGGGAGGGGGCGGTGGATTCGGCGGATTCGGTGGCGGATTTGGCGGATTCGGCGGCGGCATGAGCGGTGGCGGTGGCGCCGGCCGCGGATTTTAAGACAAGAGAGGCACAAGATGGCAAAGATAACAGATCCACGGGACATATTCCCCGACATAACGGCTGATTACAGCGGTATCTACGGTGACGACCTGATATCGATTACGCTCTACGGCAGCGCGGCCGGAGCGGACTACCGTCCGGGGAAATCGGACCTGAACTTCCTGGTCGTCCTCTCCGATGATGCCATAGACCATCTGGACCGGGCCATGGATACCGTATCACGGTGGAGGAAGAAGAACGTGGCGATCCCCCTCTTTATGACACCGGCCTACATCGACTCGTCCCTCGATTCCTATCCCCTGGAATTTCTCAATATGCAGCGGATGTATCTCCCCGTCTACGGAGAGGATGTCCTGAAGGACATATCCTTTCCGCCGGATCACCTCAGGCTCCAGTGCGAACGGGAAATAAAGGGGAAGCTGCTGCTCCTCAGGGAAGGGTTTCTCCGGACGGAGGGCAACAAGCGGCGCATGAAGGAGGTGATCAGTGCCTCCATAACGGCGTTCATATCGATATTCTGCGGAATCCTCTATCTCAAGGGCGTCGATATCCCGGCGCGGCGACGGCAGGTCCTGCAGGTCGTTGCGACAGAGATCCCCGTCGATGACACTGTCTTCATCCGGTGCATGGATATCAAGGAGGGACAGAGGGATTACTCGGCTGCGGAGATGAAAGACGTCTTTACAGACTACATAAAAGAGGTCAGGAAACTGTGGGAATATGTTGACAAAATGGAAATCGAGGCTTTAATTAAAGACGAACTATAAGAATCAGGGAGGTAACCATGTCGAAGGGGAAACGCAATCTCCTTATTGTCGCTGCCGTAATTGTCATAGTACTCGTATCGTTCTACTCTTTTTTCAAGGGGACATACAACAGTTTCGTGACCCTCGATGAATCGGTGAAGGCGTCGTGGGCACAGGTGGAAAACCAGTTGCAGAGACGCTACGATCTCATTCCCAACCTGGTGGAGACCGTCAAGGGATATGCGTCACATGAGCGGGAGGTCTTTATCGACGTAACCACTGCGCGTTCCAAGGTGGGGGGTGCAACGAGTATCCCCGATAAGATCTCGGCCAACAACCAGTTGTCGGGTGCCCTGGGGCGTCTCCTCGTCGTGGCGGAACGGTACCCCGATCTCAAGGCAAATCAGAACTTCATCCGGCTCCAGGATGAACTGGCGGGAACGGAGAACAGGATAGCGGTAGAACGCAGACGGTACAACGAGGCGGTCAAGACATACAACATCAAGATCAGATCCTTCCCCGAGAATATCCTGGCAGGCCTGTACGGCTTCTCGAAATCCGCCTTCTTCGAGGTACCCGAAGGTGCCAAGGCGGCACCGCAGGTGAAATTTTGAGTGTCAACGGGGCGGCATACCGCCCTTCGATTACAGGGGAGACCAGGCACAGCGAAGGCATGTGCTGGATGTTGTAGGAAAAGAAAGGAGTCGATGACCATATGAAGAGTGTCCTCTATATTATTGCCGGCCTATGGATAGCCTATGGAGTCCTCCTTATACTCTACACCGAAAGGGCGAGGGGGTTTTTCAGGAGACTTGCATTGACAGACCATGTGAAATTGCTGGCCCTGCTCCCCTTTATCGTCGGTGTCATCCTGGCTGTGGGGGCCTTTTTCTACCCTAATGTCTTCTGGCTCAGCTTTATTCTGGGGATACTTGCCATTGCAAAGGGGCTGTACCTTTTCTTAGCGCCGAAGCCCCGGATCAGTCGTTTTCTTACATGGTGGTTTGAAAGGGCGGACAACAGTACCATACGGCTCTTCGGTTTGTTTACCTTCATCCTCGGCAGTGCCATGCTGGCCTATCTCATGTGACCGTGAAGAAATCCATATCGTTAACGCAGCTGTCCCCGTAGGGGACCAGTCCCCGAAGGGGAACGTGGCAGTGTAGACACTGTTTTCGTCAGAGAGTACTTACGTTAACGTGTGTATCCCCTGTTATCGGGATGAGGAGGGTAGTATAAAGATCTTGGCACTGGAATTGTACCATGTCTCCATTCCGCTGAAGCATACATTCTGGCCCACATGGATTCCGGGATGTCCCCAGAGCCACAACAATGTCACGCTCATAAAAATTATCACCGATGAGGGCATAGAGGGGTATTCGGCCGGAACGGCCATGGGAAGTGAACGAGAGGGACTGGGCGATCTCATCGGGGGGTATCTGATCGGTGCGGATCCCACCGATATAGACGGTATCCAGGGCCTGCCCACACAGGCGGGATTTCTCGGCTGGAGGAACTTCTGGATCGAACCGGCCTGCTGGGACATCATCGGGAAGAGCCAGGGGAAACAGGCTTTCCCTGGAATATCCGCTGGAAGCGCCCTCGTGGGCGCCGGCAGTGAGGGAGGGGATCATCGCGCCCATCATCCCCGATGCCGACGGCATGCAGCAGCCCTTCACGCGTCCGGGGCGCGGTTTCGAGATCGACGAGGGGCTGTTGAAGATATTCGGCAAGCGATTTTTCAGGATCACCGAGTGGGGTCTCACCTGCAAGGTGGTGTGGCAGAAGGGGCTCAAAACGGCCCTGAAGATAAAAAAGAGAAGAGAAAAGATGTAGGGCTTCCTTTACAAGTATGACGAATATTGTTATGAACAGGGACTGTTTTTACACAGGGATTTGAATGGAAAGCGAAAACATACACCGTTTCACCGTTGACGACAGAGAGATCATCATCGTTGGTACCGCACATGTCTCCCGCGAGAGCGCAGATCTGGTAGAGCAGGTCATCGAGGAGGAGGCCCCCGATACCGTATGCGTTGAGCTCTGCAGATCACGCTATGAGGCGATAAAGCAGAAATCGAGCTGGGAGAAGACGGATATATTCAAGATCGTCCGTGAGAAGCGTACGGCGCTGCTCCTTTCACAGCTCCTCATGGCCTCCATGCAGAAAAAGCTGGCCGAGAAATTCGGTATCAATCCCGGCGAAGAGATGCTTCGTGCCGTCGCCAGGGCCGAGGAACAGGGTGCCGATGTCGTCCTTGCCGACCGGGATATCCGGACCACCCTGAGCCGTACCTGGCGGAAGATGCGTCTCTGGAGCAAGCTCAGGCTCCTTGCCGAGGTACCCCTCTCCCTGTTTTCCTACGACGACATCACGAAAGAGGAAGTGGAAAACCTGAAGAAGCACGACGCACTGGATCTTGCCTTGCGGACCTTCGGTGAAAAGATGCCCGAAGTCAAGGCGACGCTCATCGACGAGCGCGACCAGTATCTGGCCCATGCCATCGCCACGGCGCCGGGGGCAAAGATAGTCGCCGTCGTCGGTGCAGGTCATGTGCCCGGGATCATGGAATATTTCGGCAGTGACATCGATATGGCCGCCATCAGCGAGATTCCCCCCAAGGGCAGGTGGGGCCGGGTTGTGGCCTGGGGAATCACCGCCGGTATTATCGGTATCATTGTAGCCGGTTTCTTTCGTTCCGGTGGCGAGGCGAGTCTCCACATGGTGACCTGGTGGGTCGCGGTGAACAGTATCCTTGCCGGTCTGGGTGCACTGGTGGTCCTGGCCCATCCCCTCACGGTCATCGCGTCCATTGCGGCGGCCCCCCTGACGTCGCTCAATCCCATGGTTGCCGCCGGGTGGGTGGCCGGACTCACCGAGGCGTCGCTGCGGAGACCGCAGGTAAAGGACTTTATCGCGCTTCGAACCGACATTGCCTCCATAGGGGGGTTCTGGCGAAACAAGATT
>Ga0272442_10009072_pt1 | contig 12502 bp, 11 predicted proteins | sample SSMForm2O_FD_200262 | JGI IMG/M metagenome (GOLD analysis project Ga0272442, IMG submission 200262) | Marine sediment archaeal communities from Little Sippewissett salt marsh, Falmouth, MA, United States - SSM-Form-2O | ecosystem: Environmental > Aquatic > Marine > Wetlands > Sediment ... | reverse complement strand
AGGTTTTGTAGTTCTTGGTTGTTTGTGGTGTTTTGTTGTTGCAGTGTGGTTAGTTGGTTTTGTTGTTGGTTTAGTGTGTTTGTTGTTGTTGTGATTTGGTTTTGTATTAAAGAGATGTCTGAGTTAAGATCATTAATCTGATTTTGATAATTTTCAATATTAGATATTACCAAAGATAATACATTTTCTTTCAGTATTTTTTCTTCTTCTAAAGTTGTAATGCCCGTTTCAAGTGCTTCTTTAAGTGCTATTTGCTCATTTAAATAATCATTTTTGAGTGTTAATTCCTGATTCAAATCAAGAATTTGAGAGTTACATATATCTATTTGATTTTCAACAGCAATTATCTCGTTTATTGTATTATCGAGTTGTTGTTGTTTTTGGAGAATTAAGATTGTGATATCATTTAATTCACTAATCTTTTGGCTCTTTTCAAACTGTAGTAAACTCAAATCATTTTCAAGTACTTGTTCTTGAATTATTAGATTATCGACTACAACACTATTATCTGTTATTTCTTGATTTAAGTTGTTTATATTATTTGATAATTCTTGACTTTGTAAACTTAAACTTTCAAGATGGGTTTCATTATTTGTTATTTGCAATTGTAGCTCTTGTATTAAGGCATTAAAATCTGATATTTCTTCTTCTAATACATTTATCTGTGAGATTAAATCTGTTATCTCTTGATTATCTGTCTGTATGTTTTCATAAGCTACTTGAAGTTCTTCTTTTAAGTAAGAAAGAGTTGTTTCTTTTTCTTGTAAAAAAGCTTGGTTTTGAGCTAAGATTATTTCGTTTTCTTGTATATCGGCAAGTTGTAAGCTTATTTCTGTGTTGAGTTCATTTAATATATTTTCAAAATTTTGTTTTTGAATTGTTAATTCTTCAATTTCTTCTTGAACTGAAATTTTATTGTTTTTAAGAGATGTTATTTCATTTTGAATGTTTGATATCTGTGTTTTGTATGATAGAATCTTATTGTTAACTATTTCTTGGTTGTTTATTAAAACCTGAAGATTATTTTCAAGTTTTATTAGATTATCATTTTCGAGTGATAATTTTACTTCTAAATCGTTATATTCCACTTTTTTTGCTTCAATCTGTATTTCTAATTTATCAATTTCTTCATAATAACTTGGATTTAGATTTGATATGATTGATACTTGGTTTGTAACACCATCAAATCCAGTTGATGCTATTGCGAGCATATCAAATATTATGGTTGCGCTATCTTTAGAATTAAATTTTTCAAAAAAAACTATAATTTGCGTATCCGTTGTTTCATATGTGGCATCTGGATTGTCTACTGTTATTGATCCATCTAAAAGAATCAAAACTTCATTTGAAGGTAAAGTATCAATTACAGTAACTTCTACTAAATCATAATTATTTGTGTTTTTTATATCGATTTTAAAACTTATGATATCTCCTGTATATGCTTCTGTTTTATCAGACCATGCTATGTCTAAATACTTGTTTTTTACCTTTAAATCAACATCTATTGGACTTTCTTTTGATGGGTTTGATTCTTCTCCACTAATAATTGTTATTGTTGATAAGGAGAGTAGTAAAACTATAAAAATCGTTAAGATTTTTTTATTTACTAGTTTTTTTTCCATATATTTTTGTTCCCCCAGAATAAAATTTTATCCTATTATTATTTATGTGGTTTATTGTATATATATGTTATTATAAAGATATTTAAAGTTTATTTTACAAATATTAACAAAAATATAAAAAAAATGATATTTATAAAACGAGTTTTTTTTATGTTATGCTGCTATATTTCCACCAAGAAGAACAGATGTTGCAACACATAACAAAGCGGTAATTAAACCTACAATAAGCATTTGAATACCATATTTTAACATACTTTCATCAGAAATTTTTGCAAGATAAATACCTAAAAGGGTCAAAACTAAAAGAGTTAAAAATATAGTTCCATAATATGCAATTTCAATAGTAATCAAACCAAAATTTGCAACAAAAAAAGGCGATATTACAACCATTGCGGCGAGCGCAGGTGATAAACCATCAACAATTGCTGCAAAAAAAGTAGCGAAATTATGGGATTTTTTTTGCAGGCTATCCTTATCCATATCTCTCAGTAATGCTTTTTCTAAATCCTTTATTTTTTTTGCTCTTTCTGCTTTTTCAGCCATATATGCTCCGCTCATACCAGAAGCACCCATGGCTATAGATCCTGCTATACCTGCACTGATAATGACGATAGAATTAAGTGATCCTGCAATGTATGCGCCTATCACAACTCCTAACATAGTAAGGGCTCCATCAAAGGCGTTCATTACAAAATATCTTCTGGTAATCGCACCTACACCAGATATTTTTCCGTATTGTTTCCATCTCTTCAAAGTATTTTTAGATTTTTTTAAAATCATCAGCTATACGTTTCCGATAAACAAATAATCATATTTAGATTAAAAAGGTTTTGAAATCTATGTTTTGGGTTTATTTTGTCGTTTTTAATCCGATTTAATGTTTTGTCGGGCTAAAGGCGACAAAATAGAAAAGTATTTAAACTTGTAAACCAACAATATTATTGTGAAATTATTATAAAATAGGTGCCTAATAAATGCACAAATCCAGAAAAAAGATATCAAAAAACATAGAAAGATCGGTTCGAGACATACTTAAATCTAGAGCTAGATCTAGGATTTATATTTACCTTTTAAGAAATGATGGTGTAAAAACTGAAGAGATCATAAAAGGCACAAAATTACACCCGAGTACTGTTAGAGAAACATTATCAAAAATGTTTGAACAAAATCAGATATATAGAAGGAAAAAAATAAACGAAAGGATTGGTAAAAATCCCTATTTATATTATCCAATTCCTCCAATTGAATTACTAAAAAGATATACAAAAGAGATAGAGGATAAACTAAACAAAATAGCAAATCTAACTTTTTCAGATGATGATGAGAATAAAAAATCTGTAAAAATTAAAATTATTGAAAAGGCTGATAAAGCATGAACATTAGATTCCTTGCTAAGATACTTGCAAATAGACCAAGAACGGTCATACTACTATTTACTATAATTACAGTAATTATTGGAGCGCAAGCATCTAAGGTGTATATGGAATCGGATTATGCAAATTATCTACCCCAGGATGATCCCACACTTGAGTTGTGGGAGAAAATAGATAAAGAGTTTCAACTAGGTTCTACAGTTGTAATAATAATTAATCAAACAAATACAGATCCAGATAATATTAGAGATTATTTGGTTTTAAGAGAGATGGATTCAATATATCGTGTATTATTTGAATATCCAAAAAGTGAAGGTGAAGAAACAGGGATTAAATCAATAAAATGTTTATCGAAGCTAATTAGAGACGAAAATAATAGACCAAAACCTGTGGGTAATGCTGATGATGATATACCCTATGAGAAAGACACCATCTATAAATATATGGAAAGAGCAACGATAAGCAATACTAAAGGTGTCTTGTATACTAAAGATTACAAATATGCTGTAATGCTGATCCAGTTGAAAGATGATGCTGATTTTGATAAAGTTTTAGAAAATGTTAGAAATGTAGTCAAAAAAGAAGGCAATCATGAAACAAATATGAAGATTACTGGAACCGTTGCTATGCAAAAGGCAATCCAGAAGGAAAGTATGAGAAACCTAATAATTGTATTTCCTTTCGCTATTCTTTTTGTTTCGATTGTCTTGTTTATATTCCATCGCCACTACAAGGGTATAATAATTGCCTTTATACCACCAGCATTTTCAATAGCGTTGACTTTTGGAACTCTAGGAATAGTAGCTCCTCAGCTTGCTCTTATTTCTGTAGCAATAGTTGCTCTTTTAATGGGTCTCGGAGTTGATTATTCAATCCATCTAATGAACCGGCTTGCTGAAGAAAAAAATATAAAAAATAAAGTAGATAGAATAGAAAAAATACTAAATTCAACTGGTAAAGCAGTCCTTCTATCAACAATTACTACTGTGATAGGTTTTGGATCTTTAATGATTTCAAACATGCAGCCCATGGTATTGTTTGGCTTTGGATGTGCTATTGGTATAATGTATTGTTTTATATCTGCAATAATTATTGTACCCTGCTTAGTAATACTTTTAGATTTTGAAAAAACAAGAGAAATGACTAGTTGGAAAAAACTTGCAAATTTTGCTTTAAAATATCGAAAAAGAATGATACTAATCGCGCTTTTCTTTTCAGTTATGTCTGTTATTCTTATTCCCCAATTAGAAACAGATGTAAATTATTTTGATATGGCACCAGCGAATGTTCCTGAACTTGATGCAATGTTTGAATACTCTGAAAAATTTGGTACAGGTGGTAACTTTAATGCCCTCCTTGTTGAAACTGAGCCTTATGGACTTGAAGATCCAGAGCTAATAAAAAGAATATATTCTATGGAAGAAAAAATGAGGGATAGAGGAGTTACAGTTACATCTATTGCTGATGGTTTAGTAGAGATGTATGGTATTACTGATAGACTCACTGAAAATGTTATTATTGAGAAATTTGCAAATCTTACAGATATGGATAACATAATCTTTGATAGAATCGCCGAGGAAGGAATAGTAAATAGCGATAGATCAAAAACTATAATTATGGTATCTATTCCTATAGGTTTGAGTATTCAAGAAACAGAAAAAATTGTAACAGAAATAAATACTATAGCAGAAAATACTGTTTTACCAAAAGAGGGTAAGGTATCAAAACTTACTGGCCAGGATGCTGTTTATGTATCTGTGAACAAAAAATTGTATGATGAACAGGCAAGATCTATGATTATTGCTTTGATATTAGTTTTAGCAGCCTTAATATTTATTTTTAATTCTTCACTATATGGATTTCTTACTATGATACCTGTTTTCTTTGTTTTAACTTGGGAACCAGGTTTTCTAGTAGCAACCCAGATACCTCTATCAATTATAACCATTACAATTGCATCTATCATGATAGGAATCGGTATAGATTATGGAGTGCATATCACATCCAGAGTAAGAGAAGAAATGGCAAAAGGTTATTCTAAAATTGAATCTACTAGAATTGCAATTGAAAAAACAGGTTTATCACTAATAGAAGCTGCGTTAACCACAAGCGCGGGTATGGGCTCAATTTTCATAGTAAATATTGCAGCATTGCAAGAATTTGTAACTGTAATAATATTTATGACAACTGTGTCCTGTATAGCAGCAGCATTACTACTTCCAGCGGTTTATGATCTAAAAATTGTTAAATAACCTTTATTTGTTTTTTTTAGATAGTTCTCTTAAAGATTTTATAAAAGGTATATCAAAGATAATATTTCCAAAAATTATTGCTAAACCAATTATTAGTTCGCCATAAAACTCGACAGCACTACCTTCTAATACGCCTCTATAATACCAATCATTTATCAAAAGAAACCCAATAATGAAAGGTATAGTTACAAGTATCGGTGTAAATAGAATCTCTGTTCTGATTACTTTGAATCCATTTTTTTTGTTTTTTATGTATCTCATATTGTTTTTATCCATATTTTTTTCACCATGGCCAATAAAACGGCTGTATTAAAATATCTGGATAATTCAGACCTAAATATGGTATAGCAATCCATATTAATCCAAGAATGATTGCTGGTAATATTTGGATCATAAAATCATCGTCTAACCAATAGATTTTTTTGATTTCACCAATAGCTGCTCCTAAGCCACCAACTACTGATACAAATATTAGTAAATATAGATTTACAGAGTACCAAGAAATTAAAAAAAATGACATACATATTAAGAAACCAACTACATAGACATATTTTTTTGAAAAACGATTTCTTATCTCACCTATGATAGGGTCTCCTAGGCATGCACAAAGAATGCATGGAATTGCTATTTGTTGAGGAAAAAACATTAGAAGGATTAGTATCCCAACAGCAAAAAAAACATAGCTACCTATCCTTTTTTTTTCATACATCCGCAGACCAAAAAAATGGTTGCTGTTAATAAAACCTTTAATTCTTAAAATCTCAAGTAATATTGCAACTATCACTATAATTGCTGGTATAATTATCTTTAAAATATTGATCCATTCTAAATCAGGTAACATATAATAAAAAACAAATGATGCTCCAAATGCATGGAAAACACGTCTGTACCAATGGGCATCAAAATCAATCAAATTAATTTTTTCTCTGGTATTATTTATTTTTTTTATGATTCTTTTTTTTACCATTTTTAAACAACAGTTGATTCTTTATCGAGAGTGACAATCCCCTGTTTACCTGCTGCAATTACTTCATCTACAAGATCAATAAACAAACCATTTTCTACAACACCGGGGATGCTGTTTATGACTTTTTCAATTTCTGGAGGATCGTCTATTTTTTCAAATTCACAATCAAGAATATAGTTACCATTATCTGTTATATATGGCTCGTTCTTCATTATCTCTCTTAATTTAACATCACAATCCAATTCTTCGAGTGCTTTTTTTGTAGCAGTCCATCCAAATTTAACTATTTCAACTGGTAAATCAAAATCAATACCTAATGCTTTTACGACTTTTGAATCATCTACAACAATTATTACCTTTTTAGAATTATAGGCAATTATTTTTTCTCTAGTTAGTGCCCCTCCTCCACCTTTTATAAGGTTTAGATATGAATCAACTTCATCGGCGCCATCAATCGTTATATCAATTTCAGGATTTTCCTCAAGTGTTGTTAAAGGTATTTTTTCTTCTTTTGCAATTCTTTTTGTATGTATTGATGTAGGAATACCAGTAAAATTTAAATTTTCTTCCCTGATTCTCAATCCAAGTTTTCTTAAAGCAAACTCTGTTGTTGAACCTGTTCCAAGCCCAACTATCATTCCATCCTTGATTTTTTCAGCGGCTTTCTCTCCTGCTAATTTTTTTAATTCTTCTCGTTCCAAAAGGACACCTACCATGTGTAATACAGATTTAGTACAAAAATTTATAGTTACAATTTTTATTACGACCATGGGTATTATGCTTTCTGAATGCGAAGAACATGGATATTACAGAGGAGAAAACTGTCCTATTTGTGAAGAGAAAGGAAAATTTTTAATGAATGATAAAGAACTAGGTTCCCTAAGTCGTATTATGGCAGGTACTTTACGACATTTCCCTGAAAAACTTGGTGTTATGATGGACGGTCATGGATGGGTAGAGATACAAGATTTAATAGAAGCAATAGGTACCAGTCGATCTGGTTTTGACTGGCTTAGAAAAAAACACATTAAAGGTTTAGTTGAGACAGATCCCCGGGGTCGTTATCAAATTGATGGGGGAATGATAAGGGCAACCTATGGCCATACCATAGATATCGATCTATCTGACTTACCTGAAGCTGAAATTGATGAATTTTACTATCCTGTAACTGAAGAAGAAGCAGATATGATTGTTGAAGGAGGACTCCATCCTGCAGATAGAAAAAAAGTTCATCTAAGCGGCAGTATAGAAAAAGCAAGAGAAGCAGGAAAAGTTAGAACAGATGATCCACTAATCCTAAAAATAGATGGTAAAAAAGCAAAAAAAGACGGACTAAAAATATATCATGCTGGAACTGACGTATATGTTACAGATTCAATTGATGCAAAATATATTTCTAAAGTAAAAAAATAAGAGGGTTTGGATTTTATAGTTCTATTTTTTATCGATTCCGCCCCATTTTGAAATATACATTATTCCAAAAACACAGATTACAGTTATTATTAGTACTAGTATTACTCCACTGAGTATGGCCATTTCTGAATCAAATCCACCATCTTGCCAATAGCCATAGAATTTTAATATTCCAATTATTACATCTCTCCATAGCAGCGCAATAACAAATCCAAATGCTGCTGCAATTGCAGTTGCTATATTTATTTTTACTTCTTTTAATTTTATCATTTTTCTCCCCCGGTTTTTGGTAGAGTAACTATTTTATGTTTTTTAAGCTTTTATAAAAAATTTAAAGTTATATGAATCGATTGTTGTGTATAGTTAAGCCTAAATAATCGTTCTTGTTTCTCCCTATGTTTTTCTTGATGGGCTTGTAGCTCAGCTAGGTAGAGCAATCGGCTCTTAACCGATTGGCCTGGGGTTCGAATCCCCACAAGCCCGCTTTTTATGAAAACCCTTTTTATAGTTTAATTAATTTAGCAAAGCTATGAATATCATAAAAATAGGTGGAAGTGTAATAACCGATAAAACAAAAGAAGAAACATTTAAACAAAAAATAATGGACAATCTTTCCAAGCAAATAAAAGAATCAAATAAAAAAACGATGCTTGTTCATGGTGCTGGATCCTTTGGTCATATACTTGCAAAAAAATATGATTTAAACGCTGGTTACAGTAGATACGAACAAACAAAGGGTTTTTCTCTAACTCATGAAAAAGTACAGAAATTAAACTCCTTAGTTTTAGAATCCCTGCAAAAATATGATCTGCCAGTTGTATCAATATCCCCACATTCAGTTGTTAAACTAAACGATCACAAACTTGAAAAAATAGATTATAAAATTTTTGAAGAATATATTAAAAAGGATTTTATCCCAGTTACATTTGGTGATGTGGTACTAGATAAAAAACTGGGTTTTTCAATATGCTCAGGTGATTTACTTATTATGGCTCTCGCACAATATTTCAAACCAGAAAAAGTGATTTTTGTAATAGATGAAGATGGGTTATATACAAAAAATCCTAAAATAAATAAAGATGCAAAACTTATAAGAGAATCAAATTATAAAGAAATTGAGAATTTAAATACCACTCTTGATAAACATGCTGATGTGACAGGTGGTATGAAAGGAAAAATCGAGGTCATAAAAAAGATATCAAAAAAGGGAATCGATACATTTTTAGTAAATGGTAATAAACCAGATAGATTATATAAGGTTCTAGTTGGAGGAAAAACAAATAGTACATTAGTTTATGGGGAAAAATAATATGAGTAAAACTGAAAGTAGAAAAGATGAACATATAAGAATTTCTCTGGAAAAAGACGTATCGTCAGTTTATAATTACTGGGATGACATAAAAGTTGTACATAATGCTTTACCTGAATTAGATAAAAATGAGATAAATTATAAAACAAAATTATTTGGTAAAAAACTTGGTGCACCTTTAGTAATTGCTAGTATGACTGGAGGATACAGTAAAGCAGAAAAAATAAACAAAAATTTAGCAGTAGCCGCTGGAGAATATCAAGTAGGAATGGGTGTCGGCTCTCAAAGAGCTGCTTTAGAAAAAAAAGAACTCAAGAAAACATACTCTATTGTAAAAGATTATGACATACCTCTCCGTTTTGCAAATATCGGTGTGTCACAGATAGTTGAATGGGGTGTCAAAAAAACACTTGAAAATGCAAATGACATGATAGATATGATAGATGCACATGTTTTTGCAGTTTGTCTAAATTTTTTACAGGAAGCAGTACAAGCAGAAGGTGATTCCAATGCAAAAGGAGCTTTAAAAATAATATCTAAACTTGCCCAAGATCTTGATATACCAGTTATTGTTAAAGAATCTGGTGCAGGTATTTCATATGAACTTGCAGAAAAACTATCAAAAACAAAGATAGCGGGAATTGATGTCGGAGGACTTGGAGGCACTAGCTTTGCTGCAATAGAACATTTCCGGTCTAAAAACAAAAAAGATGAACTTCATGCCAGAGGTGGAAAAACCTTCTGGGACTGGGGGATTCCAACACCAACATCTATCATAGAGGCAGGTGATGCAACGGATTGGAAGATACCAATAATTGGGACTGGTGGTATTAGAAATGGACTCGATGCAGCAAAAGCATTGATTGTCGGTGCAGATGCTGCAGGATTAGCCCGGGTTATACTTGGACCTGCAATAAGAGGAAAAAAAGAAACATTATCTGAAATCGAAGCAATCATAAAAGAAATACGAGCAACTATGTTTCTTACAGGTTCAAAAGATGTTAGAGATCTAACTGAAGTAGAATGGACTGTAGTAGGGGACAAATTATGGATATAAAAGAAGAATTGACAAAAAGAGCAGATTTTTTTAACGGGCAACTAGAAAAATTTTTAAAAAATGGATCCCCTGAAAAATTATACGATGCAGCTAGACATCTTCCTTTTGCTGGGGGTAAACGATTAAGACCATGTATGGCTATGTTATCTTGCGAGGCTGTAGAAGGGGATATAATAAATGTGATACCTCTATCTATATCTATCGAACTAATACATAATTTCACTCTTGTTCATGACGATATTATGGATAAATCAACGTTAAGAAGGGGAAAAGATACAGTACATATAAAATATAGTGAACCAACTGCGATAATAGCTGGAGATTTACTTTTTACGAAAGCCTTTGAATCAATGCATAAAATACAAGCTAACCTTGAAGTATTCAAAAACGTGGAATATGGATTAATTGATTGCATACGGGAAATATGCGAGGGTCAACAGATGGATATGGGATTTGAAAAAAGAAACAATGTAACAGAGGAACAATACAAAGAGATGATACGTAAAAAGACAGCAGTTTTATTCCAATATTCTTCAGAAGCAGGGGCGATACTAGGGGAAGCTACAAAAGAACAAGAAAATGCATTAAACCAGTATGGTTTGTCATTAGGTCTTGGTTTTCAGATATGGGACGATTACCTAGACATAAGCAGCAAGAAAGAAATTCTAGGAAAAGATATTGGAAATGATATTAGAAACGGAAAAAAAACGCTTATTGCAGTGCACAGTATAAATAGTTCAGAAGGAAAAGAAAAAAAGCAGCTTGAACAAATATTTGGAAATCGAAATGCAACAGAAGAAGAAATAAAAAATGTTTATAGAATTCTTGAAAAAACAGGATCAATTGAATATGCAAAAAAAACTGCTTTAAAATATATTGATGAAGCAAAAGAATCAATTCAGATTTTACCAGATTCTGATGCTAAACTAATACTTATGAACCTTGCGGATTATGCAATAAAAAGGAAAAAATAACTTTTTTACTGATATAAAATGTCTGATAAAATAAGAACTACAGCACAAAAATATGCTCTTCAAAATGCTGTCCAATTCAATGGTAAAGCAAATCCTAAAGCAGTAATAGGAAAAGTTATTGCTGAACTAAAAAAAGAAGGTTTCAGTCCCAAAGAAATAATTTTAGTTGTAAATAAGGTTATTAAAGAAGTAAATAAAAAATCAATAAAAGATCAAAAAGCTGAATTAAAAAAAATTGCACCAGAGCTAACAAAAAAGGAGAAAAAAGAAAGGGATTACTCTCTTCCAGATCTTCCAAATGCAGAGATGGGAAAGGTAGTTACTCGTTTTCCACCAGAACCAAATGGGTATCTTCATATAGGTCATGCAAAAGCAGCAATTGTTGATTATGAATACGCAAAAAAATATGATGGTAAATTTATCCTAAGGTTTGATGATACCAATCCAGAGAATGCAATAATTGAATTTTACGAGGAACAAAAAAAGGATTTAAAATGGTTAGGAATTAGTTGGGACGAAGAATATCACACTTCCGATAACCTTGAAAAACATTACAAACTTGCGGAAAAACTGATCAAACAAGGGGATGCATATGTCTGCACATGTGAATCAGATAAAATAAAAGAATGCAGATACAACGGTTTAGAGTGCGAATGTAGACATGCAGAAAGTGATAATCATCTTGATAGATGGAAAGATATGCTAGAGGGGGATCTTAATGATGCGATTCTACGTTTAACCGGAGATATGTGCTGTGACAACACTGCAATGCGTGATCCAACACTTTTTCGTATAATAGAAACTCCTCATCCTATCCAGGGTGATAAATACAGAGTATGGCCAACTTATGATTTTGGTGGAGCAGTAGAAGATAGCATAAGTGGAGTAACTCATCCTTTCAGAACAAAGGAATATGAACTAAGAGATGAATGTTATTTTCGACTTTTAGATTTACTAGATCTTAGAAAACCCAATCTAATGGAATTTGCTAGATTAAATATTGAAGGGATGCCTGTTTCAAAAAGAAAAATTAAACCGTTGATAGATAATGGACAGGTATCTGGTTTTGATGATGTTAGACTTCCTACTCTTCGTGGACTTCGTCGTAGAGGTATTGTACCAGAAGCAATTAAAAATTTTGTTTTATCTCAAGGTATTTCAAAAGTAGAATCAACTGTTGATTTTAGTCTTGTTGAATCTGAGAATAGAAAAATAATTGATCCTGCGGCTAAGCGTTTTTTCTTTGTAAGAACTCCTATGAAACTTGTTGTTGATAATGCACCAAAAATTAAAAAAGATATTAGCATGCACCCTTCAAATAAAGAACTTGGTACAAGAAAAGTTGATACAGATGATACGTTTTTTGTTCAGAAAAGTGATATTGATAAACTCAAGATTAGAGATATCTTTAGATTAAAAGATCTTTTTAATGTTGATATTTTAAGTAAAAATGATGTTGTTAAAGGTAGATATAGTGGAGAAAAATTAATCTCTGATTCATTAAAAATACAGTGGACAACAGATGATTTTATAGA
>Ga0272442_10009071_pt1 | contig 12504 bp, 6 predicted proteins | sample SSMForm2O_FD_200262 | JGI IMG/M metagenome (GOLD analysis project Ga0272442, IMG submission 200262) | Marine sediment archaeal communities from Little Sippewissett salt marsh, Falmouth, MA, United States - SSM-Form-2O | ecosystem: Environmental > Aquatic > Marine > Wetlands > Sediment ... | reverse complement strand
TCAGTTTACGACCATCTATGAAGGTTCAAGAGTAGTAATGGCACATAGTACCAGATAATTTAGCCCACTGTTGATAATGGGGCAATAGGGTAGTAGAAAAAGGGCGATTACAGTGTCCCAAAATTGCCCCAATATATTGAAATTTGGTGAGTTTTGATTCCGGACGTGGCGAGGATGGATAATCCTTCCCTCTCCGCTGGGTTGTCTTCCTGCGCCCCGTATTTTTGCCATCCTTGATCCTAATCCACTCCTGGCGTATGATGGTGAAGGTAAGACGAGATGACAATGATGGAGTCCACCTCAAAGGTGGCCTCCATCTTTGTTACGGCGAATCAAATTGCAGTGAATGAGCAAGGTGAAGGGATCGAAGCATGACCGAGCGAAAGATCAACATTGCAGTCATTGGTTTGGGTTTTGGCGCCAGCTTCGCAGAAATCTACCAACACCATCCCGATGTTAGCGAGGTTGGAATTTGCGACTCCAATCCAGAACGGCTCGCTGCCCTGAGCGAGGCTGATTTTCCAAAGCGCCACACTTCCTTTGAGAGTGTGCTCCAATCGGGGGAGTATGACGCGGTCCACGTCTGCCTTCCGGCGACGATGCACGTGGAGCCCTCCATTCAGGCGCTCCGGGCCGGTATGCACGTCGCGTGTGCCGTGCCGATGGCCATGGCGCTGGACGATTTACGGGGCGTTCTGAAGGCTCAGAAAGACAGCGGGCGCAACTACATGATGATGGAGACCGTCGTCTACTCCTGGGAATTTTTCCTGGTGAAGGAATGGTACCGCAAGGGCACGCTCGGGAACATTCAGTTCATGCGCGGCGCCCACTACCATGACCTGGAAAACTTCGGCCCCGTCTGGGAGGGGCAGCCCCCCATGTGGTATATGACCCATGCGGTGTCGCCGTTGCTGAAACTGTTGGGGGCGACCATGAGTCACGTTGCGTGTTTGGGCTCGGGCCGAATGCGCGAAGACCTCCGGTCGGCCTATAACAATCCCTATCCGGTCGAAACCGCAATCTTTCGCGTGCGCGACAGCGACGTGGCGGCGGAAATCACCTGCACCCGGCGGGAGACCGCCTGTCAATACAAAGAAACGTTTGACATTTATGGCGACCGGGCGACTTTTCTCTGGTCTCAATTTTATCTGGGCAAGCACTTTCTGATGACGCTGGATCCGGTCACCGAAAAAATGGGGCGGGAGTGCCGAATCGAGACGATCGAGCCCCAATATCCGCTGGACCGATTGCCACCCTCGTTGCGGCCGTTTGGGAAGGGGCATCATGGAGGATCTCACCCGCATCTGGCCCACGAATTTGTTCGAAGTATCATTGAGCAGCGCAAACCCGCAATTGACGCAACGACCGCGGCTAATTGGTGCGCTCCCGGCATCTGTGCGCACCAATCCGCCATGGATGGCGGACAACTCGTCGAGATTCCCTTCTTTGAGTGATCGCATGACCTTGAAGAGTCATTTTTTCGAACAGTGAGATTTATTCCCTTCTTTATCTATTTATGGAATAGGTTAGAGATAGAGTCTCTCTCGAAAGTTTTGTCCTTTTTCCTCTCCTCCCCTTTCGAAGGGTCCCGATTGATCGGGAGGGGAGGGGTAAATTTTACTCCAGCGGCACAGCTACGCCTCTAAAAGAAACCCCCTCTGTATCTCCCCCTTGGTAAGGGGGAGAAAAGGATGGGCCGTGTCACCACTTCTTGCTTTTCATTTGGACAATCATTTCGAGAATCGCTCTAACGAAAACAGTCATCGACCAAGAGCGCATTTCAAAATCTTTTCCTACCAGTACTCTAGGATTATCGTATTATAATATCTCATTGTCGATAGGTTGATCGCCCCCAGGTCCAGGGTTCAACGACGGTTTGATGCTCAGGTCGGTTTATGCTATGCTCTACGGGTTGTATACCAGGTTGCAGGTACGACCTGCCGACGTCAAGAGCGTGCGGATTCGAGTTTAGTCCTGGGCATGCTTTTAAATCGTATTCAGACATTATCTTTAGGGGGTATTCTCATGTATTCGCAGAAAGTGCCGGCTTGTATCCTTTCCATTTTTCTGTTTGCTCTCACCCCATTGGCCCTTGCCGATGCCGATATGGATCAGATTCAGAATGCGGAATGGTTCCAGCGAGAGATCGCGGGAGGCGTGTTTTACAAGTATTATCATTTTAACGATCTTTTTGGCGGACCGCTGGACATCTTTGTCACTGAGGCGGATCTCGACAATTCAGGCATTTCAGTAAGTTTTCCTAATTCCCCCTCGGGTTGGCAGACGGTCAGCACCTACGCCGGGATGACGCCCAATGCCGTGAGTGTGATCAATGGAAACTTTTTTGATATCTCCACGGGTGATTGTGTTCAGTATTTCAAAGTGGATGATACGGTGCTCTTCACAACCCAGCCTGCTGTTGCCGATGGGGGGGGGATCGCGGTTTCCGGAGGGAATCAGGTAACCCTCCTGCCTCGACCCGGTGCAGGGTGGGAATCGCTTACGCAGCCGTCCGTCATGGCATCTAATACGATGGTCGCCCTGGACGATGCCATCTGGCCCTGGCCTCATACCCCAAGTTCGGAAGAGAATTTCTATTATCAAGACAAACATCCCCGAACCTGCATCGGCCTCACGGATGACAACAAATTCGTTATGGTTGCCGTAGACGGCCGCTCCACCGTCTCGCAGGGAGTTACTTATGAACAGCTGGCCAAAATCATGCTGGGTCTAGGTTGCGATGACGCCGTGGGATTGGACGGTGGCGGTTCCACGACCCTATGGGTTGCGGGCGAACCGGGTAACCGTGTTGTGAATACACCCTCCGACGGCTCTCAGAGAAGCGTGGGTAACGCTCTGGCGATTGTAACGACGAACCCGGCGCCAGCGCCGCTGCCTCTGGATTCGCGATTCATTACCGCCACTGATCCGGGCACCGTGATCTCTGGCGACACTCGATCGATTTCCATGACCTTTGAGAACTACGGCTCCAACACCTGGGTCCGCGATGCTGTTTTTCTGGCCACCAGCGAAAATGAAGGCCGGGCCAGTCCCTTCTTCACGGATGGCGAATGGGTGTCTGCCAGTCGGGTCTGTACGATGACCGAGTCCTCAATCGCTCCGGGGCAGGCGGGAACTTTCGTCTTCACTCTCACCGCGCCCCATGTGAGTACCGCGACCGTTTACAGCGAAGCTTTTGCCCTTTGCGACAACACCGGCGCCTTGTTTGGACCGGAACAGAACTTTCTTTATATTACGGTCGTCTCGGATTCGGCCGGAGGAGAAATTATCATCGAATCCCGTGCTGGAGGGCAAAATGTTACGTGGTATTCGGAAGTGGGTGGATGGGCTGATTCCGGCGTTACGAGTTCCGCTCCCGGAGCGACTGCGGGTATCGGCTCACGATATGGCTCTACGTACCGTTCCGTGGCAGGAGCCAAATCGGCTTTCTATACTCCATTCATTCCATTGGCCGGCCTGTATGATGTCTTCGTATCATGGCCAAGCGGTGGAAATAGTCGAAATCCCATCACTTACAATGTCATCATTAATGCCGGCGTAGTGGACCATATTCTCGTCGACCAGTCATCCAATGCGAACACTTGGCAGAAGCTCGGAACATACGATCTGCCGGAAGGACAAAACGCCTCGGTTGAACTGTGCAATGAGGACATTGACATGAGCGGCAGCATGTACGCTGGTCCGGTGAAGTTTATTCCCCTCTCTGCCGTCGAGATGGACGGTTGGCATGTTTACTAAAGTAAGTCTCGAAAGTTCGGTTCAAATCAAGGAAATCCAGGACGCTTTCTGAGCCTGTCGAAGGATTGCCTGGTCAATCGTTGCGCTCACCTTCCGACAAGTCGGGACTCCGGATGGCTCTTTACCATTTTGCGAGGGATAGGTGGAGAAATTGTCTGAAGCAGAATTTGCAGGATTTAAGGATGGGCAGAATTTTAACAACGTTCTGAAAATCATGAAATCCAGAAAATCCTGTTTCTGATCCTATTTCTCTCCTTTGAATCCCACACTCTCCTCTGCAAATGCCTGAATTCAATAGACCTAAATATATCATTCCTTCCTCAATAAGTCAATCCGATAATTCCTCTTAAGCAATGCTTTCTGCTCGATTTGACACCATCCTGCACGAAACACTATGATGATAAAATGAAGTGATTTATGTATTGACCTGCCTAATCCGAGGGGGAACTCATGCATCGAAAGACTTCTGTGTCTATTTCCATCCTTATTTTTGGTCTGATCCTCATTCCAAGCGGCTTTGCTCAGCATGAATCGGAGGATCTATTCCAGTTCTCCAGGTATTGGCAGCAGGAACCGACTAATGAGACAAGCTATAATCTTAACCTGGATCCAGGAATATTGATTGATGAGACTGATCTGCTGCAGTTCATCGAAGGGTGGCACACTCCTGTCTCGGTGCCTGAGATCGCATTTCTGGCGCTTCCTGCGGGCGGCCCTGCTCCATTACAAGTCGAGTTTCGCTATGCCGATCCCCTTGGTGAATTCTCAATTCAATCCTGGGCTTGGGATTTTCAAAGCGATGGAATTGTTGACAGCACAGCTTCAAATCCCATTTTTCTGTACGAGACACCTGGTTCCTATTCAATCACCCTATCGATCAAAGATGCTCAAGGACAAGAGGCTCGTTATCATGAAGCGGATATGGTGATTGTTCGCGAGAGAGTCCCCACAGAGGTTGCCAGTGGTGTTGTGGTCATCGACAACGAAACCTGTCTTGCGTTTATATCCAAAACCGAAGACGAACTCATACTCGAACAACATTGCATCCCATCGATTCCTCTCGCAACCGGGATCATTGTCGTCGGCTCTGAAGATGGCGGTTATGCCAGGCGTGTGTTGTCGATCTCTGAAAATGGCAGTCAATTAATATTGCAAACTGAAAATGTCGCCCTTTCCGAGATCTTCAACAATGCCGACATCTCGGGGATGATGGTGTTTACTCCGGAAGATCTTCAGAAAGCAGGTTTCAAGATATTAGCCGATGGAAAAGCAAGAAGGGACTTTGATTATGAAATTCATGCTGGTGTTAAGGTCAAAGGAAGCCTGGAGTTTGATCCATCTCTCGATTTTGACTGCAATATTGGTTGGGGTGAGGTGAAGTACTTTCGAGCAGTTTATGTTGGAACTTTAGCGGCAAATTTCGAGGCTGATATTCGTGTGGAGGGCGGGCTTCATATCCACCCGGGAGACAGCGAAGTCAGCCTGCTGCCCAGGAAGATTGAAAAATGGGGTTGGTATCAGATTGGCCCTGTTCCAGTGATTATTTACTCGGAATTCGATTTCAAGGCGGGTTTGGCGATCGGCGTTAATGGAGACCTTGGATTGAAGGCGGGATATAATTCCGCAACGACGGTGCGTTTCGGCGCGGAGTATAACAGAGGCGATGTTGATCCCTGGCGTGTTGTCAAGGGGGTCTCGCTGAACACCCATCTGTTTGGTCCGGAGTTTTACTTTGATGCGGGCGGTTACGCTAAAGTCTACTTAAAACCAGAAGCCAAACTGCGACTCTATAAAATTGTCGGAGGACCCAGTGCAGCGGTGGAAGCGTACCTTCGAGGCGACATTCAATTCACTACTCCCCAAGGGATCAAATTGACTGCCGGTATTGACACTGAAGTGGGATTCTCGCTTATTGATCTCAAGAGTATCGGGATTAACTTTGATCTTGGTCTGACCGGAAAATTTCCCGGCCCGAAGCGTGTCTTGGGTCAATGGCCTCTCAGTCCTCCTTCATCCGAACCCGCCGTTCCGGCATTCAACGCCGCCCCCCTTTCGGGCCAAGTTCCTCTTACGGTACAGTTTACCGACCAGTCTGATCCGGGCGATGGGACGATCACTCGTTGGGAATGGGATTTCGGAGACGGCTACAAATCGACAACACAGCACCCGAGCCATGTCTATCAGAATCCTGGAATGTACCGAGTGTTATTGCATGTGGTTGGGACAGAAGGTTCGGCGGGCTGGGCGGCTGCGAAGAACATATCAGTGAATATGCCGGGTGGCCCGCCTGTGGTGAGTTCCTTCTCCCTGAATGATGAAGAGGACATCACCTTTACACGTATTGTTACGTTGTATCCCGTTGTGACGGCAAATCCGTCACACTACATGGTTTCGGAATCATCCGATTTCAGTGATGCTTCCTGGATTGTTTACTCTCCACCGGAACAGTTTGTTCTTTCGTCCGGTGATGGTGTGAAGACAATTTACTTCAAGGCGAGGAACGCCTACGGTGAATCAGAAGTCGTGAGCGATACCATATCCGTTGTAACGGATTTCTATGTATCCACTTCTACGGGTAGCGATGAAGCGGGTGATGGATCCATGGAAACTCCGTGGAAAACGATATCACATGCCGTTGCTGAAGCAACAGGCACGATAGACACGACAGTAGCCATCCACGTTGCCGCAGGGATCTACAATGAGAATCTCCAACTCAGTGGTTATCAAAGTCTTATGGGCGGATATAATATTGACTTTTCCCAACGTGTTTTTCAGACTGCAGAAGACCGTGAGAATCCCGCCTATGCAACCATAGTTGATGGTGGGCAGAATGGAAGCGTCATAACATTTCCTTCTCAGCCTTCAGATGAAAGAGACGCATCACTGGAAATATCAGGTTGTACCATACGGAACGGAAGCGGGAAATATGGAGGAGGAGGAGGAGTTGCGGGTCGTTACTTTCTTGCAAAGATTGCTTACAACACGGTTGTCGGGAACTCATCTACTGTTTATGGCGGAGGATTGTACGATTGCGACGGCCCGATTTCGGATAACATCATCACTGGGAACTCATCTACTCATTGGGGCGGAGGATTGTACGATTGCGACGGCCCGATTTCGGATAACATCATCACCGGGAATTCAGGTAAATTTGGCGGAGGGCTGGGTTATTGCGAGGGTACGATTTCAGGTAATACCATCACTGGGAACTACTCATCTACTCATTATGGCGGAGGACTGTACGATTGCGACGGCCCCATTTCGGATAACATCATCACTGGGAACTCAGCTATTTGTGGCGGAGGACTGTACGATTGCGACGGCCCGATTTCAGGTAATACCATATCTGAAAATTCTGGATACGAGGAGGGTGGTGGATTGTCCTTATGTGACGGCGTCATTTCTGAAAACAATATCGTCGGAAATTTAGTTGTCTACTTCGGCGGTGGATTGTGTATGTGCAATGGCACGATTTTGAATAATACTATAACTGAGAATGCTGCAATTGGCGACTATATCAATCCAGGCTCTGGAGGAGGAATATCTCATTGTTATGGCGCTATTATTGATAATACCATTACAAAAAACTCCTCAGGAATAGGGGGCGGAGTTGGTTGGGTTTTTTCTATCTCAGGTGGTCTGATCTCGGGAAATTACTCCTCACTCTGGCCAGGAGGTGGAGTAGCTTGGGATAGCAGCGAAGGCGAATCTATTACTGCAACAGTAACTGGAAATACCTGTGGTTATCTACCTCCCGAGGGTTATCATCTGATCCAGGATGTGAACAATATCTGCGATTACTCACGACCGTATATCGAAGAAGACGAATGACCGGTGCGTATAAGTTTTCTGGCTGCCGCAAGAGTTGCACTGCCGCATCAGTAATGTAAAAATCTGTCTGAATCCCGATGAATCGGGACTGATTCAGACAAAAAGGAAAGAGCGGAAGTTGGTGATGGGGTACAATACGCCTTGATGGCGGACAAGCCCCAACGCCAGCAAAGACAATATTTCCTCCTTCACGTTTCACCCGCTCGACTGGATTCTGGTCGTCGCGATCCGATTTGCCTCTTTCCTTTATTGATACTAATATCCCTTGTTGAAAAGCTAAGATTCGTGGAATGGGAGAGAAATGGCCTCTATGAATAATGCCTCGCAGACTAAATTAAGAATCGCCTTCTCCATCCTGTTGGTTGCATTTTCGGGCTTTGCGGTGGCCGCTGAGTCGAGTCCGCTGTGGACCTATGAAACGCCCGGCGACGCGCCCCTGTCCTTGATCGCTCTGCCCGATGTCACCGGCGACGCTTCGACCGAACTGCTGGCGGGTTATGACTCGGGAGGTCTCCTCTGCCTGGATCCTGCCGCCGGGGCGGCTCCGGCGATAGTCTGGAGTGCGACACTCGATGGCTCGATCCTGGCGTTGCTTGCGGTAGCGGACTCGGATGGGAACGGATTTCCCGAAGTGATCGTTGGGACCGACCTGGGGCAGGTGGCGAGGGTGAGCGCCGGGGGCGCCACGGCGGGGCAAGTTCTCTGGTCCTTTTATTCCACCTGCAATGTCTCGTGTCTCGCCCTGATGGACGATACCGATGAGGATGGTGTTCGCGAGGTCGCGGCGGGTGGAGCCGATCACCGGGTTCATATGCTGAGTGGAAAGACCGGCGCTGGTCTCTGGTCCCGCTTTTTCGATGATCCCAATGGCAGAACCTACGTCGCGCGAATTGTGAACGCCGGCGACTTAAATGGCGATCTTGTGAGTGACCTGTTTGTGCGAACCTGGAACGGCACCCGCTGGGCCCTCGATGGAACCAGTGGCAACAATATTTGGGGAGGGCTTTCGGGTAGTAATCTTACCAGCGTGCTGGCGCGGACTGAGGATGTGAATGGCGACGGCCGCTCGGAATTTCTCTCCGGCGGGAACAACGGCATTCTTTATCTTCGTTCCGGAGGAAACGGTTCGACGATTTGGAGCAGTGCCTTGGGCCGGCCGCTTCGAGCCGTCCTGGTGACCGAAGACGTTACCGGGGACGGCACTTTCGACTGCTTTGGCGGCACGGCCGGGGGACGCGTGGCGTGCCTTTCCGGAGCGGGGTCGGGCGGAATTACGTCTCACTGGACGGCGGAAGTCGGCGACGTCTGCCGGAGCATCGTCTCCCCGGGCGATATTGACCAGGACGGCAAACCGGATGTGATTGCCTCAGCGGAAAACGGCGCCGTCACGGCGTTTTCAGGCGCGAGCGGCGCATTGCTTTGGCAGTGGGCGGGTCAAGACGTTGTTCCCGTATTAGCGACTGTCGATGATATCAATGGTGATGGAGTTTCGGAAGTTGCTGCTGGACTCTTGAATGGGGACTTGGTGCTTCTTTCCGGTGTTTCCAACGAGTCGAAGAAGCCAATCGGTCCTCTCGTCCAACAAAACACGAGACCCGATTTGCCGGAGGCTTCAAGAACGATGCAGACGGTGGAAGCGGTTCCCATCCTTCTCTATCACGATGTGTTACCGGAAGCCTTTTTCTCTTGTTGTTCCATTTCGACGGCGGATTTTACTGCGCAAATGGACGTGCTGGCCGAGGGAGGATTCACCGCGGTTTCGCTGGATGCGGTTGCCGATTGGATTGAAGGAACGGGGACGCTGCCCGAGAATCCCGTGTGCATCACCTTCGATGGACCTTATGACGGGCATCACACGCATGCTTTTCAGATCCTCCAGGAGCGGGGATTGTTTGCGATCAGCTATATCACTGCCGACTGGATCGGCACGGCCAATCATATTGACTGGCACCAGCTGAGGCAACTGGAAGCGGCCGGTGTGATGGACATCCAGAACCACACGATCAACCATCCGAATCTGACGACGGTAAGCAGCGATGAAGTGATCAAGCAGGTTTCAGGCTGTAATGCAGCGATCTTCAACCATCTGGGAGGCAAAGTCTCGGTCCATCATGCGTATCCGGGAGGCGCCCACGACAGCGCGGTGCATCAGATTCTTCGAGATTTGGGAGTGCGAACCGCCACGACGGTTGTAGGAAGAAAGGCGACTCGTTCCGATGACCTCATGGCCCTGCCGCGTTATCCGATTACGTTGTCCACTTCGCTCGGGAGCTTCAAGCAGATGGTTGGCTTCCAGGCCCCTCCGCTCGATCCTTTGCCTTACGAGTTTGTGACAACGGTGGGCAGTGGATGGAACTATCCTGGTTATGGCGATCTGGACGCTGAAGGCAAGCTCTGGATCGCAAATTATGGAGCTGGGAATGTGCGTGTCTTTTTGCCGGATGGCAGCGAGGCGGCCTTTTCTCCGATTACTCACGGACTTGTGCAGGATGGGACGAGCATTCTCATCGAAGCTCCCTCGGGAGTGGCCGTGACGCCGGATGGCGAAGTGATCATCACCATCGCCGATTACACGGGAGAGACTCAATACTTCGGATTGTTCCGATATCGCGCATCGGACGGCCAGCCGTTGCCGGGAATCGACTTGGCCTTCCGACCGGGGGACGTCGATTGTGACGCGAACGGATTGATTTACCTGGTTGCCAAGGTCATCGACGAGTGGCACGTTTATACTCCGGAGTTTGTGGAAATCGCGGGAAGTCCTTTCGGGCCGGGGACACTCGATCACATACAGCGAGGAATCAGTGTGCGGCCGGATTCGTCGAGAGTCTATGTTATCAGTGAGAGCAGCGGCAATGTCCGCGTGTGGAATGGGAGTGCAACGATCGCCTCTGCCAGTTACGTTCAGGGGGATGACTTGGTGGACGATCTCGGCGGCGCGAGCGGAGGCGTGGACGTCATGGACGATGGCACCGTGCTGGTGGGTTACGATAGCTCTGGATTCGTTCGGGCGTTTGATGCGGAACATCGGCCGCTCGGAGACTTGTCAGGCGGGACGCCTTCCTTGACTGGCCCTCGGGGAGTGGCATTCACTCCGGATGGAAGCATCCTCTGGGTGATCAGCCGGTCTGCTTTTGTACAGCGCTGGGAGCGGACGACCTCCTCAAGAATCGTAAACTGGAGCATTTATTAAGGGAGCCAGGGATTTTCTTGAGTGGTGGTGCCGATGTGGTTTAAAAGCCTGCACGGCGAATCCCTCCCTTGCGGTTTATTTGTTCGTTCAAAAGTCGGTTGCTCCCCAAAGGCAGGCAAAAAGGTTCTCTCCAAATGCACTCGACAGGAATCTGTGGAGTGTTCTATACTACAGCCTTTGAGAAAGGCGCGTTTTCTCACGATGTACGCTTTTCAGACTGTAGGATCGATTCTTGAAATGGTTTTCGCCAACCGCCACGGTCAAGGTCGGGAGGGATTTCTTTTGCTGTTTTTAAAGACAGACTCGTTTTGCACAGCCCCATCATGACGCGCCGATACCTGATCCTCGTTGCCGCCCTGTTGATCCAATCCTGCCTGGGGGCCACCTACGCCTGGTCCGTTTTCGTTCAGCCCTTAAAGGCCTGCACGGGATTGGGGCAAGGGCCGATCCAGTTGCCCTTCAGCGTGTTCTATTTTGTCTTTCCCGCCACGATGGCGTGTTCCGGCCGGCTCCTGGCCCGTGTCGGTCCCCGGCTCTGTGCGCTGTTCGGGGGAATCCTGTTTGCGATGGGGTGGCTGCTGGCCGGGCTATCGAAAAGCCATTTTCTACTGACCGTCTTGGGCATCGGTTTATTCGGAGGGGTCGGTGTCGGTTTGGCCTACGTGGTTCCAATCGCCGTCTGTATTCTCTGGTTTCCGAGACACAAAGGGCTGGTGACTGGAATCGCTGTCGCCGGGTTTGGAGGAGGAGCGGCTTTGGTCAGTCAGGTGGGTGGTTTTTTGATGGCGAACTTCCACTTCACGCCCTATCAGACGTTTTTTTTCTTTGGCCTGTTGTTTCTTCCTGTTGTGGGTTTGGCTGCGCTCGCCCTGCAGCCCCCCGCGGGACAGGAGCTTCGCCGCAGTTCACGGATCTCCGGCCGATCGTTGCTGGCCGAACGCCCCTTTCGGATTCTCTATCTGTGCATGTTCGCCGGTCTGGCGGCGGGATTCGCCGTGAATGCGAATTTGAAGGAATTCTATATCGGAGGGAGTATTCGTGCCGGGGTGACTGCGGTTGGCTGCTTTGCGATCGCCAATGCCTTGGGCAGGATTACCTGGGGTTGGGTGTTCGACCGGGTGACGTCGACCCACGCGATTCAATCCAATCTTTTGATTCAAGCCCTCGTTTTGTTTGCGTCGCCGTGGATTCTTCAGTCAAACAGCGGCCTTTTGCTCTTCGCAATCCTGACCGGCTTCAACTATGGGGGGGTGCTGGTGGTCTATGCCTCGTCCGTGGCGCGAACGTGGGGCGCCGTGCGGGTGGCACAGGTTTATGGTTGGCTGTTTACGGCCAATATTCCGGCAGCCTTATCTCCACTTGCAGCGGGCCATGGTTTCGATCAATGGGGGAGTTTTACCCCATCGCTATGGATGATTGCGGTATTGCTTGTCCTGGCTTCCCGGATCGCTCGCAAAGCGGCTGGCATTCGGAAGGAAGAGGTATAATCACCTCGCCCAGCAAATCCATTCCTGCTATAATCTTCATTACATCGTGAGAATATCGTTGGGGGAGGGGCCGCCGCAAGCGGCACTAGAGTGGTTCTAGAATTCATTGTCCGAATGCAAAACGAAAAGTTGCGATAGAACCTCTCTCCCCCTTACGAAGGGGGAGCTAGTGTCCTGTCCCAGATATAGTTTTACAAAGTCGAGCGATTTTTTCGAGTATGGAATCGGCTGTAG
>Ga0272442_10009070_pt1 | contig 12505 bp, 9 predicted proteins | sample SSMForm2O_FD_200262 | JGI IMG/M metagenome (GOLD analysis project Ga0272442, IMG submission 200262) | Marine sediment archaeal communities from Little Sippewissett salt marsh, Falmouth, MA, United States - SSM-Form-2O | ecosystem: Environmental > Aquatic > Marine > Wetlands > Sediment ... | reverse complement strand
AGTTCCGGTGTCCAGCTTGCTGTTATCGGTAATGATCACCTGCCACACGCCCTTGGCTTCCTCACCGTCGAAGTCCGCCAGGCTGCCTTCCGGCTGGAAGGTCCCTTCAAAGGGCGCAAAGGCCGGAAGGGGCGTCTCGGCTTCGTCGTCGAAAATGGTATTCTTGAAGTTGTCGCCACCGTCTCCGATATTGGTGAAAAGGGCCACCTCGGTGCCGGACGGTGAAACCACAACCGCACTCAGATCACCGACGTAGGGGTGCAGAATCTGAACTTCGACGTTGATGTCGCTGATGATCTGTGCGTCCACCTCGATCTCTACGACCAGTTGGCCTTCATCCGGTATATCGACGGGTACCTTGTCGTAACTATACTGAGTACTGATACCCCCTAATGCCTGTGACATCAGGAACAAAGACACAAGAATTGCCCCCATGATTTTCGTTAATCTCGAATTGCTTGTCATTTGTAGTACCTCCTCGCAATTGTTAATCAGACCTACGACACTATTTCACACTCTTTTAACGTTTAACGTTACCTTTTTTATATCCTTACTCCATACATTTCCATCCCGTGTTTGTTGCAATAAAACGTCCCCATTCTCAGCCCATATAATCACCACCTCCTTTCTTAGCAATGTTTCTAATGACTGCCTAGATGCGAAGAGGTACTCCGCATTTTTCCTAGCACCTTGTTTGTTAGACCATTACTAAGGCGGAATTTAGGGGCACGTTCTACATAAAGCAGTACGTAAAAAGCCCTCAGAGCTAATGGTATGCTTTTCATCATCCTTTCTCCATTGGCTTCCGATCCGAAGCCAAAGTCCTTCCACCTTTTTTAGTAGATTAAGCAGGGGAGGATTCTGATTCAATAATACACCCTTCCCCAATGCCCGTACTCTTTTGTCTCCTCCAATTTGCTCACGCAACCTTCTTACTGCCACTTTTGCCCAGAATTTGCCTACAATATAAGGTATCTGTGTCCTATAAGCAATCGTATAGAGTACTTGTTTCTCCTATTTTATTTGGCTATACGTTAAAATACACAGTTTTAAGGGAAAACGCAAGGAAAAAATCGCTGTTTTTGTGGTTTTTTTTTGGCATTTTCCGTTAATATACCGGTTATCCATGTGAATGGCTATATTACTTTTACCGGTTGTATGTGGGAAATAAATGCGGAACGGACTTCAGAGGGGATAGAAAAACTCAGAAAGGAGAAAGGAATGGATCGTCGGGAATTTTCAAAAAGTATGCTTCTTCTTGGATTTGGGACACAGGCCGGTTGCACGGCCAATATCTCGCAGGCGGATAGCGAGTCGGGTCATTTCTACGAGGAGCCGGCGAGGAAGCTGCCCATACGGTTGTTCGATGTCGTGGTCGCCGGGGCCGGCACGGCGGGAGTGGTGACGGCTCTCGCGGCCGCCCGACAGGGGGCAAAGACGGTTTTGATCGAAAGAAAAGGCTATACCGGGGGTACGGTCACCGAAGGCGGGACGGCACTCCATAGCTTCTACAATCTGTGGAAGGCCTTCCCCGGTGTGAAGAAACGGCAGGTTGTTCGGGGCATTCCTCAGCAGATCATCGACCGCATGTTGGCCGTCGGTGGCTGCTCGGGCCATGCCGAGATGGTCAGGGGATACGATTATGATTCGGTCTGCACGGCGATCGATACCGAGCTGTACAAACTCGTCACGATGCAGATGCTCGATGAGGCGGGCGTCTTCCTCGCGGTCAATACCTTGCTTACCGGCGCCATCATGGACGGGAGCCGAATCAGGGGCGCGATCATCGACAGCCGGTCCGGCCGGGAGGCGATCTACGCCAGGGCCTTCGTGGATTGCTCGGCTTACGGTGACTTAGCCGCATTCGCCGGCGCCGATTATAAAGTCCCTAACGATTACGCGTGTTGTAACAGTATCGGTCTGGCGAACGTCGATCTCGACGGATACGTCGCTCACCTCGAAGCTCACGGCGGTTCCAATCAGCTTGCCTACGGTATCCGCAGCGGCGAGCCTAATAGAGTCGTGCGTTTCAACGGCGGCTTGGGAGGCGAGTTCAGCGCCGAGGCCAGGAAGATCGGCATGTCGTCGATGATCACCACCGTTCATGACAACTACCTGATGTTCGTCAAGTGCAACTTCAAGGTCCCGGGCAGCGTCATCAATCGCGACGACATGGCCAAAGCCGAGCTGGAGGTCAGAAAGCGACAGGCCGAGGCGGTGGAGCTGTTCAGGAAGTATGTCCCCGGCTGCGAAAAGGCCTTCATGGCCCGCACCAGCCCGACGCTCAACATTCGCCGGGGCAGGCTCATCACATGCGACTATGACATCACCCACGAGGACGTCATCGAGGCCCGACACTTCGATGATGAGGTCATGGTGTACGGCTTCCATGACAGCGCGCCGCGATACCAGGTCAAGGACGGCGGCACCTACGGTATCCCGTACAAAGCCCTGCGCGTCAAGGGCATCGAGAACCTGCTGGCTACAGGTATGATGATCACCTCCGACCATCGCGCCCATATGTCCACGCGCAACACGGTCTGCTGCATGGGCCAGGGCCAGGGTGCCGGCACCGCCGCGGCGTTGTGCGCCCAAAAGAACTGTGGCACGCGCGACCTGCGCTACCGTGACCTTCGTGACACCCTCCTCAAAGCCGGCGTTTATCTCGAAGCATAAGAGCTTTAGACGAAAGCAAAACTCTCGGAGGCTGAATGGCCAAGGCGAAGTTTGTGCCTCTGACGTCTTATCGTGAGTATCCGCCGAAGGAGATGGTCCGGCGGGCCGCGGCATTTCGCGCCGAGATGCAGCGAAGGCGGAGCGTGCGGACGTTTTCGAGCCGGCCGGTCCCGCGCGAGGTCATCGAGGACTGTCTGCGGACCGCCGCCTCGGCGCCGAGCGGGGCGAATCGCCAGCCGTGGTCCTTTGTCGTGGTCAGCGACCTTCAGACCAGGCGGCGGATCCGAGAGGCCGCGGAGAAAGAGGAATCCGAATTCTACCATAAAAATGCCCCAAAAAAATGGCTCAATGCAGTTTCCGTCCTCGGCACGGATGCCCAAAAGCCTTTTCTGCAAGAAGCTCCGTATCTGATCGTCATCTTTTCTCAAACCTACGGCGTGCAGCCGGACGGCCGAAAGATCAGGCACTACTACGTGCGACATTCGGTGGGCATCGCGACCGGGATGCTGATCGCGGCCATTCACAACGCCGGACTGGTCGCATTGCCCTACACCCCGGCCAAAATGGGCTTCCTGAGCCGGATTCTCGCCCGACCGGAAAACGAGCAGCCCTTCCTGGTCCTCGTCGTCGGCTATCCCGCCGAAGGCGCAAAAATCCCCGAAATAACCAGAAAAAAGCTGCAAGACATCGCTGATTTTGTGTGATTATGTGAATTTATGTAAAAAAATGCGCATTTTTTCATAAATTGAACCACGAATGAACACCAATAGACACTAATTCAATGATATGAAGAAATTGGGTTTGTTTTTTCATTTACCGCCGAGATCGCAGAGGACGCGGAGAGCCTAAGAGAGAGATAGAATTTCATTTTTCGCAAAAACTCCTGATTTTCTGCGATCCCGGCGTTCTCTGCGGTAAAATTGGGTTTGTTTGGCTTTGTTTTTCCGGCCTCCCAATGGGATCATTCTTCATAAGTATCTGAATGTGATGTGTTTACGCTCGCTTTACCTCCAATAAATTGGCTTTGTTTTGCACAAACATCCTCGCTAATGCGTGTTTGTTTAGGATTTCGGATTTCGAACTTCAGATTTCCGGCCGAAGGCCGGCGAATTGGCTTTGTTTTTTCATTTAGCCACGAAGCCACGGGGTGAATATCCTTATCTTTGTTGTTTTGACACGGTTTAACGCGGATTTACACCGTTTTACGCAGTTTTTCACAGTTTTGAAAACGTTGCCACAAAGCCTGCCCTGAGCATAGTCGAAGGAACACGAAGGCATGATTTCTTGAACGAATGAGAGATGGGTGAATCGTTTTTCTGGTCTTTATATTTTTTCCTTTTTACTTTTTCCTTTTTACTTTTCCCTCCTGTCTCCTGTATTCTGTATTCTATATTCAATTTGGTAGGTATTATACAAAATTACTCATCAAAAGTCAAGGGAATTCTTAAAATGAACCACGAAGTGTGATAATGAATTGATTCAATCTTTTCTTCGTGCCCCTTCGCGGGCTTCGTGGTAAAACACAAAAAGACTGAGGTTTAAGGTACGTTACATTGACAGCATGGGAAAAACGAGTTGCCCATCCTACGAAAATATCTGTTTACGCACTTTGGCCATAGAGACGTATCCCTTCACGATAAACCAGCCTGTTAAACTTGCTGTCTTTGGAAAGCTCGACAAGGTCCACCGGCTTGGACAAGGCAAAGAGCAGCTCGCCGTAAAAATCAAAGAATTTTGCGGGAGCAATCCCTTCGATGGCCAGGTCAATATCGTTTGCCTCTCGGTGCGGATCGATACTCGAACCAAACAAAAGAACGCCTTTGACGCCGTAACGTCGGGCGATATCCACAATCGTCTTTTTATCTTGTTCAGAAATCACGACGTCATTGTATCAGGTAATAACGAGGCCGTCAATTTTTCGTATCCTTCGGAAGAAATCTTGTCCAAAAATGTTTTCTTGCCACAGAGGGCACAGAGAAAAAGTCAAACAAATCTGACACGGACGAACACGGTTTTTAATTCACCACGAAGGAACGAAGAACCACGAAGTATGATAATGAATTGATTCAGTATTTTCTTCGTGTCCCTTCGCGGGCTTCGTGGTGAAAAGTCGAAAAATCCCAAGAAAATCCTGCAAATCCTTCCCTGAAGCACTTCTTTTGTCGAATTTGTTTGCCCCAGTTTCGGAGAATGGGTAGAATTTAGAACAATATCCGTTCACTTCAAATTCACAGTCAAAAACCAGGCAAGCACTCGTCCAAACAGGGCTTGAAGGCCATCCGGTGATCCCTCTGGCATGGCCTCCGTGCGAAAGCCATGGTCTGCCCCTTCGAGTCGCTCGGCCGTCACGTCTCGTTTATGTACGGCCAACTCTGCCCTTGCGACGTCGAAAGCCGTCACCGGCGTCGCCATATCATTCGTGCCGTGAGCGAGGTAGATTCGTGCCTCGGTACGTAACAACTCCGTCGTCAGACTATACGACAGGAACGTCGACCAGCGGCGGTAGGGATGCCCCATCCAGAACTTGGTTATGCTATTGGGGTCGGCCTGGATTTGCGCCCACTCTTCGTAGACGGCCTGCCGGCGCTTGGCGGCATCCCCGGGACCATCGTCCGGACGAGGGCGAGCGAACAATTCTGCAAGACTGAATAGTTGGGTCGGTCCCCCGCCGGCAAGGCTGGCCACGTGGGTTACCTGTGGTAACTTGGCGGCGACGCGGGCGGCAACGAGTCCCCCCTCCGAGTGGCCCATGACCAGGGTCAGATTCGGGTCCACGTCAGGCAATATCCATGCGGCACGTAATGCGGCAACATTCGCTTCGGCCCAGCGAGGTAGCGTGTGTTCTCTGAGGAATTCCTTGGACGCCTCTTCGGCGCTGCCCGGCCGTGTCGGTTGATCGAGAAAATTTACTCCTGGTTTCTCAACGACGAGTACACGCACCATACCGTTCGCCTCCTCCAGGAGCAGGCCCGGAATGCCCGCACTCGGTCTGTCGCCTTTTCTTGCGAAGATGGACTGACACCCAGAGCCCTGAATGAAGAGGACTGTAGGAAGCCTCGCCTTCGTGTTCTCGGCAGGTGCCGCGGACACATAAAATGTGATCGTACGGTCGAGCGCGTCTTTGGTGGTATAGCGGTGGAAAGGAACGCCCAGATCTGTGGGATCCAGCAGGGCCTGCTTCGACTCTGCCCTGATGGGACCGAGAACAATCAGATGTAACGCGATAGACAAATTCAGGTAATAATACATGGAACGCATTCTGTTTTCCTGTAATGGGGGCCTAACAATAATTGAACTCAGCCGCTTCGCAGCAAGTTACCATATCTGGATATTCCAATTGGCTCGTACTAATGTTAGCTTTCGGGCCGCCATTGTAATGATAATGAACTTCTGTCGTCAGTCAAAGTATGGTTCGGAAAACTTGGGACCGCCATTCGTGACTGTCCCGAATAAAACCCCAGGATTAAATCCTGTACATCCTTCCCCGAAGGACTTCTTTTGTCGAATTTGTTTGCCTCAGCTTCGGAGAATGGGTAGAATTTAGAACAATATCCGTGAGAGAGAAACCGAGGGCGAAAGTAACGATGTGAGTTTTTTCGGGCCATTTATGTATTCCACCAAGCAAGTTTACACGGGAGCCTAAAATTCTTTACTATATTGAGTAGGATACAAGGTATGTTCAAATGGCTGACTTAGACGATTATTCCGCCTTGTGCGCTAAAGGAGCTTATCGAGAAGCCTATGCCGTTTTGCGCGATATGATAAAGAATCAATCTTGTGGATCTGAGATAGGTAACCTGTATCTCCGGTGCGCCGAACTTGAACTCATAGTTAACAATGATTTGAATAGAGCTCAACAACTTTTGGACAAGGCCCACGAGCTAGGCAGTTTAGATATGGCGTTATATTATAGCACACTCGGGTGTGTATTGTGGAAAGCCGGTGAGCGAGATAGGGGAAAACAATATCTTGAGAAGAGCGTTGCATTAAAACCGGGTATCTCCAACCTCACAACTTTGGGTATAATACTGTCCTATAATGATAATAAGAGTGCCTCAAAGATTTGGAAGTGTCTTCTTGAACAAGATCCAAATAATTGTGTGGCGCATGTATATTTGGGTATAGAAGCGGTCAAGTCTGGTGATCGAGAAAAAGCGCTGGATATGGTGAAACGTGCTGAGAGCCTTTCACCCACAATCCGCGATTTCTTTGAAATCGGACATCTGTACTACGATTTGGGGCAATTTCGAAACGCTTTAGATGCGTTATTCAAGGCAGAAGGGGGAAACTACGAACCCGAAGGCTCCGTATATTCCGCCATAGCCGCTTGTTATCGTTCGCTGGGTGACAACGACACATCTATCGAATACGCATTGAGGGCTATCGATCTTGGCTTTGATGACGATTATACCAAAGGTATATTGCTGAAGTGTATGGAAGAAAAGGAATCATACAATATATCAGACACTTTTATGGAAAAGCATCATGACACTTGTCTTGTTGCGATACTCCATGCACAGGAAGCCGCCCAAGAAAAGGAATTCTCCGAAGCACAGGCCCTGCTCTCAAAAGCAGAGCAGTTGGAACCATCCTCCCTGGAAATGTATTACATTGGGCGGCAATACCACTTTATGCAGTGCTTTGACAAGGCGCTGGACACCTATCTTGAAGCCGAGAGAATGGGCTATGACTTACTTTATTGTTCGATTGCATTATGCTACTACTGGTTGGATGATAACGATTCGGCTTTCCAGTATGCAATAAAGGCACTCGTTATAAATCCAGCCGATGAGGATGCGAAGGATGTGTTATACGCATGCAGAGAAGAAGTATGGGGATCAGAGTTTGGTGACAATTATTAATCTTTTTTCGAGAGGATAAAGGGGTCAGGCTTTGGATTTAGGGGTTGGCATATTCGTTTCTTGCTTTGAGCCGGCTGTGGTGATTTGCTGATGTTGAATTGAAATTGTGCGAAACTTCGCACCCTACGTTTTAAGGGACGACTCTACATCCCTAAGGGATTATGCCGGATAGGCACAGGATAAGCGCGAACTTTGTGGAAAGAAGTTGGTTCCATTTGGCCTTCCGAGATTTATGGTTTATATTTTATAATGGAGGGGTCTAATTATGGCAAAGCAAGAAGGACAACTTTTGGGCAACATGGATAATAGTACCGCCTTTTGGCAACATCGCCACAATCCAGCCGAATACGAGAGACAACAGCCGAATCAGCAGGGAAACCCAAATGCGGACGATACATGGGTCCTCTTTCTTGGTATTCTTTTCGTCGTAGGCTTTTTAGCCCTGCTTGCGATAACGACACTTCGGACTATTTTGTAGGGATCCATTGGGGCCAGCATACCTAAAAAAGAAGGCTCTGGTCTCTCTTTTGGAGTGTTGCGGATAGCAGATAGCGTTTGGGTCGTTCGTACGAAATATCACATACTACAATTTCAAATCTGTGTTTTCGGGTGTTTTTCGCCGTTCATTCTCGTCGTTAGTCGTTGGTCTTTCGCTATCCTGAGCATTACCGGCCTTGACAGGGTGGCTGCGAAAACATACAGTTGTGGCGCTGAATGAAATTTTAGGCAACGAGACGATGAGGATTATTGAGGTTTATAGGAGGACAGAGAGAATGTCTCGTGAGGAAATATTACGAATACTGAAACGATTTAAAGAAGAATACGCCGGCCAATTTGGGATCGTGTCGCTGGGTCTATTTGGCTCGGCCGCACGAGAGGACGCGAGAGAATCCAGCGATGTGGATGTTGTTGTGAAGCTCAGAAAACAGGATATATTCCATATGATCGGCATCAAGCAGTCTTTGGAAGAGACGCTGCACGTCCCTGTCGATGTCATTAGTTATCGTGAACGGATGAATGCTTTTCTAAAGGACAGGATTGACAAGGAATCCATCTATGTATGACAAGGCGTTAGTCCTCGAACTTCTGGAGCAGCTACGAACGGCATCGCAGACGATACTTGACAGATTTGTGCCGGTTGAAACCGTCTCTGGTTTCACCGATTCTCCCGACGGCATGGAAAAGCTTGATTCAATTTGCATGTTGTTAATTGCTGTCGGGGAGACAATCAAAAAACTTGATAAAATCACGGATGGTTCTTTGCTGGCGGACTACCCTCAAATCGACTGGAAAAAGGCAAAAGGATTGCGAGATATCATCTCGCACCAGTATTTCGACGTGAATGCCGAAGCGATTTATGACGTCTGCGAGACAAAGATTCAACCTCTATCCGACATAATCACCAAGATGATTAAGGACTTAAGATAGTGATAGGTGAGAAATCCGTGGAGGCCTTCCTTATTTCACCATTTCTTTGAACAGGCTCGGGTGACTTGCTGATGTGTTATGAGCCTTCTTGTTTGATTTCGTTTGCTCACGCAGTCTTTTCATTTTTTGGTGGCGCCGGTCCGGTCATCGTGATTTTCAGCTTGAGATTCGGCGCCGCCGCGTTACGATAAGCGTATGAAAGATACGCCCGTTCCCGGTCCCCGACACTTTGCCACCACGCACTGGAGCCTGGTGGATGCGGCCAAAGCCGGCAAAGTGAGTCCAACCCGCGCCCGGGAGGCGCTCGAGGCGCTTTGCCGGGCGTATTGGTATCCCCTTTACGCCTTCGTGCGCAGCCGGGGGGTTTCGGCGCAGGACGCCCAGGACCTGACGCAAGCCTTTTTTGCCCGAATCATCGAAACGGGCGGATTTGCCGCCGCCGATCGCGAACGCGGCCGGTTTCGCTCTTACCTGCTGGGCGCGATGAAGCATTTTCTCGCGAATGAATGGCATCGGGCCCAAACGCAAAAACGCGGCGGCCAAGTGCGATTTATCGAATTCGATGCGCTCGATCCGGAGGCCCGATACGCCGGGGCATCGGCGCCGTCGGATGATCCGGAGCACCTGTTCGGTCGCGAATGGGCGCTTCAGACCGTAGCCGGGACGCTGCAAGCCCTGCGCGACGAAATGGCGAAGGCCGGCAAGAGCGATTTGTTTGAGGCGCTCAAGGGCAGCCTCACCGGCCGGGACGAGCTGCCCCGGGACCAAATCGCGGCCCAACTGAACATGAGCGAGGGCACGGTCAAGGTGGCCGTGCACCGGCTCCGGCGACGTTACCGTCAACTGTTGCGGGATACCGTCGCCCAGACGGTCGGCAATGAAGCAGACCTCGACGATGAAATGCGCTATCTCGTTGCGGTTCTGCGAAAATAGTGATTTTTTGTGTAACTTTATGGCATGTTTCTTTCAGGAAGAAGTGAATGAAGACTCATTTGGAGATTGATTCGTGAATTCTTCCGAGAAAGACAAATGCCTGTGTTGTGGAGCGGTGATTCCCGCACAATCAACGGAAAAGCTTTGTCCCGCCTGCCTGATGTCGAACGCCCTGGCGTCGGCCGGCGGCGAGGCCCGGACCCTCTCGGTCGCCCCGGGCGAAGCCTTTTCGCTTTACGGGCCTACGGAATTCCCCTGCGAATTCGGGGGCTATCGGTTGCTCGGATTGCTCGGGCGCGGCGGCATGGGTGCGGTTTATGAGGCGGAGCAACTCGCCACCGGCCGCCGGGTCGCCTTGAAAATGCTCGCCCAACAGCTCGATTCGCCGGACATGCGGCAACGGTTTCTTCGCGAGGGGCGCCTGGCCGCGGGCGTCAATCATCCGAACAGCCTCTACGTGTTCGGCAGCGAGGAAATCGAGGGCCTCCCGGTGATCACGATGGAGATCGCCGGCGTCGGCACCCTCAAGGATAAACTAAAACAACGCGGCCCGCTCCCGGTCGCCGAGGCGGTGGACGCGATCCTCGACGTCATCTCCGGCCTCGAAGCCGCCTTCGCATGCGGGGTGCTGCACCGCGACATCAAGCCGTCCAACTGCTTCATCTCACCTGAAGGATCGGTCAAGGTGGGCGACTTCGGCCTGTCGGTCTCCACCCTGGCCAGGACCGACACCTTTGTCACGGCCCACGGCAAGATCATGGGCACCCCGGCCTACGCGTCGCCCGAACAGTTGCGGGGCGATCCCCTGGATGTGCGCGCCGATATTTATTCGGTGGGGGCGACGCTTTTCACCCTGCTGACCGACCGGGCGCCTTTCGAGGGGGACAACGCGGTGCAGGTCGTTGCCAACGCCGTCAACCAGAAACCGAAGCCGCTGACCGGATTTCGCCAGGACGTGCCGCCCGGCCTGGAGCGCGTGGTGGCCCGCTGCCTCGCCAAAGAACCCGACGGGCGCTACGCCGACTACGCGGCGCTGCGCAATGCGCTGTTGCCGTTCAGCTCCAAAGAACCGGAGCCTGCGTCGATGAAGGTCCGGGCCTCCGCCGGCTGGATCGACTACCTAATCGCCTTTTTGCCTCCCTACGTGATGCTTATGCTCCTGGTCGGTGGGGAGAAGCTACTTGTTCGGCCTCTGGCGGAACGCACGCTGCATTCGGCGAGATACTACCTTTTGCTGTTCAGCCTCGGTTTCCTTTACTTCGGTATCGTTGAGGGGATCTGGGGCGCCGGCCTGGGCAAGCGGCTTAAGGGATTGCGCGTGGTCCGAACAAACGGCCGGCGGCCCGGCGTCGCTCGCGCGCTGATCCGGATTTTCATTCCCATTGGCTGTATCGAAGGTGTCCGAATACCCCTCATGCTGGCAACAATTCCCAATAGCGACTGGAGCGGGCTTCAGACCGTGTGGTTTATCGTCGCCGCCAACCTCTGCGCCTGGATTCCGGTTTTGCTGGTATTGAGAGCACGCCGCGAGAATCGTTTTGCCACCGTTTGGGATCTCGCCTCCGGCACAAGAGTCGTCGTCAAGCCGAAGGGCGCCGTGCGACCGTCCATCGAGCCTGGAGCTGCGCCGGAGATTCCCGTCGAGGGCGCGGATTCGCTGGGACCTTACCGGATCATTCAAGAGCTGGTTCCCGGAAAGTGGATCGTCGCCACCGATCCCGTGCTGCGCCGCCGGGTCTGGCTGCTGCGCCGGGATGCGTCGGGGCCTTCCTCGACTCGCCGACATCTTGCCCGGCCCGGCCGGTTACGCTGGCTGCAGAAGGTCGTGACAGCCGAGAGCACATGGGATGCCTTTGAAGCGACTGAAGGTGTGCCGTTTTCCAGTCTGGTCGAAGGCGAAAAACGCGTATCCTGGTCGCGTCTGCGTTTTTGGTTGCACGACCTGGCGTCGGAACTTTGGGACGCGACGGGGGACCAGACTCTCTCCGCTGAGCTGAGCCTTGATCACGTCTGGATTACCGCACAAGGCCGCGCCGTCCTGCTCGACGAGCCCTGGCCCGATGTACCAACCGGCGCCGAACGTATTGACGTCGGAGACCTCGCCGGCCAACAGCGTTTCCTGAACGCCGCCGCCGCTTGCGTCGAATCAACCGGTCTGCCCCTTCATGCCCGGGGCGTTCTGAGGAATCTTGCGGATGGGAAGTTCGAAAAACTCAGCTTCCTCACCGGCATCCTGCGCGGACTCCTGGACAAGCCCGCCGAGGTGAGCCGGGGGATTCGAGCCGGATCGATCTTCATGCTGCCTGGCTATGTGTGGATCGCCGTTTATGTCGGTGTCTTTCACGGGGGAGGAGACCCGCAGTGGAACGGCTCTCCGGGCGGGCTTATCTTGATTTCCACGATGGTGGTCTTGGGTTTCATCGCCCTGATTCAATTGTTGGAACTACCGTTCCGCACGACCGCCGGCCACGCCATCTTCAGATTGGCGGTGATCAACGCCAAAGGACAGCGCGCCGATGTCGTAACGCTTCTGCGGCGCTGGGCGATCGTTTGGCTTCCGCTGTTTATTCCGATGGTGTTCGCGGCTTTGTTGATTCAAAGGGCCG
>Ga0272442_10009069_pt1 | contig 12505 bp, 12 predicted proteins | sample SSMForm2O_FD_200262 | JGI IMG/M metagenome (GOLD analysis project Ga0272442, IMG submission 200262) | Marine sediment archaeal communities from Little Sippewissett salt marsh, Falmouth, MA, United States - SSM-Form-2O | ecosystem: Environmental > Aquatic > Marine > Wetlands > Sediment ... | reverse complement strand
ATCTGAATATTATGAATATACATTTACCGCAATTGACCCAGAAGAAAACAATGTATACTACTATGTTGAGTGGGGTGACGATACAAACAGTGGATGGATAGGTTCTTACAACTCCGGTGAACAGGTAACTCTGAATCATTGCTGGGATGGAAAAGGAACATATCTTATCAGAGTTAAAGCTAAAGACGTTTTTGATGCTGAAAGCGACTGGGCGACATTGGAAGTAAGTATGCCGAAGAGCAGCACAATCTTCATACCATTCTTAAACTTCTTGGAGAATCATCCAAACCTGTTTCCGATGTTAAGACACTTGCTGGAAGTGTAGTCTATAAATTATTATCCTTACAGTAAAATTTAAGGTGTGCTATTCTATTACACATATAGGGAGCCTACTTGTTGAATAAATCATTAGCGGTTGGAATAATCTTCTTATTCATCGTATCTTCAATAACACCAATAGTATTTGGATATAATGAGGAATCATCTTGTTCTAGTGATGAGGAGAATAATCTCTATGAAAAACCTACGGCGTTATCTGGTCCAATGGATTCCCCATGGCCCATGAAAAGCCATGACATACATCATACTGGCAGGAGTCCATACAACACTGCTGATAATTATGGTGTTGAAAAATGGCGATTTTATCCAGAGACCTGGGTAGAAGGCGGTCCAATCATAGATAATGACGGTACAATATATTTTGGTGATTATTATGGAAACTTTTATGCTCTTTATCCAAATGGAGATTTGAAATGGAAATTTAACACTAACGGGTTTATACTATCAACCCCTGCTATTGCAGAGGACGGAACTATATATATTGGTTCTCATAACAGTGATTATTTATTCCATGCAATTAATCCTGATGGATCAGAGAAATGGACATGTTATGTTGGTGCATCAATAAGTTCTTCTCCTGCTATAGCTGAGGATGGCACAATCTATTTCGGCACAATGGGTACAGGTAGGAGTAGGATATGTGCTATTAATCCTAATGGTACGAAAAAATGGGAGTATGCAGTTGGTGGTGTTATCACTTCTGACCCAGCGATTGCAGATGATGGTACTATCTATATCGGTTCACAAGACTACTATTTATATGCGATGTACCCGAATGGTACTCTCCGCTGGCGTTTTAAAACAGGAGATATAGTATTTGGTGGCCCGTCTATATCTGATGATGGGACCATATATGTCGGTTCATTGGATAGTTATTTGTATGCATTTTATCCCAATGGTACATTGAATTGGAAATATGATATGTATGGTGGAACTTGGGGTAGCCCGTCTATTGGTACAGATGGCACTATCTATGCCTGTTCAAGTAATCTTTATGCGATAGATCCAAATGGGACATTAATTTGGGAATTTGATTTTGGACCCAATAGATGGGTTGGCGGTTCTTCTCCTGCGATCTCTGTGGATGGAACAATATTTGTTGGCGTTCGTTACTCAGATAGTGTTGGCGGCGAACTTATTGCTGTTAATTCTGATGGTACTGAACGATGGCGCAGTGACCGGCTTTGTAACAGATGGATTGAATCATCTCCATGTATTGGTAAGGATGGAACTGTCTATATCGGCTGTTCTACTGAAAAGAGAATTGGCCCTGGCAATCCCACGAAATCAGTTGGTTATCTTCATGCTTTTGGATCAGTAGATTCTAATGAACATCCTCTTATATCTTCCATGAGGGGTAAATTGAATGGTAAAACGTCAACGCCATATGACTACTGGATTACTGCCGAGGATCCGGATAATAACCCTGTATCTATTTATGTTGACTGGGGTGATGGGACACATACTGATTGGACAGGACCTGGTGCTTCTAAGGAAGAAATTGTTTTTGAGCATACTTACAACTTAAGAACTAATTATACAATTAGAGCCAAAGCAAAAGATGAGTTCGGTGGGGAATCCGACTGGGCAACACTGACTGTTAGTATGCCAAAAAACGAACTAATTAATACACCATTCATAGATTTTCTAGAGAATCATCCATATATGTTCCCACTGATTCGACATCTGTTGGGACTGTGATAGAGAATAAACAAACCATTTCTCTTCTCAATATTAGAGATTTGGTGGAACATTATCATCACTTATTATTGAAAACTTACAATCATCGCAGATACCATCAGGATTATCTGTTTCATTTACACTACAGATTTTACATATCATATCTAGACATAACATAGACTATAGCATCTTAAATATATTTTCACATAACACATCAATTTATGCATACAACTAAGTTATTACCAGATAAGAGATGCTTTTAGAAATGTAACGAATAGGAGTTTTGTAACGGTATATAACTGTATATATTTATAGAAATATTATGACTATTTTTCTGGAATGTAGGAATAATTAGATATAATCTAAGTACAACATGTACTATATAATATTATTAGGAAAAAATAGATACTCCCTCCTGTTGAGATTATTTTGTTTATTTTTCGTTGATTTCTAAGGAGAAGCCTGTTTATTTATTCATATCTAATTCTTACTTGAATTTCGAATGGACTTTCTTTCTAATCCCATCAATCAAATGAACATTTGGTCCGCCTGCTGGTCCCTTCCAGATTTTATATTTATTAGCAATGTCAGTGTTACTTTTACTCTTATCATCAATATCTAGAATAAATGACTTCCATCTATTGAAAATATCCTTATAAGGCTGTAAAATTCTATCCAAATCATCTTCACTAAATATCTTTTCGATGTAAAATTCATCCCTTAAATCATATTTGAAGAAAGGTTCTTTAATAGATTTATCTAATAACATTTCTGGCTCTGGGAACCAACCGAAAGAGAAAATAATCTTATTATTCCTTAATCCTCTGTTTCTATGGTATGCTTGATATGCTTCTGCATAGAACTGCATATTAATCATGCTAATAGGATTCATCTCAGTAATATCCGCCATGCTGTCTGAATTTTTAAATTTCTTCTCTATAGAAATATGAGCTTCTGCAAGTTTTACCTCTTTATTCTTATCAATTACTGTTTGAGGAGCAGATGCGAAAGCTTCTACATATGAGATATCCTTAATGTCAATCAAAAAATTGTTCCATATCAAACTCTCTAAACCTTGTTTTTTCTTCTCTTCCTCTGATTTTGGTTTACTAGGAGGTATAGGAATCCAAGCACCAATAACAATCAATACAGATTTTCCTTCTAGAATATTTGTACCTCTCAGATTGCCAAAGTATTCTATGTCAATTCCCAATACTTTCACATGTTTTGCAATGTCTTTAAAAGTAATTATTCCTACATTCTCAATACCAAATACTTCAATTATCTTTTTGATTTCAGCAGAAATATTCTTGGTTGTTTCATCTTGATAAGTTAAGACACTACTTTTAGATAATGCTCCCCTTGGATGCATTCTGTAAATTACTGTATTTTGATTTTTATGATTGGATTTAAGAACATAAACATTCAAATCTTTGAACCCTTCTCCATAGCCAAGTTTTCTTATTTCACCATTATACGATTCAAGGAAATATGAAAATAGATTTTCATTGAATGAAGCATCTAAAATAACGAGAGGTAGGTTTTTTTGTATTTCATCAAAAGCACCATAATAATATAATGGAAAACTATAGGAGTTTTCCTTCCATTTATATAAAGATCCAAGTCGTATGTATTCTTTAAAATCATATGGATTGAAGCTTTCTAATGTAGTTAAAATATCTTCATTATCCTTTTTGTTTTGATAAGCTTTAATAATTGTATTCCCATAAGATTCTATAATCTCCTTCAGTATATCTGAGTCCATAAAATAATAGAAATCTTTTTTCTCTAATTTTGCCACCCATTCTTTGCTTCTATCATTTGATATTAATTGAAAAACTTTTGCTGTTGTCTCTTTGTCCAAAGCAAATGTTGCAAGTTGAGATATGTTCTCGTCGAGGAACACGATATTCTTTTTAATCTTACGGAAATGATTGCTCTTTAGATAATTAAAAGGTGCAAAAATTCTTCCAACTTCATAAGCTTTAACAAACTGACTACTATAGGCACCAAGAGTAGATCTTCCAATTGGAGTTATTTTGTCTATTGTTTTTGCATCTAGATGATAATCTTTGTATAATTTTATAGGTTCTTTATATGATGTAAAATGTTCAAATCCTTCCCAATGATTCACATAGGTTCTTGGGAAATGTTTTGAAATGATTTCTTTTATTGTCATATGCTTGTCTGTGAAATAGAAGAATCTAAAGTCATTGTTTTCCTCTAACTTATTTTTAATATAATTCATCACTGCAGTTGTTTTTCCAATTCCAGGCTGATGATTCAATATTATGATGTTATAACCTTTATCAATAATTGAATCAAAGTCAACTTCTAATTCCAGATTCCTACCTAGTTTTGATTCTTCTACTACAAATGGATAATTAATGCCTTCAGAATCTCTATATCTTCCTTTCAATGAAAGACCTCCCTTATAATTGTGTATATAAATCAGATATGATAAACCTTCTGAATTCCGTTATTAGATATGTATGTGACTTAGTTACTCCATATATGTATCTTTTCTTTAAGGCTGGTTAATGCGGTACAATGGATCAAAAGATAATTTAATATACGTAATGTGCATATTCTATGCATAATGAGGAAGATAAGAACAACAATAAATCTTAATGAAGCTATAGCAAAGAAGGCAAAGGAATTGGGTCTAAACATATCTGCATTGGCTGAAGAAAAGCTAATTGAACGTATAAAAGAAATAGAATCTCTAGAGCAATCCTATAGGAGTAAATTGAATAATCTACAAGGCAAATCAGATAATCAGAATACTAATAATGAGATTAAGTCAAACTTACGTTCACTATCTATGGACTTGTCGGGATTTGAACCCGAGGCCTCCTCCATGCCAAGGAGGCGATCTTCCGAGCTGATCTACAAGCCCTATGTTTTATAATAGGAAGCACTGAAACAAATTTTAGCAAATAAAACTTGTGCTTGATATTATACATATGTTTCCCATTTCAAAATAGCAGGCATTCTTGATAAAACATAGAGCAGTACGAGACTAATGAATATTTTAACATAATTTAAACAAAATAACATAGTGCAATAGACAATGCTACTTTCACGCGATACAATTCAAGACGTATATTTTTATACGAAGAGAGAATACAATAATTATACTTTTAGGGGGAGTCGGAAGATGATGGAACCAAAATCGGACGAGGAAAAAAAATATATTGAGTATTTAGTAATGAAATATTCGGTGGGTTGGTAGTTAAATAAAATAAATATATTTACCTGAATTGTAAAAAAGATTGCCTGAAAAATCCTGAACTTATTTTATCAATCTTTTTATATTAAGAAAGGATTATCAACGATGGAATTTGGATGGGATAAAAAATATACACTATATTTACATAACTATTAGTACTAAAAAAATGCTGCCATTTTTAAGTATTGGAGTGTTATAGAATGATCTGTTTATAGAAGGTGAATTCAATGAATAAAGATCCCGATCTCTTAAAAGAATTGAGGAGAGTTGAAAAACAAGGAGATATGAAAGAACCTAAAGAAAATGATGAAACGATTTCTCAAATAGTCAATAAAAATCCCATACCAACTCTTGTAATTGATACCAAACACATTATTACACACTGGAACAAAGCTTTGGAAGGAATCACAGGTCTTTCTGCGGAGGAGATGATAGGAACCAAAAAACAATGGAAAGCATTTTATTCAAATCAATGCCCAATTCTTGCAGATCTTTTAGTAGATAGTAGATCAGAAAGTGAGATTCTTACCGATCGCCTCAATACTTATCATAAATCAACTATTGTTGAAGATGTTTACAATGGTGAAGATTTTTTCCCCCACCTGGGTGATAATGGAAAGTGGTTTTTCTTTACAGCAGTGCCATTGAGAAACGTTAATGGAGTAATAATAGGTGCAATGGAAAGCTTGCTCGAAATCACTGAACGTAAGGAGACCGAGGAGAAGTTAAGAAATTCTGAAGAAAACTATAGAAATTTGGTTGAAATGGGTCCTGATGCTGTGATTACTGTGAACTTAGAGGGTTTAATTACATCTTGCAATACTGCTGCACTGAAAATGATTGGAATCCCAAAGGATGAATATATTGGTAGGCATATATCAGAAGTGGGACCCTTGCAGGAAGGAGATATGCCAAAATATTTGGAAATATTGGAGTCTCTTAAAATTGGGAAAATGCCTCCGCCGCTTGAATTTAAGTTTAAGCGTAAAAACGGAATATATGGATGGGCAGAAGGACATATTGGATTGCTTAAAAGAGATGAAAAAATAATAGGTGCGCAGCTAATTATAATTGATAATACTAGTCAACGCATGGCTTTGAACGAGCTGAGGGATGCTCATGAATTACTTTTTACGGTCAACAAGGATCTTGAAAGGAAAATCCAGGAAAGAACCTCCGAAATCGAAAAACTTGTTAAACAGAAGGACGAGTTCATAAATCAGCTTAGTCATGATTTAAAAACACCATTAACACCAATCATGGTCTTAATGCCTATTGTTAATGAGCGATTGAAAGATGTTAAATCTAGGGAGTTAATGGAGGTAATCAATCGGAATGTCCATTTCATAAAGGACCTAGTTGATAAAACCATTGATCTTGCAAGGCTCAATTCTACTAAAATTGAAATGGTCGTTGAAGATACAAATCTCCTATCAGAGGTTGATAAAATTATCGGAAATACCCAAGTCCTACTTGATGAAAACAATATAAACATAGATAACAAGATAGATGAAAAAATATTTGTTAAAGCAGATAGATTAAGACTTGGTGAGCTTTTTAATAATTTAATTACAAACTCTATTAAATATACACCGGACAGCGGGGGTAAAATCACAATTGATGCGAAAGAAGATGGGGATTTTGTTACCATATCTGTAAAGGATACAGGCATAGGTATAAATCAGGAGCGACTTAGTCACGTCTTCGATGAATTTTATAAAACCGATATTTCAAGACACGATCTTGATTCAAGTGGGCTTGGTCTTGCCATCTGCAAACGTATCGTTGAGAAACATGGTGGTAAAATATGGGTAGAAAGCCCAGGAAGTAAAATGGGAACGGTTTTTTATTTTACGCTCAAATCTAAGTAAAATAATCGGATTCCACATAATTAAATGAGAGATTATTGCTCAGATAAAAAATGTTATTAATAGAAATTCAAATTTTGATCAAGCATGAAAAAAAAAGAATTGGAGATACTGTTGCAAAAGGTGCCATCGTTTGAAAAACCAGTTCCCAGATTTGAACAGTATCTTACTCCCGCCGGCGTAGCAGCAGATATTATTTTTATCGCGCATCAATTTTCAGATATAGAAAATAAAACGGTTATTGACTTGGGTTGCGGTACAGGTATATTCTCAATTGGAGCGGCTCTAACAGGAGCTAAAAGAGTGATTGGTACAGATATTGACAAGGATGCTGTGAAGATTGCTAGAAGTTATTCGAAAAAAAACAATCTTGAGATAACATACCTAGTTCAAGATGTAAGAAAATTAGAAATCAAATGTGACACTGTCATCATGAATCCACCATTTGGTGCTCAAAAGAGTAATCAAAAGGCTGACAGAAAATTTATTGAGAAGGGATTTAATATTGCCCCGATAGTTTACTCTATCCATCTAGCAAAGACGATTCCTTTTATAATCAAGTTAATTTCATCTTTAGGCGGCACGGTATACTATTCAAAAAATTATGTTTTCCCGATTAAATGGGCGTATAATTTTCATGAAAAAAAGATTGTAAACTATGATGTGACCCTTTTAAGAATTATCACTGGCTTGTAATTTTTCCAGTCTTTCAGAAAATCTAAAGAATTGGCAAAATATTATCAATAGGGTTCTTCTATATGTGATTAAGAACTATAGGGTTGAATATATGACAAAATCAGGGCATAAAAATCAGAGGATTGGCGTATTTGTAGATGTACAAAATATGTACTATTCTGCAAAACATCTTTATAACAGTAAAGCTAATTTCAGAACGATATTAAAAGAGGCTATATCAGGTAGAAAACTCATTAGAGCTATAGCATATGTTATAAAGGCTGATGTTAAAGATGAAAACACATTTTATGATGCCTTAGAAGAAATGGGTTTTGAAGTTAAATCAAAGGATCTTCAAGTTTTCTATGGGGGGGCTAAAAAGGGAGATTGGGATGTAGGAATCGCGATGGATGTAATGAGATTGGCACCTAAATTAGATACAATTGTATTGATAAGTGGAGACGGAGATTTTTCTGATTTGTTAGAACATGCCAAAAGCTTGGGTTGCAGAACAGAAGTGTTAGCCTTTGGTAAGACAACATCTCATAGGCTAAAAGAAGTTACAGATCTTTTCATAGATTTTGATAAAAGCAGGAGATATTTGTTGACTAAAAAGAAATAATTTTTTAAGACAGTTGCTTTTAAAAATGAAGAATCAATCTTGGAAGGAAATGTATCAACTGTCTTGGATATATTAACGTACAAGAGGTGAATAAAACATTGGAGAAGAACAAAAAAACTTTATTTTTGATGAGAAACATTTGCTGTATCGTTTTCAGTTTATAAAAAAAACTTAATCCCTGTGAATCATACGAAAGTATAATAATATGTTATGTTATCTGCTTTCGACCTACAGTTAAAAGAAAAACATGGAAAGTGATTAAATTGGCGCGTAAAAAAACAAAGAAATTCAGAGGATCCATGACCCATGGCAGAGGCAAAAAAGGCGGTAGAGGAGCTGGGCTAAGAGGCGGTAAAGGAAACGCTGGATTACATAAACATAGAATTATGTATATGCTAAAGTACATGCCGGATCATTTTGGGAGACATGGTTTTAAAAGACCTCAGAGTGTTATTATGAGAGATAAAACCATAAACGTTGGTCAATTGGAAGAGAAATTTCCAGGTAAGAAAAACATAGATCTCACTGAAGAGGGTTTTGATAAATTGCTTGGTGGTGGAAAGATAAAAAGCAGTTTAAAGATTAAGGTTAATAGCGCATCAGAAAAAGCCGTAGAAAAAATTAAAGAAAAAGCCGGTGAAGTAGTAATACCAGAATAGATTGATTGGGTGGACAATGGCTGAAGGAAAGAAAAGTCGCTTATATGCTTTGAAACCAATAATAGAAAGGTGGCCTGCGGTCTCCAAACCTGAAGGACATGTAAACTTTAGAACAAAGATATCCTGGACAATTATCTGTCTAATTATCTATTACATTTTAACAAATGTCATGATTTTTGGGCTTAAAGGCGATGTGGTTGATTTATTCGAACAATATCGTTTCATTATGGCAGGAGCCTCTGGATCAATCATGCATCTAGGAATTGGTCCAATTGTTACTGCATCCATTATTTTACAGTTGTTTGTAGGCGCCAAAATTATAAATCTTGATCTAACTAAGAAGGAAGATAAAGCAATTTACCAGGGCACACAGAAAATACTTGTTATTGTAATGATTGTTGTGGAAGCCATACCGCAGATATTTGGATACTTGCAACCTAGTGAAGGATTAATAGGAGTGGCTGGTGGTCCAGAAATGGCTAATCTCATCATTGTTCTTCAACTTGTTATGGGAGCAATGCTTGTATTTTTCATGGATGAACTGATTTCAAAGTGGGGTATAGGTTCAGGTATCTCTTTGTTCATTGCTGCTGGAGTGTCGCAAGCAATATTTACAGGATTGTTCAATTGGTTGCCTGTACAAGGTGGTGTAATAAGTCTGTCTAATCCTCCAGCTGGAGTTATACCTGGCACTTACTACATGGCCACAAGCATGTCACTTGGAGATATGATGAGTTGGGGATACCAAACAATGTTTATAGGGGCTCCAAGTATTGGTTATCAGAATGCTATAGTACCATTGATTGGTACAATAGTTATATTCTTCATTGTCGTCTATGCAGAGTCCTCCCGGATAGAACTACCTCTTGCTCATGGTAAGGTTAGAGGCGCACGTGGAAGATATCCCATTAGACTTATCTATGCATCAAATATTCCTGTCATTCTTATGGCTGCCCTCCTTGCAAATATAAATATGTTTGCAATGCTGTTATATAATTCTAAATTGCCTTTATTGGGTCACCAATGGTGGATCGGTACTTATGACATGGCAGTCAGCACCCAACCGTTAGCTGGTGGGGTATGGTATGTCTCCAGCCCAGGTGGGATTAATAGTTGGCTATTGCCGATAATGAGTGGAGGATATGGTGGACATGCCGCTTGGCAATTTGCCATTAAAATCATAATTTATCTAACGGTAATGATCCTTGGATCTATACTTTTTGCGAAATTCTGGATTGAGACAACAAATATGGGGCCAGCAGACGTAGCAAAACAAATCCAAGGCTCTGGCATGCAAATACCTGGATTTAGAAGGGACCCGCGTGTTCTCAGAAAGGTATTAGAAAGATATATACCAGTTGTTACTGTAATTGGTGGTGCTGCTGTTGGTGCTCTTGCAGGATTTGCGGATTTAATAGGAACAGTAGGTAATGCCAGTGGTACAGGAGTACTTCTTACTGTTGGTATAATGATCCGTATGTATGAAGATATTGCAAAAGAGCAGGCAATGGAAATGCATCCAGTACTGAGAGGATTCTTTGGTAATGAATAAAGAAAATAGGTGAGGTTACATTGGGAGTTGTTGTAGTTACCGGTATACCTGGCGTCGGAAAAACTACAGTTATAAAAAAGGCTGCAGAAGGAATAGATATACAGTTTGTCACTTTTGGAACAGTCATGACAGACATAGCAATAGAGATGAATCTAGTACAAAATAGAGATGAGATGAGAAAACTAACATTAGAGCAACAAAAAGAACTTCAGATAAAAACAGCGGAAAAAGTTGCAAATATGGATAAAGTCATCGTTGATACTCATTGCACTGTAAAAACCCCTAAGGGATACATGCCAGGACTACCTGAATGGGTAATTAAAAAACTTAATCCTACTGCAATCGTTGTCGTTGAAGCAGATCCTGAAGAAATCTACAACAGAAGATCAAAAGATATTACCCGCAATAGGGACCCTGACTCCAAAGAAAAAATTGCAGAACATCAACAGATTAATAGAGCAACTGCCATGACATATGCAGCACTTTCAGGTGCAACAGTCAAAATAGTATTCAACCACGATAATGCTATAGAGGATGCTGTAAAGGATGCAGCACCGGTATTTGGATAAGAGGATAAAATGAGAAGGATGGATAAAAAAGCAGCACAAGGAAGTCAACTTCTGACAATGATGTTAGTTATGTTCATAATGATGTTTATTTTTGCAGATCCTAACATAAGCTCATTAATTGCTGTAACTCTTGACTCTGTATTCTATCCTTTAATTGGATTTGAAGGAAGTTGCCCTGTTCTGACTATAGTTCTTGCTGGGGTACTAGTCGTCTCGCTCTCTTCATTTTTCAATAATCTTTTTGCAGATTGGAAAAAAATGGGTGAAATGCAAGAAATCTCTAGGGCGTTTCAAAAGGAAGTAACAGCCGCACGCAAAGAAGGTAACACAAATAGAGTGAACAAACTTATGAAGATGCAACCAGAAATTATGAAAAAACAGACGGAAGCGCAAAGTGGAATGATGAAACCCATGATCTTTTTGTTTATATTCATCGTACCAATATTTATGTGGCTTCGTTATTTTCTTGGAGATTTGTCTTACTATTACTTTACTGTTCCTTGGGCAAATAGAGTGTTACTTTACTATAAACCCTTCTTAATGCAGTCATGGCTGTGGATCTACATGATATTTTCCATGGTAGTAGGGCAAATAATAAGACAGGGATTAAAATGGATTAGTTGGTCAGAATGGTGGAAGAATACTAAAGGAAAAATAATGCCTTCTTTGAAATAATTAGATTCATGATTACGATTACAATAAGTGGAACTCCTGGCAGTGGAAAAAGTACTGTCGGGAGGCTTTTGAGTGAAAAAACTGGTTTGAAATATGTTCATTCTGGAGACATTTTTCGAAAGACTGCGAAGAAATATAACATGTCTCTAGAAGAATTTGGCAGTTATTGTGAGACGTGTAAAGAGATTGATAAAAAGCTGGATGATTATCAATTAGAAATCCTAATGGATGGAAATGTCATCGTTGAGGGAAGAATTGCTGGATGGATTGCATATAGAAATAAAATACCTGCACTGAAAGTGATATTGTATGCAGATATAGAAACAAGAGCTGGACGTATCGTAAACCGTGAGAGCGGTGATGTAGAGAAAAGAAAACAAGAGATGTTGAATAGGGAGAAAAGCGAGGCTTTACGATATAAAAATTATTACGACATTGATATTAAAGATACATCCATATATGACCTAGTTATTGATACTGCAGATAAGACACCTGATGAGATAGTAGATATTATCACTAAAAGAATCAAGAGATAAATACTTTTTATATGTGGTTTTTATTCTGTTGAATTGAAATGGCAGATTTAAAGCATTTTTTGCCTTCCGATAAGAAACGTAAACGTCTTATCAAAGTT
>Ga0272442_10009068_pt1 | contig 12507 bp, 13 predicted proteins | sample SSMForm2O_FD_200262 | JGI IMG/M metagenome (GOLD analysis project Ga0272442, IMG submission 200262) | Marine sediment archaeal communities from Little Sippewissett salt marsh, Falmouth, MA, United States - SSM-Form-2O | ecosystem: Environmental > Aquatic > Marine > Wetlands > Sediment ... | reverse complement strand
GGTTATTAGGTTGTTACTTGCATTAGCTGCAGGTGTCGTACTTGTCGCGTTACCGATGTTTGCATCATAGGTACTGTAATCAATGCCCCCTAAGACCGCATAGACAATAGCAATACTGACAGCGAATACTATTGCTGCAACTATTGCTGTGAGTATCATGTCTATGTTTGCTGTCTTTTCTGTTATTAGTTTTCTCATGGGCATCACCTGTTTTACTTATTCATTCTGACCATTAGGACTGCTGCAATGATACCAACGGCTGCAATAACCACAATGTAAATTGGACCTAAATTGTAAAAGGTGTCCATATTGGTTATCAGGTTGTTACTTGCATTAGCTGCAGGTGTACCTGTTAGTCCAGCGTCATAGGTTGTGTAGTCTATTCCGCCAAGTACTGCGTATACGATTGCGATTGATACAGCGAATACTATTGCTGCAACTACTGCTGTGAGTATCATGTCGATATTTGCCATTTTATCCTTTATTAGACTTCTCATGGTTTTTTTACCTCCAGCTGGGTTTATTGTTTGTTTTAGTATATAAAGGATTAAAAAGGTTTTGTTACTATATGTTATAGTTAAAAATAGTGTTTCTCCTGTTAGTATATTTTTTTGAATATGTAGTAGTTTTTTTTCTTTTCCATTTTTACATATGGTAGTTTTATGAGGAAGGTTTCGTTGTCAAAGGGGTAATCTCTTGTTATTCTTATGTCTTTTCTTATTGGTTTTATTTTTTGGCCTATGCTTCGGCTTATGTTTTTTTCTATTGGACATATGCTATCTTTTTGTAGTCTGTCCAGTATGTTTTCAAGTTTGCTGTCTTTGAAGTATATTTTGAAGGGGTATTTCCCCATGTTTTTCCTCCTTTTACCATTTTATATTAAAATCAAATGGGTCTTTAGCTTTCTTTTTTTTCTTTTTAACGGGTTTTTTATGGCTCTGTGAGCGTGTTCTTGCTATGGGATAGGCTACACCGTTTTGTATAACATAACGGGTTTGTTGTGGTTTATTTTGTGTTTTATGGGTTTTTTTGGGTGGTGGTCCTTCTATCCAGTCAAGTACGGCATTGGTTCTTTTTGTCCATTTGTTATATGTTTTTTTTCTCTGTGTCCATTTCTTTTTGTTTAGTTCTTGTTTTTTAGCTTTGGTTTCTTTATCAAATTTTTTACATACTTCTTCAAGGTCATCATTTACTTTAGCTGATTTGTCTTTTATTTGGTTGTTCATTTTGTTTAATAATTGTCTTTCTTCTTCTGATATTGTCATATTTTTTTTCACCTCCTATTTCTTCCTTTACCTTTACTTTGTGTTTGGCTACATCCACCACGACCTCGATTTATTCGTTGGCCTTTACCGCTTCCATCTCTTTTTGGTCTACCTTTTGCCATAGTTTTTTCACCTCCTATTTTTTATTATAATCAATCCAACAAGTCCAAGTATCCCTATTAATCCTAATATACCAAAATCTGGGTAAGTTACCATATCTGAATTGTTACCTGTTCCACATGGACAATCAGCTATATTATCTGCTGTTGTGAAATGGTAAACATCACTATAGTTTACCCCATTGTTATCATGGTATATTACCCTCCAGTAATATGTATAATTGAACCATACAAACTCGGGTACACAGATACAATATGTTTCATTAGCTGGTACAACTCTGTCATCTTCAAGAGCAGTCCAACTACCGGTATAGTTGCTTTGAAAAGCAAACTTGATAGTATCACCTGATAAATTACTCATTTTTACACAGATAGCCAGACAACATGGACAATTGTTGATACTATTATTACTTGGTGTTACATGAGAAACTGAACAATCTGCTGTTGTAAAACTATATGTATGATTTTCCCACCAAGTACCTTGTCCACAATCAATAAGACTTGCTACTTTCCAATAATAAGTAGTACCACAGAGTACACTAAAATTACCACAATAACTCAGACCACCAGCTACAGTTGTATAATTCTGATATTCTACCCAGCTACCTGTACTATTTTCATAGAAATATATATCCAGAGTACAACCATCAAGTTTATCTACAACGATACAAGTTGTAACATTACTGCTATAGTTTATTTCCTCTGAATTGTCTGCTGGAGTGGGAGTATTGATATAATTAACAAGAGCAGATACACTAACAGAAAATAGGATGAATGATAATAATACTATTAGGATACTAATAGTTTTCATCTTTTCTCCCAACTCATAAGTCTTTCATCTTTCCATTCTTTCCATATTTTGAAAAGTAGTTTTGGAATAGTGCCAAGACCATAAACGATTTCTATACCCGCCATCATAATGAAGAAATACATCATACTTACTGCTGTGCTATCACCCCAAGTATGTGTACCATTTACTATTGTGTTATCTGTTTGTATAGCGGTATATGGGAACTCAAGTTCTATAACTGCTGCAGCTAACATAAACCATAGTACAGTTGTTAAAAGAGTGAACATTGTAGCAAGTATTAGGTTTTCTTTTTCTACAAAATAATACCCAAGTAACATAAAGAGTATTGCAAGAATAAAAAATAGGATAAAAAGCATATAGAACATTTATTAATCTCCCCCTTTATGGTTAAGATATAGGCTATAAATCAATCCTACAAAACCTGCACTTGCTATTACTATAAAAAACATACCAATAGCCAAGTTACCAGCAAAAATGTTACCAGAGCCAAGTAATGCACCACTACCAATTAGATACATACTAACAGCCATAGGGCTCTCTGTTTTGATATAAATTGCAAGACCTATAACAGCAAGTGGTATAATCCAAAAAAGATTACCATAACCAGCGTGTAGTTGGAAAAAATCTGTGAAACTTTTAAATGTCTGATTAAATGGGTCATTTATTAGTTCACTACCATTCCAAGCCATTTTTATCCACTCCCCGTTAGCATACCGATTAATGCACCAACCCAGATGAATAATAATCCTACTGTGATTACAAGGAAAAGCATACCAAGTGGTTCACCACCAAATATGTTGTTGATGTTTACAGTATCAATAAACTTGCTATAGCTTGTCCAGAATATTTCACTAAAAAGATAAATCCCTATAGGTGTTGTACTCCGCATGAGTATTGCTGCAGCTACACTAAGAATACCACCAACTGCTGTTACAATAAACCATACCTGACCCATGCCACCACTAAAACCTGAAATCTCATAAAATAAGTCTTGTTCATCACCTTCTGTTGCTACAGGTGTATTAAGTGTTGCATCTCCAAATACTCCAAGTGCTACAACAAAGTTTATTATCAATGTAAAAATGATAAGAAGCATACATATGAGAAAACATATTTGGAATAAGCTTTTCATATTTTTTTAATACCTCCTATATTGATATATTGTTGGTTCTCTGCTGAATATTTTAATGAGAAACCATATAATGGGTGTTGCTACTCCTAATGCAAATGCTATTCTAACTGCTGTTTTATAAACAGGTATCATTGTTTCTTGTTGGCTGACAACAGCATTATTGGTAAGACTATCAAAAAGGGTGTCCATAGGTCCACCAAGTACATAAAACACTATGGCAGCTATTACAAGATATATTATGAAAAGTACCCCGTTTACAGTTATGCTATTGCTCATATTATCTTATCTCCTTAATTCTCTTATTCTATTAAATAACCAAAATGGTCCAAGTATCAGATACATTACAAGTGCACCTGTCCAAAGCATATTTACAAAATCGTATACAATGTTAGTTGTACTTATTGTTTGAAGTTCTACTAATATACCATTCCACATTGCATAAAATATTCCAAATATGGCCAAACCTATCAAGTAATCAAATACATGGATTATTGATGTACCACCAGAATCTTGAGTTGGTTGTACTATCTTTGCCTTTTTTACCATTTAAATTTAAGTCCTCCTTTTTTGAATAGTTTACCAATATCTCCAATGTCAAAAATGTCTTTTTTACGGAAACGGTATTTTTTACCATAGCCACTAAAACTATATCCTTTGCTACCTCTACCACCCATGTTAAGTGGTGGGAAAAATGGTGGGATTATTGGTGGCTGTTTATAAACACTACTTGAACTACTAAAACTACTGCTCATACTACTGCTCATACTACTACTCATGCTTTTTGATGGACTTGATGGACTTTTAAATGAACTGCTAACAAAACTACTACTTATACTACTGCTTGGTTTATAAGAACTTGAACTCTTGCTTTTACTTGGAGATAAACTAATTGAACTACTAAATATTTTAGAAGAAACAGATGACGAAACAGGTGGTGTTCTTGAAGGTGAAGTGAGAAAGCTTTTACTTAATTTTGATGAAATTGATGAAGAAATTGTTGGGCTTTTAAAACCTGCTGGATACCAATTTGTGGATTTAGTCTGAAATCTTGGAGATTTAAGATATAATCTTACAAAATTAGTTGGATAATATACTTTTGAAGGCATCTGGAAAACTGTAGAAGTTGATAAAGGGGTTGTATAACTTGTATGATATGATATTCTAACAGATGAAGGTGGTAAATTAGATTGACCTGTGAGCATTGGGTTATCCATACCTGATACATAAGTTCCCATTATTTGTGCGTGTTCTTTTGCATGGATACTTGGTGCAAACCTGTCAATAATTTTATTTGTTAAGTTTGCAATTTTTTCTGAAATTGTTGGAACATTATAAAATTTTTGTGAAAGAGTATTACTCATAACAATAGGGTTTTTTTCTAAATTAATTGCAGCATTTTTGAATCCTTCAAAAAATACTTTATCTGCTTTAGGACTACCAGAAGCTTCATATACTCTATGCCAATCTTCAAACCCTCTCATTATATCCTTTGCTCTCCCTTCATGGGCTAACAATAATGATGAATGACTACGCCTATAAGCTGTTTCTGTCCACCTCATAAACTTTAAATCCCCAATTTTATAAGGAGATTGTTTTAATGCACCACCAAGTGTTACCTGTGTATTTATACGCTGTTTAAGATGTATATCAAAATATTTAGTATAATCCCCATAACCACCCTTTTTTGAAGCATATTTTGCTGTTCTCAAAGCCTTTGCAAGATTTTTAAAACCAAACATTACATCCCAATCATTACCTTTTCCCGTAATAATACTGCCATATATTTCGCCATCTAAAAGTTTTGCTTGTCTTACAGAAAATTCTTTGAGAAGTGGTTTATTTTCAAATACTTTTACATTATCTGTTAATCTTTTAGCATTACTTAGTTCTTCATATTGTTGTATAAATGTATTTGTTCGGCCATATTTTTGACCTGCCTCAAACTGATACATATCATAAGCCTTTCCTGCTTTAGCCTGTTCAGGTGAAAGAGCTTTAAAACCTGTTTCAAATGGTTTACCAATTGGTTTCCTTGTTGGTAATCCTGTTTTTTTATCTATTTCCCAACCATATCTTTGTTTCATATTATATACAGTTTTCCCACCAAAGTTTTTAATGGAAGTATTTTCTAACTTAGTCAATGTTTTTTGATAACGAGTATGAAATCCCCATTCAGAAGTAGTTGCCCCTTTTATTTTTAGATTTTGTCCAAGTCTATAGCCTACATATCCACCAGCAAACATAGTACCTGTTTGTAGAACTTTTTGTAAACCTACCGATTCACCTTGTTCTTTAAATGTTTTATCTATATCATATCCTGTATAACCAATCATTGCACCACCAATAGCAAGTTGTCCAGCCTGATAACCAAGATATGCTTTAGAACCTGTTAATGCACTATGTGCAAGTGCTTGACTACCAATATATCCTGATACCATTCCCATACCGGAACCTATACCTGCACCAATAGCAAAACTAACAATTGGTGAACTTACAACTCTTGCTGCACCCTTCCCTATATCTCCTTCATCCCACGCGTGTTTATATTCATAATGAGATTGAGCCATAAGCCGTTCCATCCTTTTCTCTTGGAATTTTGTTTCACCCTCAAGCCCCCCACTAATCCTTGCATTCATAGCATCTAATTCTTCTGATTTAGAACTATATTTACCAAACCATAAACCTACAACCTGTTCATATCTTTCAGGTGCAAAAATATTTGCAGAAAGCTTTCCGAGTTCATAACCAAAATCTCCACCATATTTTTTATCTTGTTCCCTTTGCCATCTAACAGGATTATAATGTACATCAACATTGCCCTTACTACCTTCAAGATAATATGCTGGGTTTTCTTTTTGAAATTCTTTCCACGATACATATTTCCCGTCATCAATTTCAAATTCTCCATGTTTTTTCATCCAATTTATATCAACATTTTTTTGTAATGATTTGGTTAAATCTTCATTAGCCATTTCAGGAGTTATATGACCAATGCTTTGTTCATATGATAATTTAATATATTCATCAGTAATACCTGCATCCTTAATTTTTTCAGGTACAACTTTTGGTATAGTATTAACAGTACCAAGTAATGGGTCTTGAATAGTTACTGATTTAAAAACATTAGAATAACTTTCAGGTACTACTTCATTTTCTTTATATTTTTCATAAGGGGTAAAATTCATATCACTATCAATTTTATAATAAAAATCTCCACCCTTGCCTTTAATACCTGTTATTAACGCATATTTGCTTTGTTGAATCTTTGGTAAATCTAATATGGTATCTACAACATTAAAAGTTATAACAGATTTTTTATTACCTTTTACATCTTTATATTCAACGACAACTTCTGTTCCAACTAAAGGAGAAAGATTATTTTTAACTGTCTGTTCATATTTTTTGTTTTCCAATATATTTGTTGTTTTAGAATATAAATCATATACTCTGTCTTTTCTTCGTTGATATGCTCTCTGTTCTTTTGTTAATGGTTCAACTATTGGTATTTCTTTCTTTTTACGGATTTCTTCAAGGGCCTGTGGGTCAAAAGTTGGAAGGCCAAGAGTATCAGCTACAATATTTGTACTACTTGTTTTTGGTGAACTACTACCACCACCTCCACCGCTACTACTTCTTTTTTTGTTACTACTTTTATTAGAACTACCCGAATCATTTCTTATACGGTCTTGGGCTTTATACTCAGGTGTCTTTTTAAAAGATTTAATTACTTTTTGAATATCAGGCCTTTTATATTTTGTTATATCAACCATTATTTTTACTCTCCTTTATATTAAACAAACTATAAAATATTACGGGAAATAAAACAATTCCCAGCCCTCCAAGAACCCAAATCATTTCATCCAAACTACATTTAACTGCACCCTGATATTGAAAACTTTTCATAAATAAAAAAGCGGTGAATACACCAATAATGAATACTACCCATACTTCTTTATTTTTCTTCATGTTTTCTTTTTCCTATTATCCCAGCTTGTCAAAAAACCTACAATGATAAACAATAATGGTACAGCCCCACCAACAATACTTCCAAGTAAACTATCAAAACCTACAACAATATTCAAAAACAATGTTACAAAACCTATAAGAATCAATACCCAACCATAATGTTTTTCATCTGCACTAAGAAGTCCTACAAATAATATAATCCACATTATGAGATTATGCCATCCAAACGGGTTATAACCAAATAATACCCCGATTGTACGGTTAATATCTTCACCAGTTGTAGCTGGTTCATAATGTTCTGTACCTGTTAATTGGAATTCAACTGTCTGATTTTCCCAGACTGTAGTATTGAAAAATACTTTTATTGTAAAATCATTACTGTTATTAACACTTGTTAATACTAAATTGTAAATATCACAACTACTACTACAAGAAGATGTATTAATCAATGTAGTATTTGTAGTTGTCAAATTAACTTCATAAACATATATTTGAATATCTGTAACAGTATTATAATCAGTACATAGGTTTGTAAGATTTACAAAAATAATGTTACTATCCATTTCACCAACTATATCAATACAAGAAGTAACTGTGTTTTCATCAGGTAGTTCAGAATCCTCAAAATCTATTACAAAAGTTTTAGTGAACACATTCTCACTTGGTTGCCAATCAGCATCACTTGATTTATAGCCATTTTTTGTAATATTTATTTTATAAAGAGTACCTGGTATAAGATATACATCTATCTGGCCACTACCATCTGTATAAAGAGTATATGTTGTTTCCCAGCTATCAGTAGAATTGATATATGTCATAATTTTAATTTTAGCATCCTCAACAGGTGAACTCGCTGTATCCTGAACTGTTACCAAGTATTGATACCCATAGCTTTCGTTACTACTACAATAATATTGTACTTGTACTGTGCTTGTATCATCATTCATAACAGTTGCATTGATAGTGATAACATCACTATTTACACTATATTTATCATTTGGTATTACAAACCATCCACCATAAGTGCTACTATTATATCCTTGTACTTGGACAATTGTTTCAGGTACACATTCAAGAGTAATAACTAAATCAACATCTGGATTAGCAACACTACTACTTGTAGTCTGCAATGTATCCTCATAATCACTTGGTGGCACATAATCAGGTTCATCACTATCCCCACCACCATCAGGATGACTTGGTAGATAAAAATCAATCTGATAATAAAAGTTTTCATAAAGGTCATTAATAATTGTCTGCGGGTAATAACCATCTTTACTAACTGTAATACTTATATCTTCACCATTTGGTACATCAGCTACATCTATACGGGTTGGATTATTCTGTGAAGTATTCTCATATGTTTCTGTACCATCAGAGTTTGTAATAAAAACAGTATAGTTAAGGATTTCAATACTTGGATTGTTTTGTTTATAGGCATTGATTTCCAACCCACCCCAAAGGAGTTCAACAGCTTCTGAATAAAGATACTCTCCATCAATAAGAGCATAACTCCAACCTGTATAATAATCAACAGAGGTTACATCCTCCACTTGTTCTGTTTCAGCCGTACCATTATAAAACACATCAGTTCCTTCTGGGTCTGTTGGATAACTTGCGGTATTGTTTGCAAGTATAGTCCTTGTAGCATTAACACCTTTATCCCATGTAATTGTAAGAGTTGTACCACTAAGTGCCCCTATAAGGCGTGTTGGTGGGGCAGGTGTGGTAATATTATCAGTCTGGTCTGAAAGACTTGAAAAACTTATAGTATTCCAACCCCATGCCGTAAAATAATAATGTGTACCAACATCAAGACCTGTTGCTGTATATGTTTCACCAGAACCATTATAGATTTCTGTACCTGTGGTAAGAGTTGGGTAACTACTTTTTTGCATACGAATTACTGTGTCATCCCCTGTTGGTTTTGTCCAAGTTAAAACTATTCTTGTACTATTTGTAGTAGTTGCTACAAAACTTGTTGGCTGACCGGCAGAGGCTACTGTTGTTTCATTGGTTGTAGTATTACCAATACTCCAATTACCTGAATCTGGGTTAAAAGTAAAAAGTGTAAAATAATATGTTGTATTTGCTACTAAGTTTTCTATAGTTGTACTTTCTGCTGTATTGTTATATACTTCTGTACCATTTGTTACACTATCAGGGAAATTTGCCCATCCGCTCTCATTGATTATTATTACAGAGTTTGTACTATTAGTACCCTTGTTCCATGATAAATCTATAGAATCCATAGTTACATCTGTTGCTACAAAATCATATGGTGTTGTTGGGTTTGTATAATTATCAGTTGTATTATAATTTGTAGTAAACACATTTAATGTAGAGTTATAACCCCAGATACTATAATAATAATGTGTACCAGCATCAAGGTCTGTATCATCAAAACCATCACTTGTTGTATTAGCTACAAATATACCATCAGTACGGGTTTCTGGTGCTGAATCTACTTGTCTGCGTATATAATTATGTGAAGTATTAGTTGGTACTGTCCAAGTTAGGTTTATTTTAGAATCATTGATATTAATAGCCTTAAAACTACTCTGGGGAACAAAATCAGGGGGTGCATAAACAAAAGTCCACATATCTGAATAGTTACTCCAATTACCCCCACTTGTTGTAACAAACCAAAAACTTTCATTTACCCAGTTAGTTCCATCACTAATGTTTACTGTCCACCAATAAATAGTATTGGTCTGATTGGCAAAAGTTGCAACCTGTGAATATTCACCATTTGTACAACTTGTATTGGTTGCACTAAAAACATCTGTTGAACTATTAATACTCCAATTTATAGTAAAAATATCTCCTTGATAATCAATTACATCAACAGTAAGTGTTGGGAATAGTGATTGGTCTATTGATTCATTAACTGGGCTTACACTATTAATCGCTGGTTCTTGACTATCTATTCTAAGCCATCCACCAAAACTAAGAGTATCTAATACTGTAAAAGTACCTGTTGTACCAGCATCAATTGTTGTAAAATGATAAGTAGCATTAGTCCAATTATTTCCATCTGTAAGGTTTACACTCCAATAATATGTTGTATTATAACCTGTGAAATTACTATTAGTCTGTGTAATTATATCAGGACTTGAAAAACTTAGGTCATAAGCAAATCTTTCCCAACTCCCACTACTATTACTATACCAATATGCACTAAGTGTATCAAGGTTTACATCTTTACAAGTAACACTTAAAGATGGTTCTCTACTAATATCTGTTGAACCATTTGTTGGACTTTCACTACTTTGAGTTGGTGGTGTATCCCCTTCTGCTACATAAAGTATACCACCAAAACTAAGAGTATCAATAAGTGTAAAACTCTGTGTTACTGCATTATCACTTGCGTTTGTGGTACTCCAAACATTATCACTACTGTTATATCCCCATGCTTGGTAATAATAAGTTGTACCCTCTGTTAAACCTGAATCTGTAGTAGCTATACCTGTATCATTATAGATTTCTGTACCAACTCCTTTTTCCCAACTACTTGATGAATATCTTTCAATATATGTATAATCAGAATTACTACCCTTTGTCCATGAAAGACTAATTTGGCTATGGCTAACTGTTGTCGCAGAAAAATCTGTTGGTACACCCGCTGTATAACTTGCTCTTGTTGTAAGACTATAGGTGGCATTAACCCAATTTGTTCCATCAGTAACATTGATACTCCACCAATATTTTGTAGTTGCTGCACTAAAATTTGTATTCTGTTGTGTAATATTTGTACCTGTAGAAATACTTGTATTAACAGCAAAGGTTTCCCAGCTACCACTACTGTTACTACGCCATGTTGCTGTCATTGTTTCACTATTTGGATGTGTACAAATAACATACAAATCTGGTGAAGTACCAATACCTGTTGCACTATCTGTTGGGCTTTCACCAGACAGAATGGGGTTTTCAGAATCAACAGTTAATGTACCACCAAAACTAAGAGTATCAATAAGTGTATAATCTGCTGATACACTATTGATAGTTAAAGATAAAAAGAAAAAGAATAAGATTATGATACACTTTTTTTTATACAAAACTCCTCACTCTCATATAATATCTTTGATTACTTGGTAAAACATCAGCAGGTGGAATTATAAAACTAACAGTTGTACTATTCTCAGAATAATAAAGTGGATAAACACTTTCATTAATATCTGTAATATTAATTGTTATTGTACTAAAATCAGAAGTTGTAGATATTTGAAGATTATAATATTGTGCATTATCTATTTTTGTCCAATTAATTGTAGGGTTATTAACAAGAATTAAACTATTGTTTTGTTTACTATCAACACTTAAAAATGTTGGTATAGTATCTGCAACATGAGAAGTGTTATCATAAATCCAACAACCATAAACTGCACTTGTAACCTGTGTACCACCAAACCATACAAGAAAACCATAATCTCCTTTTTCAACAAAACCCGTATAACCACAATCTGCATAATAAGGAGAAACCTCTGTATAGTTTTTCCAAGTCTGTCCTTCGTCATCACTAATCCAAAAAGCTACATGACCTTCTGGCCCATTTACATTTGGTACTCTACCGGATAACATTATAATCCCTTCATCTTCGTTAAGATAACTAAGAGTTGGAGATTGAAACCTACCCATTTGACTTGTTAAATCTTCATATGCACTCCATGTTATACCAGCATCAAAAGTTTCACTAAAATATGTTGCTTTATGATAATCACTTCTAAAAACTGCTATCCAATGAGTATTGGTTATATCAATAAATGTCCACTCTCCCGGCCAATCTTCATCCGTTAAACAGGCCTTATGCAATGTCCAAGTATCTCCATTATCAAGTGTTTTATAAATCCGTTGATGTCCTATATCAGAAGTATTAAGCTGTGCAGTAGCAAGATAAGTAACACCATTTATTGTACGCATATGAAACCCTGCAAAAGCATGACCCATATCTATTTCTCCTTTATCTGTCCAAGTAGAACCGTTATCTGTGCTTATACTCCATTCTGCATCATTAACTCCTACACCTACATGACGATTTGTAGCTATAACTGTTCCATCATTAGTTATACAAACTGTGGAATCTGCTCTCTTGTTATTAGCAGGAAGTATCTGTATCGCACTACCCCAACTTGTTGCCTGATTTGTACTTATCTTACAATATAAACCACAATTACTATTTGTGCCTTCTGAATATGTAATAATCCAATTACCATT
>Ga0272442_10009067_pt1 | contig 12507 bp, 10 predicted proteins | sample SSMForm2O_FD_200262 | JGI IMG/M metagenome (GOLD analysis project Ga0272442, IMG submission 200262) | Marine sediment archaeal communities from Little Sippewissett salt marsh, Falmouth, MA, United States - SSM-Form-2O | ecosystem: Environmental > Aquatic > Marine > Wetlands > Sediment ... | reverse complement strand
GCCCGTTGGCCGGATAATCATCGGAAAGTGTGTAGTTGAACGCGACAGGATCGGACAGATCGGCCAGATTCACCCATTGCCCGGTAATGTTCTCCGGAACGCCGGGCTCCGGTATATATCTGGCCGCCCGGCTGATGCAGAAAGGAAGGCCCAGAGGGGACCCCAGGGTCACAAATGTATCGACAGGGACATCCGGAACACAGCGTGTCAGCACATCATAGGCAATCAGTGTGCCCATGGAATGCGCGATCAGAAGAATGCGCTTTCCCCGGTGTTTCCTGATCATACACGACAACCTCTCCCGGATGCAGTCCGCAATCACATACCCTGCGGATGTTTTCTCAGCAGATGTATAGGCATGGAGGTCCTCGAAATATACGCGGATGATTTTATCGGTGATGCCGGAGAGATTGAGGGTCATGTCCTCATTCAGAAGGATTTTGTCCATGGATTTCTCCACGGCGTCCAGAAACTTTTTTCGCAATGGTCCGGGTTCCCTGATGATCGTGTCTTTCCGTCGATGGTATTTCTCCCGGATGAACAGCGGATTCTCCGGATTGCGAATCCAGAACCTCAGGGGGGCTGGATGAAGCACATCGGCCCAGTATGCCATTCCAAATCTGAAAAAGCGCTTTTCACGGCCGATGCCGGCGAGTCCTTCCCGGATGGACCGCTTCCACCAGTGTGTAAGGAGCCACTTATGGGGTTTGTTGCGCAGCCCGTGAATGCCGATAACAATGCGTCCGGCCATTATTCCGGACTGATAAAGTAATCGGTGAGCGCATAGAACAGTTCTTCGGGAAAGGCCGATTCAATCTCCTCGATACTGCGCAGGCCGAATATCAGGGCGATGGCAATGGGATCCACGCGGTATTCCGTGTGTCCCTCGTAAAAACCATGACGCATCACGTAATACGCTTCGAGTTCCCCCGTGTGAATATGGGAAAGGAGATACAGAAGATCTTCCATCTGCTCGGCCGTTAGCACCTGATCCGGATATTGCCTTCTCAGGAAGGCGCGCTCGGATGCCGAAAGTGTTCTGGATATATAAATGTCCGAACCACCGAGAAATCCGTCATTGAAAAGAGAAAGCTGGGCCGGTTTGGTACGGTGGGCATTGACAAACACAGTCTGATTGTTGTACAACACAAAAACAATGCCTTCGTGGTTCACTTCCATCAGCATATTCCAGACATGGAACAAAGGCCGCGCCAGTTCGTTGTGGGTCAGTCCCATGCGTCCGACCAGCTCGTTATCTCCGCGGAGCACAGAACGCAGGTCCTCCTCATAGGCCATAAAACCGGCCGACGACAATCCCCCCGGTCTGCCCTGCCTGTCTATCTCATCAAGGGGACGTCCGGTAATGGTTGTCAGGGTATCGAGTTCCTCATCGGAATGGAGACCGGTTCGGGCCAGGGTGGGAAAGTCCCGGGCATTGACCGCAAGCTGATTGCCTTTGCCCCACAATCCCCTGGCCGGCTCCCACGGATCTCCGTTTTCCACTGTAACTGGTATCAGGACATACTGCTCATCTTCTGTAAACGCGGTCACCACTTCAATGCCGCTGCTCGTGGTATAGGGAGATGGTATATCCGGACGGACGTCCATGGCTCCGGGATAAAGCGGGTAGGCTTTTCCCTGATAGGTGATCTGGAAAACCGACTTCGACTGTGCCGCCAAAAGACAGGGACACAGGAACAGCAGCATCAGAATACTGATCCGGTCATATTTTATTCGCATTTTCACCCTCCTGAAAGTTGGCATACATCACATCATGCGAACAGAAACCGCTGCATGACTCACCACGGTCCGGAAAGACCTGTTATGCTTTCTTTCTGGTTTAGACGAAACAAAAGGCGGTTTCGTGTACATAACCTGTTCAAAAATATATCCGGAACGCAACCACGACGAACTTCCCGGTTTTTATTCAATCAGCGGCTTGTCATCCGCCACCCTGACTGAATTCCCCTCATCTTCAAGCAGATAGAATTTGGCCCGTTCTTCCGGTCCCCGGTTGGGCTGATGCACAACCAGCATGAGCGTCCCGTTCAAGGCTCGCAAAATCATTCCGCTTCCGCTGTTATCCGCAAACAACGGTTCGTCATACTGTTTCCAGGGCCCGTATATTTTGCCGGACTGGGAAATCGCAAGCCCCACCGCATATTGCTGTTCACTGAAACTGGACCAGATCATGAGAAGATGCCCCGCTTTCGTTCTGTAGACAAACGGGCCATCTGCAACATAGCCATCCCAGGCCTTTCCGCGGTATTCACCCCCCGCTTCCCGAATATTCTTCACCCATGCTGCATCACTCGCATTGAAAAGTGCGGAACTCTCACCGTACACATCGGACAGATCTCTCTTTAATTGTACCAGTTCCACCGTACCGTCAACCGCCTGAATCCATTCATGGCAGTACAGCAGCCACGGATTCCCGTCCTCCACCCATAAAGTGCCGTCCACGGCCATGCATCCGGCCGGTGTATGGGCCCGGTTGTGAAAAGGTATAAAGGGGCCCAGGGGGGAATCCGCAGCGAGAATCTGGACACCGCGCTGCTGATTCAGCGGACGTCCCGGCGACGCCGGCAGTGTATCAGCACCGGTAAACGTCACAACAAGATAATACCGATCGTTATAAAGATGAACTTCAGGCGACCAGACCGGTCCGGTGGCCCAGAATCCGGGCGGAATTTCGAACACGGAATAGGGACCCGACCACGTTCTCAAATCCGTACTCGTATAGGCTTCCACGCCCTGCTTGTTGTGCTGCCGGTTCAGCCGGTTTCCCATCTGTGCATACATGTAATATGTCTGGGACACCGGATCCGCCAGAACAAAGGGATCCCGGATGCGTATTTCATCAAGTGCCCAGGTACGGACATGATCCTGAGCGGATGATAAAACGGAAAAAAGCATCATGTACAGCAAAACCAGTCTGTGAGTCACTGAAAACACCTCCATGATTGTTCCTCTGCCGGCAGTATCCTGTGCGAAGGATATCCTGCGCAACGGGCCCCTATTATCCGGTGTTATCCGATGCCCCTTCCTTCGGCAAATATTCAAAATAAACCGGCATGATGGAAAAGCGCCGGTTCAGCCGGACATTGCGGCGCGTTTTATAACTGCCGAAAAAGAATGTGGAAATGGCCTCCCAGGTAAATACCCAGGCGCCGATGGTCATGCCTTCGCGGATGGCCTGAAACCACAGCGCCGAATCGGGTATGCGTCCGAGATAACTGATCAGAAAAAGCAGCAGCACGGCAATGAGCAGATGAAGCAGTGTGCGAAAATACAGTCTTCTGAGCTTGTTACCGGCCGATTCCATCTCATTCTGAAAATAGGTTGCCAGTCCTTCCCGCACACGGTCTTCCTTTTGTTTGTCACGGGCGGATTCGGGAATATCGAAATGAAGTTCGATGCCGGTTTTTTCAGGTATCTGCCTGCCGCAGCCTTCCAGATAATTCCAGAGATCGGGTTCGATATCACGCCGCTTGAACGGTGCAGGATCCCACTCATTGAATATGTCTTCGTAACGGTCCAGCGCGACTTCAATAATGAAAGCACCGGATTCGGAATTTTTTCTGTAAACATCATCCAGTTTTCTGCAACGGCGATTCATGCTGTTATCCCTTCAATAAATGTACGCGCCAGGAGATGCTTCAGGTTCCGCCATTCCTGTCCGGCCGACACATGCCGCTGGTTCACCTCCAGCTCCACACCTGTATAGCATTCCGGCGTATACCGCCTTCGAAGATATGTCACCAGGCCGTCCGTGATCCCCCGGTACGGATCATTCCGTCGAACCGACCACTGCGGATATGCGGCAAGAATAAGCGCCTTCCAGGTCCTGCAAAAACGCTTTTCAGGATCCCGGACAGGATCATACAGCAGGCCGATATCAGTTTTCCGGACCCGGCCTTTCCACACGGGTGTGAAGGAATGCACACTGCAGTGAAGCACCCGGCGGCCCTCTCCGGTATACCGCCCGATCATGCGGACGATCGGCGCCCGGTACGCCTGATAAACAGTATCCAGCAAATACTGTTTGTCCCGGTCCGGCAATGTCCGGGTATATTCCGAAAACAGCTTGCGGTAATGAAGTGACCGGTTGCAGTCCACCAGCAGTCTGGTCATGGTGCAAACAGCCAGTTCGGCATTGCAGAGACGGGCCATTGTCCGTGCCAGACCGGCGGCACCTTCATCATATCCCCGGTGGGATTTCAGAACCGCCTCATGCCCGTCAAAAAGCCGTCTGTAGCGAGGCGGTACCCTGAAACCGCCGTGTTCACAGCTGATAATCATCACAGGTCTCATGACCCGAACATCTCCCCCCGGGCCAGGCAATCCGCGAGCCTGCGGTAGCATCCCATCAGATCTTCTTTGGAGGGCGTTTTCCCCAGACAGTTCAAAATTCTGCGTGACAGCGTCCCTTTATCCAGAATCCATTCCATGGCATAACGCAGTCCTTCCGGCATCCGGTCACCGATACCGGCTTCATACAGGTGCCGCCATAACTCACCGGCCGTGCAGCGTGACTGCTTGTGAAAGCCGAAATGAGACAGATACGCGGGATGATCAATGACCGCTTTTTCTCCATCACGAATCACGCGCGAAAAAAGATCCACCAGAAACGGCTGGGGAAAATCCTGCTGTCCCTTTCTTGCGGACCATTCTTCATATACCATCATTTTCAACAGCGCCGTCACCGCGGAGCTGACCGCCAGATCCGATGGGACACATTCCGTGGTATCCAGAACCCGTATCTCAATGGATCCCCGGTCGAACCGGGCAATGGCCCCCCGGGAATTCAGCCACTCATGTTTCAGTATGCGGTCCCTGTCATACGGGCGGATGTCATGATACATCGGCGCAAGTATCATCTTCCTGTACCGGGCCCTGCTGTGAACGGATTCGGGCACCACGTCTCCGGCCAGGCTCGGTATCTTTTTCTGGTTCACGCGGTATGCTTCCAGACGGCTGTCTGCCAGACCGGTGATTCTGCCCTCCATCACGGGTGAACTGGCCGACAGTGCCGGCAATACGGGAAGTGCCAGACGAATGGCGGCATGCAGAGCCGCAAATTCCCGGTTGCCGCAAAAAGGCAGATTGAGATGAATGCTCTGCAGATTGGACCATCCGTGGCCCCTGCATGAAAAGATCCGGTCATACGCCTCGTAAACAGCACTGTATTCATGAGGCCAAATCCGTGTTTCTTTTTCCGGATTCATCCAGGGATGCATGCCCGATGGCAGTAGCATGCCGTCCATGGTACGAAGCAGCTCATTGATGTATATGATATCACTTTGAAGCGCACACCCGAGTTCCGGCAGACTGGTTTCCGGACCGTTGGTTTTCAACTCGATCACATGGGTGACCAGCTCATTGGACCATCGCAATCGGCCGCGTTCAAATTCGGAAATGTAGTCTCCCGCGGCCATTTTGATGAGATCGTCCACTCTGGGAAGCACATCCAGAGAGTCACGATTTACCGCCATGTATTCAATTTCAACACCGATCCCGTGAAAGAGGTGCCTTCTCTTTCTTCTCATACCGGTTTTTTGCCTCTCTCAATCCGGTTTAAAAAAACCTGCATCACATGACGGTAAAGATCATCCCCCATGATCCTGTCTTCCACACCCGCATCGACATTGGGATTGTCGTTCACTTCGATAATATATGGCTGACCGTCGATTTCCTTGACGTCCACACCGTAAAGCCCGTTTCCGATGAGCCGCGTGGCTTTCAGTGCTTCGGATAATATGGCGGGCGGGACCTCCGATACCGGCAAAGTATCCGACTTGCCTTCGTAAATCCGGCCTTTGGCGTCCCGGCGGATAATCTGCCAGTGCCGGCCGGCCATGTAGTATTTGCAGACAAAAATCGGCTGGTCCTCCAGGATACCGATCCGCCAGTCAAAAGGTGTGGGAACATAGGCCTGGGCGATCACAAGCTCCGATTTCTCCAGCAGACGGCCGGCCTCCTCCTGAAACTGATCGGCCTGATCCACGCGCAGCACGCCCTGTGAAAAGGAACTGTCCGGCTGCTTCAGAATGCACGGATACGGCAGTGTTTTCATCAGATGATTTTTGTTGTCACGGTGCAGGATCCAGGTCTGCGGTGTACGGATGCGGTTTTTTTGCAGCAGTTCCGCCAGATACACTTTGTTGGTACATCTGAGAATGGACTGCGGATCGTCAATCACAGCCATCCCTTCCGCCTCCGCCCGTCTTGCCAATCGGTAGGTATGATGATGTACACTGGTGGTTTCACGGATAAAAAGGGCGTCGTATTCCAGCAGCCGCCCGGAATCTTCCCGCGTGATTGTTTCCGCGTAAATGCCCAGGGATTCGGCTGCTTTGACAAACTTCTGAATCGCCCGCTCATTGGAGGGAGGTTCTTCTTCTGCCGGATCGACCAGTATGGCCAGGTCATAGCGGAATGTCGACCGTTTCAGTGTGGAAACCCTTTTTCCGGAAAAATGGGACACCGCCACTTCATGAAGAAATGCGAAGTGCTCTTCAGGGATATCCTTCGCAGGAACCGGCATGATGTTCTGCAGCTGCCATTTCTGCTGATAGACAAAATAGGCCCGCAGAGAGGGCGACGGGAACATGTTGTACAGGTATCGGGAGAGCCGGTCGTATTTTTTTGCCAGATTACGGCCGAAATAAATACTCAGAACGAACCGTTCCGTGACCAGGGACGCCAGGCTTTTCTGAATCAATTCATCGAGTTCATCCGACACAAAGCGGATCATGGACTGGTTTTTCATGTCCTGGATGGTCATGACATTGGGCAGCGGGTGATGCCCCCGCGCAGCGGCCAGCAGGGACACATAATATCCCAGGCTCTGATACCGGAAAGAACGGCACAGATTATAAACCCGCACATTGCGCATCTGGCTCAGGTTCAGATCCGTCAGATAATCTTTCGCCGACACCAGCATGGCATTGGGAATGGATATGGGCCAGTTGGCCGGATTGCTGACAACAATCAAATTGTTCATTTTTATTATGCTCTTTTCTTCGGAAGGACCACAAGCAGGTTTGCGTCATAAGTCAGAATACCCAGCATGATGGAACATATCAAATGATTGATGTCAATCTGATACTGGGCCGTTTCCGAAACCGGATTGGGCCGGAGCGGATCGGCGATCCAGACTGCATGATTTTCCTTTGTGTAGCCCGTCAGAAGCACAAAGTGGCCGGTGGGATCACCCTGAATATCATCATATACCAGTTCACCGTTTCTCACAATCTCGCGCGGACAGGCGTACAGATGGGTGGCGCTCAGGCCGGTCAGTATGGGGATTCCCCGGACCAGATATTTCCGGAGCAGGGTTGTTGTCATGTCCACGTAATGGATTTCACCGCCTTTGTTCAGGAAATCCATGTAGGCGGAAGTGACGACTTTCATTTTTTTCTGATTCATATATTCAAGCCGCATTTGTAGACGCTCAGACAAATCAGTATGTCCATCGACAAACCAGGACGGATCGAATACCTGCAGATCATAGGTGTACAGCCTGGCCTTGTAGCCGTGTTTCAGGGCGCTCAGACCGAGAAAAACGGCCAGCGTTCCGCCGCCTTCGAGTGATTTTACCTCTTCAATGACATCATTCAAGGGAATATCCTCTTCGTAATACCGGTAAACGGCATGCAGACAGGTCGGACCACAGGTGATATCATCAGGCTGTGCCAGAATGTCAAGATATATTTTTTCTTTCATAGTGGATCGCTGCCCATTTACAGGAAGGCCGGATTGTGACGCAAATGCTCCTTGATTATGATTGAATTTATGCTTTTCTGGAACAGATAGCAAGCACCAAATCAGGTCGATTGAACTCCAAATCACCAGCTCTGCCATTGATTGCGGATCATAAACCAGTCGGCACGTGCGTTCCGTTTTTCAGCCTCCCCGCTGTTCTGCATTCAAAAAGCGGTCCCCTGCAGCGGTGGATGTCACCTGTCAGGACCGGCCGCACAGGACCACTTTGCCATCCTGTGTGATGAAACATGACAAGTTTCTTGCATGTTTGAAGAATATTTAATAGAATATATTTTTATTCCCGCCTGATCAGTTAACAATTCAGGAGAACAGGCCATGCATGCTTCCGCATTGATACTCGTCGCCATCGGGCTGTTTGCTGCCGGTTATCTTTTCTATGGCCGGTATCTGGCCGCAAAATTCAATCTGGATCCCGTACGCAAAACACCGGCCGCTGAAATCAATGACGGCCGGGATTATGTGCCCACGCGTATACCCGTACTGCTGGGACATCATTTTGCTTCCATCGCCGGGGCGGCGCCGATTATCGGTCCTGTCATCGCCGCTGTATTCGGCTGGGTTCCGGTGGCTTTGTGGATTCTGTTCGGCAGTATTTTTATGGGGGGCGCGCATGACATCTCAGCGCTTGTGGCATCGGTGCGTCACCGAGGCAGCAGCATCGGTGAAGTTATCGAGACGCATATCGGCAAAAGCGGCAAAAAATTATTTCTTACGTTCGCCTGGTTTCTCATTGTTTTGGTAATTGCCGCCTTTATCGATGCTGTCACCAGTGTGTTTATTCAGACCCCTGCCACCGCGACGTCATCGGGACTTTTCATCCTGCTGGCCGTGTTATTCGGACTGGCCGTTTACCGGATGCATGCCCCGCTGTGGATATCATCCATCATCGGTGTGGGCCTGCTCACAGGCTGCATTATTCTGGGACTCCGGCTGCCCGTCATGCTGCCCGCCTTTATCTGGAAAATGATTTTATTTGGTTATATCTTTATCGCTGCAGTGGTGCCAGTATGGATACTTCTTCAGCCAAGGGATTATCTGAACGCATTTCTGCTCTACATGCTGCTTGTTGCAGGTGTTACCGGCATCCTTGCCGCCGATCCGGTCATTCAGGCACCGGCCTTTACCGCTTTCAACATTCCCAAACTGGGGACGCTTTTCCCCATCCTCTTTGTCACTGTGGCCTGCGGCGCCATATCCGGATTTCACGCCCTCGTGTCATCGGGGACCACATCAAAACAGCTGGCCAGAGAAACGGACGCCCGCCCTGTCGCATACGGCAGCATGCTCATCGAGGGGCTGCTTTCCATCATTGCCCTGATTACGGCCGCCACACTGCTTACAGGCCGGTATTCGGACATGCTGGCAAAAGGCGGCGCCATTGGTGTGTTCTCTGCAGGAATCGGCCGATTTGTCACCAGAATCGGAATTCCCGAGGCAGCGGGGAAAACCTTTGCCGCTCTGGCTATCTCGGCATTTGCCATGACCACCCTGGATACGGCCACCCGTCTCGGCCGGTTCATGTTCCAGGAATTTTTTGAATCCGCAGGCAGGCTGCGCTTCCTGTATCAAAACCGGTATTTCGCAACATTCGTCACCATTGCCGCGGCTGCCCTGCTGACATTGACTGGCACGCAGACCACCATCTGGCCCCTGTTCGGTGCGGCCAATCAGCTTCTCGCGTCTCTGGTGCTGCTCGCCATTTCCGTATGGCTTGCCGGCCAGGGTCAAAAAAACGGTTTCGTGCTGTATCCCATGTTCTTCATGTTTTGTGTCACACTGACCGCCCTGGGATTCATGGTATACAGGAATGCCGCTGTCCGGAATTTTCCGCTTCTCATTCTTTCCGTGCTTCTGCTCGCAGTAGCTGTTGTATTGATACTGGAGGCGGTCAGAAGCCTGAAATCGAAAAAGAGGCCGGCATAGTCCTGCAGCAGACGGCATCCCCTGAATCCATCTACCGATTCTGCCGCAGTCACCGCTGTGACGCGGACGTCTTTCGTTTCAGGAGCGACAGCACGGTGATGGTATTTCAGACAGTCATTCTGTTGCCCGCCTTTTCACATTTCAGAAATACACCGGGACCGGCCCGAAAACAAACGGTCAACACGGCTTTCCTGAATATGTAGATAATCGACAAGACTGCGTTTCACCTGCATCAGTTGAAATCCTGAACGTAGTCTTCCTGTAAAAATGACATTGCAGCGTTCTTCCGTCACGGAGACACTCTTCTTTCTCCTGTTCATGATGATGGCGCCCATACACCGCCCCCCGGATGATGGTTTCGCTGTTGCCGGGGAACACGGCCATCCGGATCATGGTGCGTTATGGCATGGGTATGAGTCCTTCATGTACAACCACCCACCGGCCGTCATCGGGAAAACCGGGGGCATTCCTCTCCGGTGCGGCGTCCCATCCTGCTGCCATCATGGCCACAGCCGCAAGCAGTCCACCGTTGCCGGGCAGGTAAACCGGCAGCGCATCGGTCTGATAATTATGCCCGTTGTTCAGCCAGATGTTCTTCTCAGTCTTCATCAGAAGGGCCTTGACTGCGAGTTCCGGCCGTCCTGTCCGTGCAGCTGTCATGGCCATCAGGGGATAATCCCATCCCCATGTGCTCTGCCAGTTCCAGGATACCGGTACCTGCTCCAATGTTCGACCCATCATCTCCCTGTCCACATCATCGTTGGGCAGCATACCGAAGGCACCCAGCAGCGCGGGATGGTCATTACGGTGTGTTGCATCCAGGAACGTGTTCATGGCCGTTTCCGCGTTCTGATACAACCCGTTGTTCACAGGCAGCGGCGCCAGATGCCGGATAATCCGGTCCCACTCCGGATTGCGGTCCAGCCCCAGCCTTTCGCGCCACCGCTGTGCTGTCTCAAGACCGAATTTCCAGTATACCAATTCGAACGCGGGATTACGGGTCCGTGCAGGCGGGTAGATTTCCTGTGCCGTAATCAAAGGCGGTCCTGGATTGTATTGACCGGTATCACGATCCCGGCAGGTGTATGATGTCATAAAATGCGCAATGCGAAACACCCGTTCCCGGTATCGTTCGAGTACACGCGCATCTTTACGGATCCGGTAGAGCAGTTCGGCATAATCAATCGGATGAGGCTGCTGCCATATGAGAAAAACACCGATGCCGGACGGGCTGTCCCGCCCGTCCGGTGACGCCATCTTGGGCCACCGGACACCTTCATATCCTTGGAGATCCGCCTGCTTTCCTGCAAGGGGCAGAACGGAATGGTACCAGGGCAGACTTCTTTCGAGCATTTCCGGCCGGCCCCACAGGGCAAAATGCACGGCGTGCCACCAGTGCATTTCGAGATGAAATTTTCCGAACCAGCTGTTGCATGTGAGTCCGGTTTTCTGCGGCGGCAGGGCGCCGCTGCACTGAACCGCGGTTAAATACTGCGACAGTACAATGCGTCGTTCCAGCTCCGCTGCATCCCCGTGACTGCTCCCTGAGAGATCCACCGCACCTCCGGAAAGCCAGAACCGGCGCCAGTGCCGCCTCGACTTCCGGAATGTCCGGGGAACAGGTTCCCCGCCCGGTTCCGTATCCGGAGAAAAACAGCAGGAAAATTCAAATACCCTCCCGCCCCTGATTTCCAGCAGAAATGAATGCTTCCCTGTTTTCCTGAACGCCCCATCCCCTTTCCAACGGATGCGGACGCGGTAGATGGTGGTATCCAGCTGCCTCTCAATGATGACATCATTCGCTTTCCGGGACAGGATGAGGGACCGGTGACGGTCCGGACTGTTCCAGTCGCAGGCCGTCTTTCCCCATTCCGTACAGCCATAGGGAAAATCAAAAGCGATGCCGCGACCGCTGCGTTGCAAATCAGGCGACCGGATACGCGCGGCAATCTGGTCCAATTCCGGATGTACACAGGTTTCGACCGATATACTGCATGTATCAACAACAAACGAACTTCTGATCACGCCTTCCCACATGTCCAGAACCTGATGGACGGCGCTGATGCCGGATGGTTTCAACAGGGAAAGGCCCGGTCCTGTTTTCAGACCGGGAATCCGTCTGAGTCGATTCAAGGATCAATCGAAGATCCTGCCCTGGGCGGATTTGAGAAAGCTCCGGCACCCGTTGAAGTTTGCTGAACCACTCTTCGGGCCGGTCTTCAGGCCCACCCCGTCATCGTATATTGTCCGCGCAGGGAATCCGCGGACCGCACGGAGCGGATACACCATGTGCAAATGAATCTATTGTATGGCCTTTTCGAGTTTCCTCAAATCCGGCCGGTGCCGGGCCAGATTCAATGATTCCTCGTATATTTCGTTCAAATCTCCCAGATCAATGGCGGCATCCTCTTTGATAAATATCGGTATTTTGTGAAACGGTGTATCGATTTCAATCTCCCGGCCGCCTTCATACACCCTGCCGGTATCCCAAGCATCCCGCCATGCGGTTCCGGCCGGCAGGTAACATCTTCGTGATGTTTCGCCTTTTTGCCATATGGCTGCAACGAGAATATCCGGGCCATACATAAATGTCTGCCATTCCTGCCAGGCCCGTTCCTGATCCGGATATGTCAGAAAAAGGGGCCGGACCGGCGGCATGCCTGTTTCGGCGGCCTCCCGTGCAAGACCGAGGGAGTAATCCGCCAGCTTGCTGTGGATCACCGCATACAGCCGCCACGTGGCAATCAGCGCCGTATCGTAATGGGGTTCGGATTTCATATCCCAGGGAGCCCTGTC
>Ga0272442_10009066_pt1 | contig 12507 bp, 11 predicted proteins | sample SSMForm2O_FD_200262 | JGI IMG/M metagenome (GOLD analysis project Ga0272442, IMG submission 200262) | Marine sediment archaeal communities from Little Sippewissett salt marsh, Falmouth, MA, United States - SSM-Form-2O | ecosystem: Environmental > Aquatic > Marine > Wetlands > Sediment ... | reverse complement strand
CCTACGAATCACTCGTCTTCTACGCGTGGGTGTTCGCCTTTGGCTATTTCGCGCTCCTAGCGTCAGGCGTGCTTGCGGGCCGACTCCGTTCCTCGATTGGCACTGGCGTTGTCCTCGGAGCCGCGGTGTGCATGGCACTCGCCGGATCGCCTCTTCGCGCTCCAGATGTTGAGCCACTCGTACCGGCTCTGCGCAGCTACTGGCTTGCGTTGCATGTCAGTCTCGTGTTCGTCGGAGAAGGGTTCTTCACAGCTGCATTCGTCGCAGGAGTCCTGTATCTCCTGAATTCGCGGCGACGCAGACCAAGTGACTCAGAGCACCTCGAGCGCCTTGATACGCTGGCCTACCGGGCGATCGCTATCGGGTTCCCATTCTTCACTCTCGGTGGTCTGTTCTTCGGCGCTGTTTGGGCGAAGCATGCTTGGGGCCGCTACTGGGGATGGGATCCGAAAGAGACGTTCATGCTTGTAACCTGGCTCGTCTACGTTCTGTATCTTCACGTCCGCGTTCAGCGACACTGGCGCGGACGGCGCACCGCGTGGATTGCCGTGCTTGGGTTCCTGATGGCGTTGTTCACCTTCGCTGGAGTCAATTTCCTGATACGCGGCTTACACAGCTATGGGTGAGCACACAAGTGGCGACGCACCTCCCTTCCAGCGCTGACCCGCTGGGCTGAATGCCTCGGGATCAGAGCAGAAGTGGAGCTTGAACCCAGGAGCAATGGTGCTGCTCGCGCAACACCCAAGAACGACCTATCATTAGATCGGAACAGGCGTTCCGTATGTCCATGTCATCCGGAGCAAGACACTCATCACCACGCAGCAACGTACGAACGCGTTCTACATTCAGTCCCCCAGGCTCCAGAACTTCCCTATCCTTGCGATTTCCATATCTGGCTCTTGGGTCCGTGTTCCAGATAGTGGTCGATTCGATCACGATCCGGAAGAATCGATGTCTCAAGAAGATACTGGACGCTGACTGCACCCACAGTTCCTTCATCTCGACGGGTGTCTCCTGGTACCCTCTCAGCGGGAGGGAGCATGAGGATTCCCTTATTGTCGGTGTCGATCCTCTTGGTTCTGTCTTTCCTTGTGGGTGCGGAAACACGGTACCGCGGGGTCAACGTTCCCCTTGAGAACACGGATTACGCAGATCTAGAGCATCTAGCAACGGCGTGGAACGTGAATCTCATCCGTGTAGTACTCAATGCAGGTGAGAACTGGCGGCACTTCATCGCCGATCCGGCACTTCCAGGTTTGATCCCTGAACGTGACTGGCTGAGACTCGATTCGCTCCTGGATGACTGCGAGGAGCTGGGGATTCGCGTTGCCATTTGCCTGCACCAATGGCTGGGGTATGAGTATCTCGAAGATGCACAGGACGACAGCCTTTGGAGAGACCCACAACACCAGGAGTCGCTGGTTGGATTCTGGAGGACACTGGCAGAGCGTTACTCCGATCGAGGAGACGTGATCTACGGGTACGATATCCTCAATGAGCCGTGGGCTCGCTTCAACTGGAGGACGTACTCCACGGATCTCTGGACGGAGATTGCCGAGCGTGTAACTGCTGCGATTCGGGAGGCCGACGGAACACACGCGGTGATTGTCGAGACACCGATGTATGGAAACCCACTTGGGTTCGAGGGTTTCACACCAATCCGCGGTGAGAACGTGATCTACAGCTTCCACTTCTACCAGACTGAGGAATTCGTCGGGCAAGGTATGCCTGGACTCCCCGTCGGAGTCACCTATCCAGACAGCACGTGGAACAAGAACAGGTTCCGAGAGGAGTTGAGATTCGCAGTCGCATTCGAGGACGAATACGGTTCATCTGTCTTCGTGGGAGAGATCGGTGCATCAGCATATGCTGATCCGATCAGCCGTGCCGCCTTTCTGAACGACGCGTTCTCGTTGTTTGAGGAGTACGGATTTGACTACTGCCTTTGGTCCTACTCGGAGGAGGCGATGTGGAGTGTGGAGCATGCTCCTTGCACAACAGAGGGCATTGCGAACATCTGCTTTGCAGGCAACACAGCGGCGTATCAGGTCATAATCGGCCACTTCTCGCAAAACAACTTCACGGCCTCAGCAATCCCCGATGAGCGCTCAGATTGCCTGTTCGACCAGACAGGCTGGCAAGAGGATTCGTGGGAGACGAAGGTCTCGAAAGATCTCCTCTGGCGAGCAACGCGCCTGTTCGACATCTCTGAGCATGTCGGCCCGTTCACGAAGGAGCTAGTTCATGGATTCGATGTCGTGATCGTGGGTGCCCACCGAGGTGGATTCAGCGCAGGAGAGGTCGATGTGCTTGTCCAGCATGTAGAGCAAGGTGGCGGACTCCTCTACTACGGTGGCATCCGGGATTGCCCTGGGGTAGATCGCCTGCTCACATCATTCAACATCAATCCCGGTGACTACGCCGTCCTCTCGGATCCATTCGACTCGAATGTGGGCAGCTACTGGGCTGACCCCGCGGAGTCTCACGAGATCTGCGACGACGTCCAGACGTATCGAACGAGTTGGCCGGTGAGCTTGACTCCCTCCGATGATGGATTCGTCCTTGTGTGGTCGCCGGAAGAGTCCTGGCTTGACATGAACGGAGACAGGCGTCGTAGTGTTTCGGAGCCGCAGGGCTCTCAGAGCCTCGCTGTTGCCGTTCCGTTTGGCGAGGGCCGTGTCATCGCCTTCGGAGACTCTTGCTTCTGGAATCCCGCCAACTACCAGATCGCGATGAACGCATTGGCGTGGCTGGCCGATTCCAGCCAGTGACTGGACGTCACACCGAGGGCCTGACGTGCCCGTGGTCCAAAGGCTCTTGCCCCGCCCGGCTGGCTGAATACCTCACTCTACTTGACTCCAACTAGCTTCCCGAGGTTGATGATGCCTCCGAAAGGACACACATCACCACGAGACGGCCAGCGAACGAGTTCTACAATCAGTCCCCCAGGCTCCAAACTTCTGTTCCTGTCTCAGCCTCGGAGAACAGACATGACGCATCCCTGCCGCCTCCGTTAGAGGCTCAAGTACCAACCTCAACCCTGGGCCAAATCCCGCCCGGGCTGAAGGTCACGCGGACTGACGAAATCGCTAGTCGGTTCACCCTGACAGAATCGCTCAACCTCGACAGCACGTCAGTGATCGGTAGAGGCTTGCGTTGGGACTGCTTCATCCCTTCCCAGTGCCACGCCTCCCCAACAAGGGCAGTACTCCCGTCCAGTGGCCTCGGCCAGTTCAAGACTGAGGGATCTGAGGTTCCCACCGGTTGAATCCATGATGTGAAGCCCACACCTCGTGAAACACGAGTCGAACACTATCTGCTTTCCGTCGGGGGACCACGTTGGATACATGTCCATGGCTCCACACGTGAGAGATGTGCGATTCGAGCCATCCGCGGCCACTGTGAAAATGCTCCACCCGCAATCCGATGGGTAGTCATACACGACCTGCGTTCCATCTGGAGACCACTCAGGATGCATGCCTTCGCACAGAAGTTCCCGCTCACCGGTCTCGAGATCTAGGATGAAAATCTCACTTCTTCGTTCAGCCGAATAGATCTGCTCCACCGCGATCTTCCTTCCGTCGGGAGACCAGGAAGGAAAGCGAAGGTACCCCGTCGCCTCCATCACGAGAGCGACCTCTGTTCCATCGAGGCGCATCGAGTACAAGAATCCATCCGGGCGTGTGAACGCGATACTCTTGCTATCGGGTGCCCAGGTCAAGCAAACGGCTTCACTGCCCTCCGGAAGGATCCTCCGCAGATTCGAGCCGTCCCCGTCCATCACCCATAGGCTTCCCTCCCGATTCACGTATCCTTGGAAGGCAATCATCGTACCATCTGGAGAGAGCTCTGGAAACTGCGCGTAGTCGACGGAATAGGTCAGTCTCCGCACGCCGGTCCCGTCCGGATTCACGACGTAGATTTGCTGCATGCCTTCCCTCGAAGATCCAAACACGATTCCACGGACGATCGTGAACGCAAACTCGTGCGTTTGACCGCTCCCAAGCGTAAGACGAACAGTCGTCTCCACAGCCCTCCCGTGAGGAGTGGCGATCACGGGAACGACCACGTCCACCTGGGTGTCGCACCAAGAGACTACAGGCGCTGGAAGTCCCCCGATCTCTACACGGCCTCTACCAGGATCGTTGCCAAACCCCTCACCATGTATCGTCGCGGTGGTTCCGACCGCAGCTGAGAACGACTCGTTCTCAGGCTCCTCACTGAACGCTGAGAGGCACGTCACCCCTATGATGATCATTCCGGTCACGACAGTGAGCCAACTAAATCTCATGTTACCCCCCTTTCATCTAATGCGTTGGCGGGACCTCCTTCTGCTGACCAGCCCCCCAAGACCGGTCCACTCTTAGAGTTAGTCTAAACGACCACCTCCCGCGAAGGCCAATGCCAGAATCAACGTTCTGGTATGAGGTGCAGGTGGTCTGCAGCCGAGACTGCTGTGAGGACGGATCTCGTTGCACTCACAACGCCAGTTCTCGATGAGGATCTTCGCCTCCTAGTGCGTGTAGAAGATCTCGCCATTGAGCCGTTCGTTCCGAAGCCGACCATTGAAGCTCTCACAGTACCCGTTCTCCCACGGACTACCTGGCTCGATGAACAGTGGGCCGATACCCAAACGATCGAGCCACTCCCGCACTACCTTGGCACAGAACTCCGGCCCGTTATCTGAGCGAATGTGTTCCGGCAACCCCTTGCTGATGAACAGTTCCGCCAACGTCTCAATCACGTCTGTAGATCGTAGCCTGCGATCAACTACGATCGCCAGGCACTCACGCGTGTACTCGTCGATCACCGTAAGCATGCGAAACGCTCTTCCGTCGTGAGTTCGGTCCGCAACGAAGTCGTACGCCCAGACATGGTTGCGATACTGAGGACGAAGCCGTACGTATGATCCATCGTTGAGCCACAGCCTGCCTCGCTTCCGCTGCTTCTGTGGCACCTTCAGTCCCTCTTCCTTCCAGATTCGCTCGACCCGCTTGTGGTTGATGCACCAGCCAGCATTCTGTAGCAGGGCGGTGATCCTTCGGTAGCCGTAGCGTCCAAACTGGCTTGCTAGCTGGATGATCACCGTTGTCACCAGGTCTTCATCCTCTCTGCGCTTGGGGACATGCCGCTGAACCGATCGGTGCTGATCGAGCACTCGACACGTCCTCCGTTCTGACACCCCGAGACGTTGTCTTACCGCCTCGATGCACCTTCGACGACGTTCGGGGCTCAGAAGTTTCCCTTCGCTGCTTCCTGGAGAATCATCTTGTCCAACGTCAGATCGGAGACGGCCTTCCACAAGCGTGAGTTCTCCTGCTCGAGCTCCTTGAGTCGCTTCGACCGATTGACCCTCATGCCACCGTATTCCTTCGTCCAGCGGTAGTAGGTCACTTCGTGGATGCCGAGTTCGGAGACGACCTCAGCTACCTTCTTGCCTCGACCCAACAGCACTTCGGCCTCTTGAAGCTTGGCCATGATCTCTTCGGGTCGGTAGTGTCTTCATGCTACTTCTGCCTCCCTTCCGTTGATCTCGATACTAGTTCTGTTTCCCGGCCACTAGCAGCGGGCTGGGGCACTCTGCCTTTCTGAAGGATTCTTGCGTGTTGCGGGCGCACCATTGCAGGCTGCTCTTCGAGGAGGCGTGCGGTTCGATCCACAGATCTGGATTCGTAATTGGCTGCGCAGCGACGGAGATGCGGGGTCCCAGTGAGATGCTGTCCTCAGGAGGAAGAGATGCTGCGAGTGAGAGCCATGTGGGGCTTGAGACCTGTGTTGCATCTGCTGTGAGTGCCGTAGCCGAAATGCATTGACGCAACGATTTCGATGGAACGATCGACGATCCGCACAGTACCTCAAGAGCGGTGGTTGAGCGAATACAGACACCCATCACCGCTAAGCTATGCACGCAGTCCACATCTAGTCCCCCCGCCTCCAGAACGCAGTTCCTGTTAGATCATGATAAAGCTTTCACGTGCGCGGCTACCTCTCCTCCCCTAGGCGCTGGTCAAAGCCGACTTCGACATTGCCCTTGGACGGAATCGAGGGATGAAGGCACCACGCACAAGCCCTCTCCAGATTCAGCTTCCAGGCTCCAGCCCGCCCTTCCTATCTTGCTTTCGCATTACTTGATGTGTGCTTCTGGCTACCACCCATGAACGCTGGCTCTGACCCATTCCACTCTGAAGAGAAGAGGTTCGGCCGTGGTTTTGCCTCTCCCTTATCTCTTCTCGTATGGTTCTACAGTTGTCGATACTTGTCAACGAGTGACGTGTAAGGAGGGTCCCACAGTGGATACAACCAAGTCCGGCAAATCAATGATCCTCGAGCGTGGCTCTGCTTGGAGAGGACTGAGAGGCAGTATATGTCTTAGTGTACTCTGGACGCTAGCTATTGTCGCTGGACTAGAACTGGCTGCCCTGGCTCTTCCAGTCGATCCTTCTTGTCTGGTGTGGGAGCGGCTCGGAGGCCCCCCTGGGGGCCTAGGCTACGACATCCGATTCAACTCGGATCACCTCAACAACCTCTTCGTGACAGACGCAAACGCAGGACTCCATCGGAGCGACGACGGAGGGGCAACCTGGAGCCTAGTATCTGTCGACCCGACGGCACTCGGTACCGATCGATTCAAGTGCTTCTGCGTCACGTTTGACCCGAACGATCCCACATACGTCTGGTCAGGCGCGAAGGATTCGGGAGGGTTGTACTTCTCGCAAGATGGCGGGATCACTTGGGAAAGACGCGTGAATGGATTCCGAGAAGCTAACGGCTTCACGCTGAGAGGGATCACTGTGCAGCCTGGCGATTCCAGTGTCGTCTACGTGGCTGGCGAGATCAGCAGCTGGATTTGGGCTGGCGAGGAACGCATCGGCGGGTTCCACGAGTTCGACATGACACAGGGAGTGGTCTACAAGTCGACTGACCAGGGCCGGAGCTGGCATGAGATCTGGCGCGGTGACAATCTCGCCCGCTTCGTTCTCATAGACCCCCGTGACACCGATGTCCTCTTTGTGTCGACGGGGATCTTCGATCGGGAGGCATCGAACTCCAATTGGGCAAGCAGGGAACCAGGAGGCGTTGGCGTTCTCAAGAGTGTTGACGGGGGACAGACCTGGACCGTTCTCAACGAGACCAACGGATTGATGGGGTTGTATGTTGGGAGTCTTGCGATGAGTCCTGAAGATCCTGAGACGCTCCTTGCTGGTGTGGGACACGATCACTGGACTCGCGCTTGCTTTGGCAGCATAGCCCCGGCTGGAGCGTTTCTGAGCGTAGACGGAGGAGAAACGTGGGATCGGACCCTGAACTGCGACTTCATCAGCGCCGTGGAGTTCGCTCCAAGCGATCCCTCGATTGCCTATGCGGCAGGCGATCAGGAGTTCCACCGAAGCGACGATGGCGGTCGCACATGGCAGCGCGTCGGCGAGAGCGCTGGCGGCAACTTCTGGGGACCTCCTGGCACGCTGGCTGGCGTGCCTATCGACATCGAGATCGACCCCCGTGACCCGTATTGCCTCTTTGTCAACAACTACGCTGGCGGCAACTACTTCAGCAAAGACGGCGGAGAGACGTGGGCCGATGCAAGTTCAGGCTACTCTGGCGCACCAGTCCACGGGGGCTTCGCGATCGACACGCAGAACCCCGACCGAGTCTACTGCGGCGTGTTTGGAGGCCTATTCCGAAGCGATGACGGCGGTACAACATGGCAGGGGCTGGGATATGAGCCTGCGAGGTACGGCTACCCAGTGGCGGTTGCAGCGAGTCCGTGGGATTGGAGTGTCGTTCTTCAGTCACCCTGGGACATGGGTGTGCTGGCGCGGAGCGCCGATGGCGGCCTGACTTGGACGAGATCAAACCCGCTGGGGTCAGGTCTCAGGGTTCTCGGTGGGGGGGTACAGTATCTGGACATTGCCTTCGCGCCTTCCGATCCTGAGATCGTCTACGCTGCCGCGGGTGACAGAGGCTGTGAATCCCGACTCTACATCCAGCAGGGTCAGTGCATTACCTCGCTGGGAGGCGTCTACAGATCTGAAGACGGTGGCGTCACATGGGAACGCGCATCCGGTATCACTATGCGCAAGTCAGTTGCGGCACTGGCCGTTCACCCCAAAGAGCCAATGACTGTCTTGGCTGGCGTACTGGGAGGCGGACTCTACGCAACCAGCGACGGTGGTGAGACGTGGGTGGAGCGTTCTATCGACCTGATCTCGGTACGAGACATCGCCATCTGCCCAGCGGCGCCTGCCGTCGTCTATGCCGCTGGGTACGGATCGCATGGGGGCGTGTTCCGCAGTGAAGACGGAGGGATTTCGTGGGATTGGGCATCCGCCGGCCTCGATCCGGAGCTTCCCACGCTGGCGATCGAGGTTGATCCTGTAGATCCTATGACTGTCTGGGCAGCGGGTGGGACGCGTCGAGGTGTGGCCGTCTCACTAGACGGCGGCAGATCCTGGCACGAGATTGATGGCGGCCTCGTTGACGAGCATATGACTACGCTGTCTTTGTCCCATGATGGCACGGTCCTGTATGGTGGAACTGAGCTGAGTGGAGCCTACAGGCTAGACATCTATGCCGATACGCCGTGCCAGGGCGCAAGCTCGCCTGACCGAGATGGCGATGGCGTTCCCGACGACGAAGACTACTGTCCTGACTACCCCGGCAATCCAGGTATGAATGGCTGTTGAGGGCGATTCCGGCGCAGTCACTGACGAGGAGAGGCGAGGGCATGAAGTGCATTGCGAAGAGGCAAGTGAACCGCCCCGGGTTCTCCGGAGGGTTTGCTACTTGAGTCCGGCAACCATCACCGGCTCCTCCTGCCTCTCGTAGTGTAGCTCTTCGAACTCGGTGGGAGGAATGTCACCGATCGGCTCCAGAAGCCTCCGGTTGTTGAACCAATCCACCCACTTGAGCGTCTCGAACTCCACATGTTCCATGTTCCGCCACGGTCCGCTGTGACGAATCACCTCCGTCTTGTACAGGCCGATGATGCTCTCGGCCAATGCGTTGTCGTAGGAATCACCGACACTGCCCACGGAAGGCTCGATTCCGGCTTCCGCCAGCCGCTCTGTGTAGCGAATCGACAGGTACTGCACGCCTCTGTCGCTGTGGTGAACGAGCCCACGCGACGCACGACGGGCGTACAGCGCCTGCTCCAACGCGTCGAGCGCCAGATCACTGCGTAGCGACCGCGAGACACGCCAGCCCACGATCTTGCGCGAATACACATCGATGACGAACGCGGAGTACACGAAGCCTGACCAGGTAGCGACATAGGTGAGGTCGGCGACCCACAGCTGATTCGGGCGATTGGCGGTGAAGTCTCGTTGTACAAGATCGGCCGGTCGTTCCACGGCATCGGCGGGAACCGTTGTCTTGGGTTTGCGGCCGCGGACGACGCCCTGCAGATCGAGCTTGCGCATCAACCGCTCGACGGTACAACGCGCTACGTCGATCTCCTCTCGGTGAAGCTGCTTCCACACCTTGCGCGCGCCGTAGACTCCACGATTCTCGTGCCAGACCCGATCGATCTCCGCACACAGCACAGCATCCCTCTGAGTACGCTTTGGCAATCGGGAGGGATCCGCTTCACGGGCCTTCTGCTCGTAGTAGGTCGACGGGGCAATCGGCAGCATCCCGCAGATCGGCTCGACCCCGTATCGCTCGCGGTGTTCATCCACGAACGCCGTCATCGCTTCGGTCGACGGTCGAGCTCCGCCTGGGCGAAAAACGCGGATGCCTTGCGGAGAATCTCGTTCGCTCGCCGTAGCTCGCGGTTCTCTCGCTCCAGCTCCTTCATCCGCGATCGCTCATCGCTCGTCACGCCATCGCGTCGCCCGGTGTCGATCTCCACTCGCCGAACCCACGTTCTCAGCGTCTCCGGCGTACAGCCAATCTTCTGCGCAATCGAGAGGATCGCCGCCCACTGCGAGCTGTGCTCACGCTCGCACTCAAACACCATCCGCACCGCTCGCTCCCGCACCTCGGGGGAGTACCTGTTCGTTCTTGCCATGCCTCCATCCTCTCAAGGAATTCGGTCTCCGGCAATCCCGGGGCGGTTCAGCCCGTCAACTCGGTTGGCGCGTGGGAGGAAGTGGCAGTAGGACTGGACCAGTTCCAAACGCTGTCGCTAGACGGACCTACTCTCCGAAGCAACCCTGACCGGATAGATGGATACGTTCTAGGTGTCTTTCTCTACTCACTCGATGGTCAGCCGCTCACTGCATCCGTGCATATCGATCAGATAGCCGTTCCATGAGATAGCTTGAGGAGACAGCGCGTTCCAGGCGAAGACCATCCCACTTCGCGCAGCTGTGGCTCCAGAACCGACTGGCGCCTTCTATCGGAACGGCAGCTCCTGCTATTCTTATCTGCGAGGAGGAGAACCATGCGGAGCCTGGTTGGTGCAGTCGTTCTGGTCTCGGTCGTGCTTCTTGGAGGAGTATCCTCCTTTGCTGATAGCGGGAGCCAGTCGGTCTTCGATGACTTCGTCTGTGGCATGCACATCGGAGGCCGCTGGGGACTTAATGATCAGTGGGTGCGACTCCTACCGGATTCGTGGTTTGGGTATCTCCACTCTCTAAACGCAAGCTGGGTTGGTATCTCGGTCTCAATGACTGTCGACAGCTCGATGGATACCAGCATTGAGAAGTGTGGTGCGGACGATGAATTCGCCACGTTCAGTGATTCCGAGCTGAGAGACTTGATTCGGAAGCTAAAGGGCTTCGGCTTCAAGGTGTACGTCACCCTGGCATTTGAGTCAATGGGCGACGGCCCGGCCGGCCAGCAGGTCAAGAGATGGCAACTTGGCGATCCGTATATCTACAGAGAAGACGCATCTGTCTGGGCGGAGTACTGGCCTTGGGATCCTGCCCACGAGGATCATGAGGACTTCGTACAAGCCTTCTTTGCTAGCTACGGTGACTTCGCAGTGTCGTATGCCTCTCTCTGCGAACAAGAGGGGGTTGATCTGTTTTCCCTGGGGACAGAGACCGACAGGTTATTTCGAACTGGATCGCAAGGCACGCGTTGGCCCACCGCCTTCCGCACGGAGCTGCAAGACATTGTCGGCCGTGTCAAGGAGGTCTTTGCGGGAGCTGTGACGTACGACATGCTCTATTCCTCGCTGACTGATCCTTATCCGTCTGGCCTCCACTCGCTGTGGAATGACGTGGGGATGGACGTGATAGGGATAAGCGCCTACTTCCACGTCCTTTCAAGCCGCGCATACCCAATACCGCCGACGGAACAGGTTCTCCTTGACGGTTGGCGCGACATCTTCAGCCGCTATCTGAATCCCTTGGCAGAGTCGAATCCAGCTCTTCCTATGATCTTCCTGGAATTCGGATACTGCGATGTGCCGGGTAGCGCTTACGATCCGGTTGGATGTAGCTTCGAGCAGTATGCATTCTCAGATCGGAACTCAGATGGTCTCGATGATGGGGAACAGGAGCAAGCGGCAATACTCTCGTCGTTCTTCGACGTTCTCGGAGAGAACCCCGGCACGGTAGACGGCATCTTTACATGGGGTGAAATGGTATCGCCCCCATCCCAGTGGGAGAACACCTACAGCTTCGGGTGCATGAGGCACAACGCAATCAGGGGGAATCTGGCAGAGGAAGTAGTCCGAGATGCATTCGACCAGCTCGGCGGTGAGCTGGAAGTGGACTCCCCATCGGACGATCCCGTGCGATCAGATGAGGGTTGGGCGAGGATTCCGTATGCAGTTGAGTTCTCGACGCCCCCGAATGTCGAACCTGATGCCGCTGAAGCCTGGTATGGAGAGCCAGGGAGAAACGTACATGGCATAAAGGCGCATCTGGAGAATGGCTCACTGCTTCTCCGAGTAGACCTGTGCACGTCCGATGTTCTAGGCAGTTTCGAATACCTGATCACATTCCGTCATCCAACAATCAGCAGCAAGTATCTTGTTGTGATCACTGCGCCTGGTGATGACTGTGCTAAGCTAGACTATTCAGACGGAATGCAAATCATCGAAGTTGGCTATGTGTGTAACGAGTTCGTTAGCCAGGATGAGCGGTCCATTCAAATCCAAGTGCCCGAAAGCGTGTATGAGGCCTACGTAGGCTCTGCAGATCTCGCGCAGTGGCCTGTCAGCCTGTGCCTTAGGGGCGGGCTGAAGTGTGAGCCGAAGTACCTTTACTTCTTCCCTGGCACGGCGCTTCCTTCCCAGGATGTTGATTGACTTCCGCCGTTGGAGTGCACTTGACCTCCATCCCTTCGTCTTGGCCACTCAGGGTGTCACGGTCGCAAGCCATGCACTCTAGAGATTGAAGCTCCTGAGTGTAGAAAGCGCAGATTCCACAGGCATATCCTGGAGATCCCCTTTCCAGGTGAAGGCATCGGTCACCATGCAGCGACTATCGAACGCGTTCTACATTCAGTCCCCCAGGCTCCAAACTGCTTTCCCCTCTCGGTCTCGGTGGGCTTCGGTGTCCGCACGTCCTTCCTCCCCCATCAAGTGCAAGTTCAAGTCGGTTTCGACGACTT
>Ga0272442_10009064_pt1 | contig 12509 bp, 6 predicted proteins | sample SSMForm2O_FD_200262 | JGI IMG/M metagenome (GOLD analysis project Ga0272442, IMG submission 200262) | Marine sediment archaeal communities from Little Sippewissett salt marsh, Falmouth, MA, United States - SSM-Form-2O | ecosystem: Environmental > Aquatic > Marine > Wetlands > Sediment ... | reverse complement strand
TCCGCCACCGCATCACCTCCCGCGACACCGTCCTCGAGGATGGCGACCACCTCATCCTCGTCCCCCCCGGCACCCCCGGCCCCCACCGCTACCTCCTCTCCATCGCCCCCCTCCCCGACTCCGACTTGTGCCCCAGGGCGCCCGGACCCACAACATATTGTGGTCGGCCCCCGAAAGGGGTGCCCAAAGGTCACGGTAAGTAACACAGTTCTGCACGTGTTCTGACCGTTTCCAACGGGTTTCTGCCCCTCATTCCGAGCCTCGTGTACACGATTTGGGATGATCTCATGTACCGATCGTGTACATGGAGCCCGGAGAAGCCACACAGGAAGAAGCTGCGAGCCGGGAAGAAGCTGCAAGCTGCAAGCCGGGAAGAAGCCGCGAGCCACGAGCCACGAGCCGCGAGCCAGAGCAAGGCGGCCGAAAGCCACAGGCGCCAAGTTACAGGGCCAGCCCCCCGGTCCCCCTGCTGTCCTCTTCCCTCGACCCCCGACCCTCGCCCCCCCCACCCTCGACCCCTCCCCCGACCCTTCCACCCACCCTCCACGCGCCTCCGCTCACGCAGCACGCGGCGCGCAGTCCTCCTTCCGGCACACCCCGGCTGGATGTGCGGGCTCGTGGCTTGCAGCTTGTGGCTTGTGGCTTGCTGGGTGCTCGTGGCTCGCGGCTTCCTCCCGGCTTGCAGCTTCTTGCTCCTCGTTCCCACGCTCCGCGTGGGAACGCAATATCTTCGACGCTCCGCGTCGCGTAGCAGTGCACAACCCTCGCTCCACCGAGGCAAGCTCGGCGGGGGCCGGGCCTTGTCCGAACCCTACCCCGGTTCTTCCTCTCTGCGGCCTCGCCTCCGCTCTTCCTCTGCTGCCTCTGCGTGAGACACTTCTTCATCCGTGTTCATCGGTGTTTATCTGTGGTTTCTACCACCCTCCGGGATCCGAGATCGAGATCGAGGACGAGATCGAGATCGATGGCGTGGTTGGCCTGCGGCCCCCCCTCTATCACCCTACCACTCTATCACTCTATCACTCTTCCCCTCCCCTCACTCCATCCCCCGCGCCGCCACCAGCACCGGCCGCCGCGACGCCGAGAACACCTCCTCGCCAATCTCCATGTGCCAGAAATAGATGTCGCCCCAGAAATCCGCCGACCGCGCCGTGAACTCCACCGTATAGACCCGCTTCCTCAATCCCACCACGCGATGGGCCTGGACGCGCGGCGCCCCGATCTGCGCCTTCACCGACTCCGCCAGCGCCGCATCCTGCTTCGCAAGACCCGCCAGAATCTCCGCCGCGTCCTCCGCACCCCGCAACACCTTGAGCTTGCCGGGACGCGTGAACGTCTCCAGCCGCGCAAAGCACATCGCGATCTCGAGCGCCTCCGCCTCCGTCTTCGGCGGCTTCTGACGCACCCGCCACTGGAACGCCGTCCGGAAGTCCGTCGTCACATACAGCGTCGCCAGCCGCGGGTCTCTCCCGCCGAGCAGGTTCACCCCGACGAGGTAGGCCTGCCAGTATGCCGGCCCGCCGACGAGCGGCCGCTCCGCATGGCGCACGCCCACCACATACAGCCCCTCGAGCCACGTGCCCTTCGTCGGGATGAGTTCGAGCAGATCCTCGCGCACCGCCCCGCCGGGCGTCGTCAGCTTGTTTCGCCGCACGGCCTCCCACACCGCCCTCAGAGCCGACGCCTCATCGGCGGGGACCACCACGCCCCGCCCGCACGCTCCGCTCATCAGCATCGCCGCCGCAACGGCGCCCGCGACCATCCGCTTCGCTCTCGCCACCCCAAATCCTCCTGGCTGCCACTGCCGTCCTCGAGGCGGAATCACGACCCGCGGCACGCTCTCTCGTATGGACGCAGATGGGTGGTCGCGTGTTCCAGCTTCGGCCTGTTGCCATCTGCATTCATGAGCGCTCATCCCTGATCTCAGGGAAGGGTGGGAACCACAGATGAATCCGCCGGTCGGCGGATCTGCGACACGCGGATGAACACGGATGGCGGAGGACGGGTGATAGAGTGATAGAGCGATAGAGTGATACAGGCTGGCGGGAAGTAACCCCACGCTCGGTCTTCTCTTCCTCCCGTCCCTGTTGTCCCTGTTGTCCTTGTGGTCCCTTCTGTCCCTCCGGCCCCGCGCCCCATCGACCCTCCTGGCTTGCAGCTTGCGGCGTGAAGCTTCGCACACGCTGCCGAAGATCATGCTTGACTTCCACCTCCGGGCGCCGCTACCATAGCCGCATTGGAGAACTGCCCGTGAGCCAGAGGGCATGGGGAAAGACAGGGACTCTCTAGCTTTGCCTCGGGGAGGCAACTCCGCAGATCCCCTCCATTCTCTCCCCCCTTGAGCCCTGGTTCGTCCTGACGTGCTCGCGAGATGGTCCGGGCCTCCAACGCCCCCCGTCTCGCGCTGCCGATACCTGACCGGAGAGACGCATGGCTAGTCGCACTCGGGATTGTGGAGCAGGCGCGCGGACCCGCCGAAGCCATGGGCGGCTGCGTCTGGAGCCGCTCGAGCCGCGCATGCTCCTGAGCACGACGGAGCCATCGGCACAGATGTCCGATGCCCTGCCCGCGCTGTTCGTTGAGAACCTCGGGCAGTGGGCCGATCCGGCGATACACTACGTCTTCCAGGGCTCGGGCGCGACGGTGACGCATACAGACAGTGGCCCCGTCTTCGAGCTCTTCCAACGCCGCAGCGCAGGCCTGACGGCGGAGCACGCGGGTGACCCGCATGCCTCACCGGAGCACGACGACTGCACTACGCAAGCGACGAGTTTCTCCGTTCGCTTTGACGGCGCGAACGAAGTAGCGCCGGTTGGGCACGATCGGTCCGAGACGGTCTTCAACTACTTCGTTGGCGACCCGGAGCGGTGGCGCACCGGCATCCCCGCCTACGAGGTGGTTGCTTACGAGGCACTATACGACGGCATCGACCTTCTGACCCGGGGCCGCTCCGACTACCTGAAGTATGAGTTCCGCGTCGCTCCTGGTGCCGACTACCGCCAGATCCAGGTCACCTTCGAGGGCATTGAGGAGCTACACATCGATGATGACGGCGCGCTCCATGTTGTGACGGACTTGGGCGAGGTGGTCGACGACGCGCCCTTCATCTACCAGGATATCGAGGGCCGACGGGTCGAGGTCGCAGGTGGCTTTCAGCTCCTCGGGCCACGCACATACGGGTTCGATGTGTCCGGGGAGTACGACGCGTCTCAGGCACTCGTCCTCGACCCAACACTCCGATGGACGTATTCGCTGGGCTGGGGGTATCTGCACTTAGTAGGCGCAGTGGCGGCGGACGAGACTGGCGCCTATGTGGCAGGGCAGTGGGGGGAGCCGGAGTGGTTCGTGGCGAAGCGGAACACAGGAGGCGGACAGGAGTGGGTGACCGTGACTTGCCCACAAGGCCGCCGCCATCGCATGTACGTTAGGGTCTCACCCAGGGGCATCGCCGTTGAAGGCACAAGCGTCTACGTGGCAGGGGAGGTCACCTGGAAAGCAGGCGACGGCGCGTGTAACGACTACGATGCATTCGCCGCTCGCCTGAGTCGAGACGACGGCGTCTTCGACTGGATGACGGAATTCAACGTGTCGAACATGGAGTGGGCTTCTAGGGTCGCCGCAGATGCTTCTGGCGTATACGTCGCTGGCTGCCGTTCCGAGTACAATCCCTGGGGTCCGGAGGATCCCGACAAGGACCCACAGGCGTTCGTCACCCGGATCGGTACCGACGGCCAGGAGGACTGGACGGTCGAGTTCGGCAACACAGGAACCGACGCCGCCGCCGCGATCGCGCTCGACAGCAGCGGGCTGTACGTCGCAGGCTATTCCTGGCTTGAGGCAGAAGGACACACCGATGCTTTCGTGAGGAAGTTCGACCGCAGCGGCGGAGCGCACTGGACAGTGCTGCTCGGCGGCGCAGGCCTCGACGTCGCCAACGATCTCGCCATCGACGGATCCGGCGTCTACGTCACAGGCAGGACTCAATCCAATGGCTGGGTCTCTGGGGGGTTCGACACCGAACTGAGCGGCACCGAGGATGGCTTCGTGGCAGTGCTGGAGCCTAGTGGAGGCACGACGGTATGGTCGAGCTACCTCGGAGGCGATGGCGGGGACGGTGGGTACGACATCGCGATGGGCAGCCCTGGCATCTACATCAGCGGCAAAGGTCAACCCGGAGGATTCGGGACAGTGTTCGGCGGCGACGACGGTTTCCTCGCCCTGGTCACTCGGGAGAGGGAGCCTTGTTGGGCCGTCGGGGTGACCTGCCCCGCGGACATTGCGGCCAGTGGCCTGGATGTGTACACCGTGCACAGCGCGAGCACCTCGTCGCTCTACTACACCCCGAGCATCACCCAGTATGCCGTGGAGCCGGCCGACTGGACCGTGCTGTTCTACATGGCCGGCGACCGATGGGAGAACCAGGCGCTCGGCAATCTCAACAAGCTCGAATTGATCGACCTCTCGGCAAGCAGTGGGGGCCGCGTCGAGCTTCTCGTACAGATCGACAGAGCTGCGCCAGACACCGGCCCCTGGTATTCAGGCGACCTCGTGCCCTCAGACGGAGGCCCGGAGGCCAACTGGAGCGATACCCGCAGGGGGCGTGTCACGTTCGACAGCAACCTGTACGATGGCGGCAAGCGCAGCTTTGCGACAGACCTCCGCCTGGTCAACCCCCTCAAGCCTGAGCTGAACATGGCGGATCCCCAAACGCTCATCGACTTCATCAAGTGGGGCACACTCACGGCACCCGCCAACCACTACGCGCTCGTCCTGAGCGACCACGGCGGGGGCTCGATCGGCCTGCTCGAAGACTGGGAGCCCGGCCCTCCCGATCTGATGAGCCTCTCTGAACTCAGGCGCGTCTTCGACGACCCCGATGTGCCCACGATCGACGTCCTGGCCATGAACATGTGTCTCATGCAGACGGTCGAGGTGGCAGCCGAGCTGATCGGAGAGGTGGACTACCTTGTCGGTTCCGAGGACGTCACATTGAGCCCCTCAGGGAACGCGTACCTGGGGGAAGGCTCCGAGCACATCGACGGAAGCAGTCTCATGAACCACGATAGGTGGTTGGCGTACCTTGCGGCTCACCCGAAGGCGACCGGGTGGGACTTAGCGACCAATATCTGGGCTGTAGACATCAACGAGACGATGTCGGTTGTCGACATGTCCACGGTCGGGCGGCTGATAGAGGCGATCGATGGTTTCACGGACTACGCGCTCCAGCTCGATGACGCGTCCGTGTGGGAACGACTCAAGGATGCACGCCGCTCCGCGACGTTCTTCCGCCGGGGGTCGTATCGGGATCTGGGTGAGTACATGTCAGAAGTCGCGTCCGATTCCGTCCTGCCTTGGCCGCTACGTAGCCTGGCGGGAAGCGTCCGGTACTTCCTCGACACCATCCCCACGGTACTCAGGCACAAAGGAGAGGGCAGCGGGCTCTCTGTCTACCTGCCCGTTGGCGCCAGCAAAGTCGATTACCGCTACACCGCCACGCGTCTGTCGTTCCTTCAGATGACCGGCTGGGAGACGTTCCTGCGCAGGCTGCCCAACACCGGCGTGTATGAGGTATGGGACGAAGACTGGGGCGAGGAGATCTTCGGCGCGCCGCCCTTCGGAGCAAGCCCCTACACGGACTGCATCCTGGAGTCCGAGATTGGCGACGGGAACGATGTCGACTTCGTATCCCTGGACGCCGCCGAGGGTAACGCCTTGTTTGCCAACGTGCTGGGGGATCCCGCCAACGACGGGCTCAGCCCCGTGCTCACCCTGTACGCGCCGGATCAGGAGACGGTCCTCGCCCAAGCAACAGCAGGCCCCGACGGCTCCGCCAAGCTCGACCAGTTGGATCTGCCTGAAGGCGGCAGCTACTACCTCGCCGTGAGTTCCTCGGGCAATCATGACCCGTTGGAGCCTGCCGGCGGCGCCACCACGGGCAGCTACACTCTGTGGCTCATCCACGGCGATCCGGCCGAACTCCAGCCGGACATCGCGGTCGATACGGCGGCTATCCGCCTGGACAGCGTGCCCGTGGGAGATGAGACGCAGGCCATCGTGGAGATCAGTAACTCGGGTGCACTGCCTCTGGATGTGATCGAGCTTCGCACTGGGTCCGGCTCGGCGTTCTCTGCTCCAGCGCAGGCCTTGCCGGTGCCTCTCACACTGCCCCCTGGGGATACCATCGAGATCGCCGTCGCCGCACGCCCGGGCGCGGCGGGCCTGCTCACAGACACGCTGCATGTCATCACCAACGACCCGGACGAGCCGGACTGCGAGATTGCCCTGTCCGTGAGGGCCGTCGACGCTCCTTATCGCGAGACACTGACTGCCGGCAAGAAGAACGAGCGCGCCATGACGTTCACCGACGCCGACGGCGATGTGGTGACCGTGACCCTAGGCGGACGGCAAGGCACCGCCGAGATCGACAGGGCGGTAGCCGCCGACGAGCCCGGCGACATTGTTCTCATCACGCTAGACGGCACCGACGCCAAGAGCACGCTGAAAATCACATCGAAGGGCGAGACGTCCGTCTGGGACATCATCGTCCACGGTGCCCTCAAGCAACTCGTGGCCAAGACCACCACCCTCCTCGGCGACTTCACCGTCGACGACTGGCTCGGCAAGGCTATCCTTGGTGACATCGCGGATCAGCACAGCATCACCCTCGGCGGCGCCGACGACGACAAACCGATCACCTTCACCGCTGGCCACATCGAGGACCTCACGTTCGCTTCGGGCGCGCCCGTGAGAGCCTTCACTGCGCTCGACTGGCTCGACACCGACGCCACTGCGGACACCTTCACCGCCCCCTCCCTGGGCAGCCTCACGACCAAGGGCCGCAAGGAGAACGCCAAGAAGGCCGTTGCCGCAATCGCAGGCGACTTCGAGGCGACCCTTGACATCGGTGCTGGCCTTGGCAAGGCCAAGATCGCAGGCTCGGTGACCCAGGGCACGTGGACGATCGCGGGCACCGTCGGCAGCATCCTCACCGGCCTCGACTTCTGCGCCGACCTCGACGCACTCAGCGTCAAGTCCATGAGCGTCAAGCGCAACCTCGATGGCGCGACCATCGACCTCGCTCAAGCCGTCGATCCCAAGCTCAAAGCCCTCAGCAAGCTCATCGTCACCGGCTGGACGCGCGATACGGCCATCACCACCGCGGGCCACGTGGCCAAGTTCCAGACCGGCGGGATGGACGGCTCGTGCCTGCTCCTCGGCGTGACGGGCATGGAGCTTCCCGACGAGGCGGCCGACTTCGCGGGCGAGGCGCTCCTCAAGAGCTTCACCGTGAAGGGTATCAAGGACGGGAAGGTCTATGAGGATAGCTTCATCGACAGCGACGTAGCGGCCTGGTCGATCACGAAGGCCAGCATCCGCGAGGTCGTCACGGACAACGCGGGCGACCCTTTCGGCTTCGCCTGGTGCGAGCTGAAGTCGCTCAAGTGGCAGGATGGCAGGGATAAGTTCAAGTGGCCCGAGAAGAAGCCCACCGACTGGCCCGAGGACACGGGCGACTTCACGCCGCTGGAAGTGGTGTAGCGCGGGTCAGGGCGTGCCCGTTCGTCTGTGGCGGGAGGGACGGAAGGGCCCACAGGGGCAACAAGGACACCAGGGACAACAGGGACACGGACAAGAGAACATCGAGCCTGCGGTTCCCTCTCTGCTGCCTCTCCTTTGCTGACTCTGCTCCCTTTGCGTGAGACTCATCTTCATCCGCGTTCATCCGTGCTCATCTGTGGTTTCTACCACCCTCAGGGGCTGTGGATTACCTCGTGGCAGATCGAGAGGGCACGGACCATATAGGAGGTCACCAGAATGCTGTCGTTCTCGAGCCAGCGGCCGTTCGCGTTGACCCACGAGCCGTCGGGCTGCTGGATCGCGAGGATCTTGTCCGCCAGCTCCACCGGCCAGTCGTGCTCCGCGCCGTCCGAGGTGGTGATCCGCCGCTGCCCGTAGGCGCGGAGTGCCTTCGCCATCGTGAGGTAGTAGTAGTAGAGGCCCGAATCCCCCAGGTGTGTGTTTTCCTGGAGCGTCCAGTGTTCCTGGACCCAGCGGAAGGCCGACTGCACGCGCGGCTCCTCGCGGTCCACACCCGCCCACAGGAAGGACACCAGGCCCGCGTAGCTCATCAGGCCGTAGCTCTGGTAGCGGATCTGGCCGCTCGAGTCCTTGAACGTGCGCCCGCGAGTCTCGCCGGGCCTGTAGATGAAGCCCCCATCGTCGGCGGCCCACGCCTCCGCGTTCGTCTCCGAGCTGTTCTGGCAGCGTGCGATGAATGCGGCGGCACGCTTGAACGCATCGGAATCCTCGTCGAGGCCTGCGGCACGCAGTGCTTCGAGCGAGACCGAGGTGTTCGACAGGTCGGCCCGTCCCGACGCGCCGTAGCCCATGCCCCCATTCTCGCGCTGGCAGGCGAGCACGTAGGCGCGTGCGCGTTCGATGGCGGGGGCCGCGGAGGGGTCGCCGGCGTGGGTGAGGGCCATGATAGCGACGGACGTGCAGTAGTTCCCCAGGCCGATGACGGGCGTGTAGATGCCCCCGTCGTCCTGCTGGTGGGATACGATGGCCCGCACCGCCCGAGCGATCACAGGGTCCTTGGCGTCGTACCGGTCGGGCGAACGCACCAGGGCCTCGACCACCATGCAGGTGAACGCGGGCTTCGGGTCCAGCAGGCCCGCGGAGAACTCGCCGTCGGTCTCCTGATGCACCTTGAGGAACTCGATGCCCCGTCGAATCCCATCGAGCACTCTGTCGCCGCTCGGCTGGATGGGTGCCGGCGGCCCGGACCTGGTGTGGTGGACTTTCTGGGTGCGGTAGAAGATGTAGCCGCCGACGACCACGACGGCTATCAGCACTCCGAGGACGAGGCCCGTCCATTTGGCGATCCGCCACAGCCTCTTCACCGCAACTCCTCCTGCATCGGGAGTCCTCGAGCCCAGCCGCACCACCTCCCCCGGCGTTTACGGTGCAAACCCCGTGCCGACCCGTGCTGAGCCCACCTGGGGTGCCGCAAGCCCCGACTTGCTCTGCCCTTACAGCGCCCCATACACCGCGGTCGCCGCCGCATCGGGCGCCCGACATGCACAGGAGCTGTCCACGACCTGCACGGCTCTTGTCCGCCAGGCCTCACCCACAGCACGGCGGGGGGGATGGGGGCGGGAGCGCCAAGCTCTAAGGTCTAAACTCTAAATCCTAAACAAGCTCAAAGCACCAAATCCAGAGGCTCCAAACGGGGCCGGATCTTGTCTGCTCCGAACCCTATGCCGGTCCTTCCTGGTCTTTCCTCTCTGCGGCCTCGCCTCCGCTCTTCCTCTGCTGCCTCTGCGTGAGACTCCTCTTCATCTGTGGTTTCCACCTGCCCCGGGGTTCCGAGATCGAGATCGAGGGCGAGATCGAGATCGATGGGCCACCGGGGGGCCGCCCGAATTCGGGTTGCCTTGGGATCGGGGGGGCGCTATAATTGGAGGTGGCGGTAAGTCTTCTGTGGCGCAAGACTTGAATTGTCGTCCCCGAATCATGTCCCCGGCGTACTCCCTGGGCTTCCTTGCGTCGACGGAGCTGCGATGCTCGGTAAGGTGGTGACAATCGCGGGCAATGCGTTCCGGGAGACGGTGCGCCAGCCTGTCTTCTGCGTGCTGCTGGTGGTGGCGGGGGCGCTCATCGCGCTCAGCCCTGCCTTCGCGATGTTCACGTTGCTCGAGAACGTGAAGCTGGTGAAGGATATGGGGCTGTCGACCATCCTGCTGGCGGGGCTGCTCCTGGCGGTGCTCAGTGCGTCGAATGTGGTGACGGAGGAGGTGCGGGGCCGCACGGCTCTGATGGTGATGAGCCGTCCCGTGGGGCGGGCTCAGTTCGTGCTCGGGAAGTTCCTGGGTATCGTGGCCGCGCAGGCGGTGGGGGTGTACCTGCTGGCTCTGGTGCTGGTGCTGACGGTGCGGGTGGGGGTGCCGGAGGCGGCGTACACGAAGCTGGACTCGCCGGTGATCTGGGGGGAGCTGGCGGCGGTGGTGCTCACGCTTGTCGTGGCCTCGGGGGCGAACTACTTTTTCGATAAGCCGTTCCCTTCGGCGCTGGTGATCGCGGGCACCGTGCTGTTCACGGCGGTGTTCGTGGGGCTGGGGTTTTTCGACGCGGACCTCAAGCCGGTGCCGTTCCTGACGGCCTACGACATGCAGACGTTCCGTGCGTGCGTGGTGCTGTTTCCGATGGTGGCGATTCTCACGGCGGCTGCCGTGGCGTGTGCCACGCGGCTGAGCCTTGTGATGAGTGTGGTGGCGTGCTCGCTGTTCTTTTCGGTGGGCACGCTGAGCGACTATCTGTTTGGCCGGCACGCGGCGACGAGCACGGCGGCGGCGATTCCGTATACGCTGCTGCCGAACTTCCAGGTCTTCTGGATGGGCGACGCTCTGTCGGCGGAGGCGTTCGTGCCGATGGGCTACGTCGTGACGGTGTTTGTCTACGGTGCCTTGTGCACGGCGTCCCTGGTGCTGCTGGGGATGTGGCTGTTCGAGGCTCGCGAGATACAGTGACACGAGAGGCAGAGCATGGCTGACGAGAATGAGGTTCATCTGCCGCTTCGGCGAGCGGAGTCGGCTGCGGGCTTCACGCTGTTCGTGCAGCTTGCGGCAGGCGGTGTGGCGCTGCTTCCGGCGTATCTGAGCCACTCGGCGGCTGCGGCGGCCGAGGCGTGGCATCTGCTGGCGGGCTCGGTGGTGTGGCTGGTGGTGCTGGTGCACCAGCGGCTGCGCCGGCTGGCTGCGGAGGAGGCTCTGGAGGCGGAGTCGCTGGCGAAGGCGGACCCGAGCCGTCCGCAGGCGCGATTGTTCGACGCCGAGGGGACGGATCTGCTGAACGCGCGGAACCGGCTGGCGCAGTTCGAGAAGGTGTTCCTCCCCATTGCGTCGGGGCTGATTGCGGTGCTCCTGGGCGTGCTGTCGTACTTCCTGCTCAAGAAGGTGGCGCTGGCGACGTCGGTGGAGCCTGTGACGGATTCGCTGCGGAATCTGTTTGTGTTCGCGGGCATTGCGTTCGTGAGCTTCCTGCTGGCGAAGTATTCGGCGGGGCTTGCGACGCAGCGTCCGTGGCGTCCGGTGCGGCCGGGTGCGAACTACCTGATGTCGTGTGCCCTGGGGAGTCTGCTGGTTGCGGTAGGGTTCGGGTTCAGCTTCTTCGAGCTTCCGGTGGTGGAGCGGGTTCTGGCGTGGGCGATCCCGGTGCTGCTGGCCGTGATGTCGGCCGAGACGCTGCTGCACCTGGTGATGGGGGTCTACCGTCCGCGGGTGGCGGGTCAGGAGCCTCGTGCGGCTCACGACAGCCGCCTGCTGGGGATGCTCACGACGTCGCGCGGGCTGCTTCGGACGACGGCGGACACGCTGGACTACCAGTTCGGCTTCAAGGTTTCGGAGACGTGGTTCTACCGGTTCATGGAGCGGGCGTTAGGGCCGCTGATTCTCTTCCAGGCCGCTGCGCTGAGCGTGCTGACGTGTTTCGTGGTGATCGACACGGGTGAGCAGGCGGTGGTGGAGCGGTTCGGGCGTCCGGTGGAGGGTCGGAAGACGCTGGGGCCTGGCCTGCACATGAAGTGGCCGTGGCCGATCGACATCGTGCAGCGCCACCCGACGGAGCGCGTGGAGATGCTCCAGATCGGGGAGCAGCTCCAGGAGGACGTCCCGGGGTTCCTGTGGACGAAGACGCACGCGAAGGCGCCGTTTATGGTGCTTGCGGCGAACGAGAAGACGCCCACGCCCTCGGGCGCGAAGCCGGAGGGCACGGCGAAGGGGGAGGGCCAGGTGCCGGGGGTGAGCACGATCACGGGGACGGTCTACGTGTTCTACCACGTCTCGGATCTCTACAGCTACCTGTATAACCACGGCGATCCGCGCCGCACGCTCGAGGCGCTCTGCTACCGCGAGCTGTGTCTGTATGCGGGGAGCACGGACTTCCTTCAGTTCCTGGGCTTCCGCCGAGCGGAGGCGGTGGCGACGCTTCGCAAGCGGATCCAGGCGTCGGCGGACGCGGAGAAGCTGGGGGTTCAGCTTGTGGACGTGACGCTTCAGGGCCTGCATCCGCCGGTGCAGGTGGCGGACGCGTTCGAGGCGGTGGTGGGCGCGCTGGAGGAGCGGGAGGCGAGGGTGTGGGCGGCCCGTGCATACGAGAGCACGGTGGTGCCGGAAGCGGAGGCGGAGGCGGAGGTGCGCCGGGCCGAGGCCCGCATCTACGCCGCGGCACGCACCCACATCGCGCCCGCGACCGAGAAGCAGTTTCTGATGCAGAAGGAGGCGCACGACGTGGCGCCCAGCGTGTTCCGCCATCGCAAGCTGGTGAGTGCGCTGGAGGAGGCGCTGGCCGAGGCACGCAAGATCGTCAAGCCCGTGTGGGCGGACGTCAGTGAGGTGCTCAACGTCGATCTGGAGGAGAAGCTGCTTCCCGGCTTCGGCTCCCTGATCGAGACGACCGAAGAATAGGAGCTGACCCCCGTGAAACGCCGAGGCCTGTTCACGATGCTGGTG
>Ga0272442_10009063_pt1 | contig 12510 bp, 13 predicted proteins | sample SSMForm2O_FD_200262 | JGI IMG/M metagenome (GOLD analysis project Ga0272442, IMG submission 200262) | Marine sediment archaeal communities from Little Sippewissett salt marsh, Falmouth, MA, United States - SSM-Form-2O | ecosystem: Environmental > Aquatic > Marine > Wetlands > Sediment ... | reverse complement strand
GGTCCTGGACCGGAGCGGCTACGACACCTCCAAGAGGGATCAGATCCTCTCTCGGGCCGCGAACGTCAGAGCCTGGCTCGACCGGTACGCTCCGCCCTTCGTCAAGTTCCAGCTCCAGGAGACGCTTCCTTCCAAGGTGAAGAACGTCGATCCAGAGCTGAGGGGGGCCCTCGGCACCCTTGCAGAAAGGATCGAAGGAAAGAGCGCCGAGGAGATCCACAACGAGGTCTACGCCGTCGCCGAGGAGAGGGGGCTGGACTCAAAGAAGCTATTCGGCGCGATCTACATCGCCTTCCTGGGGCAGAAACAAGGGCCCAAGGTCGGCTGGTTTTTGGCCAGCCTCGATGAAGAGTTTGTAAAAGAGAGGCTTCTTGCTGCCTCGGCAGACTAGATGAGTTGTGATCGGACTCTGGAGAAGCTAGAAAAAGAGAAGGTGAAAGGTGAGAAGGTGATCGAGAAGGTCCCCGTCTACCTGGCCGGACCCATCTTCAGCAGGGCCGAGATCGAATGGGCCAGATATCTCAAAAGAGAGATCGAATCGGGCCTGGGGGATCGGGTCGAGGTACTCTGGCCCTTTGAGATCGCCTCTGGGACCAAGGAGGAGATATTCGGAGCAAACCATGCGGCACTCCGCCGGTCGCCCCTGATGGCGGCGATTCTGGACGGTCCCATGGTCGACGACGGTACTGCCTGGGAGGTGGGCTGTCACTACGCCCTCTTCGGCCCCAGGGCGGTGGGGATCAGGACCGACGCCAGGAAGGCGGGTGAAACCCCGGAATCGAAAGTAAACCTGATGATCGAAGAATCCTGCAGGGCCATTGTCTGCGACCTCCCAGGTCTCATCCGGGAGCTGAAAGCTGCCCTGGAAGAGATCGCGCCATGATCTCTGGACACGAGAGCCGTTGAGATGATCAGGACCAGACCGATCCACAACGAACCCCTCCTGCTGGTGGAGGGAAGCCTTCGGGTTCTGGTGGCGACGGATCTTCACATAGGAATCGAGCATCAGCTCTGGCTTGGGGGTGCCAGCGTCCCCAGCCAGACCGATAAGATGCTCAGAGATCTCAGGTTTCGAGTCGAAGAGATCAGCCCTGACCGGCTAATCCTTCTGGGGGATGTCAAGCACAACCTCCCCTGGACCTCTTTTCAGGAGAAGAGCGAGGTTCCCTCCTTTCTGAAATCGCTATCCAAGGTCGCCAGGGTCGACCTGGTCATCGGAAACCACGACATCGGCATATCAGACCTTGCTCCCCCCGAGATCGATATCCATCTAGCCACCGGGCTCGTCCTCGACAATGTGGGATACTTTCACGGCCACACCTGGCCGGACCCGGAAGTATTTGAAGCAGAGGCCCTCGTGGCATCCCACCTTCATCCAGCGGTCAGGCTGGCCGATCGGCTGGGGTCGGGCCCGCCCGAGAGGGCCTGGGTGAGAACACCCCTAAATTTGGAGGCTCTCCGGGAGGAGTACAGCCGAGACCTCAAAGGTCCGGAGATGACGATCGTTCCGGCCTATAACCCCCTCTGCGGTGGCTACCCTCTCGACTCCGTCACCCGGGAGGATCGGGGACCATTGCCGAAGATGGCCCGCCTGGAGAAGGCCAGGATCTATCTTCTGGACGGAACCGACCTCGGCAGGCTCGACCGGATAAGGGCGGTCCAGGCCGCACGGACGGGGAGACGGCGCTGAAAACGGTTATATCCCTCGGTGGTGAGCAGAGATCTATGGAGGAGAGAGAGAGGCTGCTGGAGCTGGTGAGGACGAAAGCCCTTCGGGTGGGGAAGATAACCCTATCCTCAGGAAAGGTGAGCGACTACTACGTCGACGCCCGAGAGGTGGTCCTCGATCCGGAGGGTGCGTACCTCACGGGAAAGCTGATCCTCGATATGATCGATCGAAAGGCCGTAGCCGTCGCCGGGATGACCCTCGGCGCCGACCCCATCGTGACGGCGATATCTGTCGTCGGCCACCTGGAAGGAAGGAAGCTCTCGGCCCTGATCATCAGAAAGGAGCCGAAGAAGCACGGGACCCAGAAGTTCGTGGAAGGACCGGCCCTCCCCGAAGGGTCGAGGGTGGCGGTCGTAGACGACGTCGTCACCACCGGCTCATCCCTCACAAAGTCGATCGAGCGGCTACGGGCCGAGGGCTACGAGCCGATCCAGGTCGTCGCCATCCTTGACCGACAGGAGGGCGGAAGCGAGAGGCTGAAAGCTGCAGGATACGACCTCGAATCGATATTCACGAGGGAGGACCTTCTGGTCAAAACTCAGTAGTCCATATCAACGAGTCTAGCTGACCATGAGGAGTCTACCGTTCTTGTCTCCGCACCTCATCTGGCGGGACCGCCCCTCATCGTCGGTGTAGATCACCTGGGATGCTATGGCGTACTGTCCGGGCCTCTCGCCCCTCACCGAGTAGGTGACCAGAGCCGAATTTCCCGGCGGTATCTCCACCGACTGAACCTCCGGATTCAGGGCGGCAAGACCGTCGGGAACGCCCGGCACAACGCTCACGTCCAGGGCGGACTCACCGCTATTTCCAAGGCTGACCATCACGTTCGCGTTTTCCCCCACACCCACATGGTAGCGGTCCAGCTCCTGCTCTACGTGGATCCCCACCACCAGAAGGACGAGCAGGACCGGCACCATCTGAAACGTTCTCATCAAACCCCAAATTGGGATGCGTCGGGATTTAAAGGTAGCTTTCATATAAGTGCTACGTGAGACCTCCGCGTGCCCTTTCGTTCCCGGTTGCGGGGCGGGACGGATACAAAAATACTTATCATGGCGATGACTTTTGTACCTGCGATGGACGTTTCGTACTCGGTCTGGCGCGAGATCGCGGCGGATAAGCTGGAAGTAGGCGGCGAGAGTTTCTCCTTCCTCTTCGATCGGCGCTATTCTAATCGCCTGAACAGGATGAGCCGGGTGTTCTTCGAGGCTTATGCAACGGCCACCAGCGAGGTCTCGGCCGAGGAGGACCGTTTTCCGAGCCTCAGCGAGATCGAGTCCAGGATGGAGAGCGGCGCCATCTACGCCTACAAGGACCGGCTGATGAGGAGCACAGGGTTCTTCGAGGAGGTCAAGATCTCGGGGATATCCTATCTGATACCCAGGGCGAGACGTTTCGTCGACGAGACCGGGACCTATACAGACCTCATACTCGACCTAGAGAAGGGCGAGGTCGTCCTTCCCAGGAGGGAGAAGCCCTCGGCCATCGCGAGGTCCGAGGGGGAACCCGAGGAAGAGCCAGCCTACGAAGAGGAGCTGGAGGGCGAGGGCGAAGAAGAGGAGCTGATGGGGGCGGAAGCTGAGCCGTCCACCGGAACGGCAGGAGCTGAAAAAGAGTCTCCGGAAGGAACAGAACCCGGGGATAAGGTCGAAGAGGCGGCCGCCGAGGCGAAAGCAGAGGAGCTTCACCCCGGAAAGGAGACGGTCGAGATCACAGCCGAGGAGACGCCGCCGACTGAACCCGTCGCCGAGATCCCCCAGGCAGAGCGGCCCATCGAAGCGGAGGCTCCCAAGGTCGAAGTCGAAAAAGGGGCTCCAATCGAAGAGGAGAAGGAGCCTGAGGAACCGAGAGAGGAGATCCCAGTCGAGGTGGAAGAGCCGGAACCGAAGATGGAGAAGGTGGAGACGAAGGCGAAGGCCGCGGAGCCGGAAAGGACGCCATCAGCTGCGAAGAGGGTGGCTGCAGCTGCGCCCTCGAAGCCCAGCCCGCCCGAGAAGAAGCCGGGGAAGGGTTTGGGGGCCTGGGACAGAGATCACAAGGGACCTCTTATTGCCCTGGCCGGCCTGGTCCTGGTCATAGTTTTGGCTGGATTTTACATCTGGTCTCCATCGACTCCTGAAGAGACGGCAACGCCCGCCCCGCCCTCGGACTATGTCAGTTATTCTGCTTACCTCACCAACGCCAGCGGAAACACCTACCTGAACCTGGACGTCACCAACCCCAAGGGCCTGGATAGCAGAGTCGAGCTGGTCCTCCCGCCGGACGTGGACAAGAGCATCAGCGCCACGGGCGGAATCGTCACCATATCCTACACCAACAACACCATGATCCAGCTCATATCCAGCAACAATGCCAGCGTCACCGTGGCCCTCACCGACGAGTACATCCTCGTCCCCGTCACCTTCAACCTGGGGATACCGGAAGAGTACGAGTCGAGCGTCCTCGTCTACGACAAAGACTATCAGGTGAGCCGCACCAACCGCACCATCAGCCTCTGGTGCAACTGCACCGACGACCATCTGGATTTCGATCAGATCTACAATGCGAAGAAAGTACCTGGCGGTCCCGGTCCCGAAGCAAGAGGCCTCGAGAACGCTACAGTTAATCTCTCGGCTGGGGCTTCTGGACCGGAGCCGAAAGACGGTCTCTAAGGAGGGCGAGGTCGAGATCCCGGTGACGGGGCCTCTGCATCCGTCTCCGCACCAGCCCCCACACCCGTCCCTGCCGGGCCTGAAAATCATTTTTCAAGAGCATCCCCAGTTTTACGAGAGGTCCCCGGAGCTGGCCGAGCTTCTCGGCGACGAGATCGGACCGGAGGAGAGGGCTCTTCTCCCAAGAGGGTGGTTCATCCTGGGAAGGGTGATCACGGTCAAGATCGATTCGGAGATCGAGCATCTTAAAGGGATGATCGGCGAGGCCCTCCTGGAGATCTACCCGAGGTGCAGCACCGTCCTTCTGGACCGGGGGATCGAAGGACAGTTCCGGGAGCCGAACCGAGAGGTGATAGCCGGATCCGAGAAGACCGAGACGGTCCACCGGGAGAACGGGGTCGTCTTCAAGCTCGACCCCATGAGAACTATGTTCTCGCCCGGAAACCTCAGGGAGAGGATGAGGATGGGCCGTCTGGGCGGAGGCGAGGTTGTCGTGGACATGTTCGCGGGGATCGGATACTTCACCCTCCCCATGGCGGTCCACTCCCAGCCCAAGAGGATCGTCGCCATCGAGATCAACCCCGTAGCCTTCGGCTACCTGGTCGAGAACGTGAGGCTCAACCATGTCGAGGACGTCGTCCAGCCCATTCTCGGCGACTGCGCCGAGGCCGCGCCCAAGGGCGTCGCCGATAGGGTGGTGATGGGGTACGTGGGGACCACAGACCAGTACCTGGACGCCGGGATGGCGGCCCTCGTGCCCGGGGGCGTCCTCCACTACCACCAGACCGTCCCCGAACGGCTATACCCCGCGATGCTCGATAGAGACCTGGCGGAGGCCGCGAAGCGGGCCGGTCGGTCGATAAAGATCGAGAGGCGCGCCCGGGTGAAGAAATACTCGCCGGGGATGTTCCACGCCGTCATTGACGCCAGAGTCGAATGATCCTTATTCTGATCTGATTACCGATTCTGATTACCGATTCTGATTCTGAAACCCGGACCCTGCCGGACTTCTCCCTCTTCCTCCACCCAGCCCCAACCACCCCAAAGCCTGCCACCCGAATGATTGTTATCCTTTGAGGTCAATAATTGGAGGAGGTGATCTATAGTGAAGATATCCTGGCTTGGCCATTCCTGTTTCAAGATCGAGGACGACTCCGGCAAGGTGATCGTAACTGACCCCTTCGACGAGAGCGTCGGCTATCCCCTCCCAAAGATCCGGGCGGATGTGGTCATCGTCAGCCACGACCACCACGACCACAACAACGTAAAAGCCGTGGGAGGCGACCCCAAAGTAGTCAGAGGCTCCGGAAAAAAGACCGCCGCGGGGATCGAGTTTGAGGGCATCGCCACCTATCACGATGAGAAGAAAGGGAAGCTCCGGGGCAAGAACACCATCTTCTGCTTCGAGATGGACGGGGTCAGGATCTGCCACCTCGGCGATTTGGGCCATCAGCTCGGCGAGGGAGAGGCCTCCGCCCTGGGGGAGGTGGACGTATTGATGATCCCGGTGGGCGGGACCTTCACCCTCGACGGAGAGGGCGCCAAAAAAGTCGTAGGCCAGATAAAGCCCCGGATCATCATCCCGATGCACTTCGAGACCCCTGCCTTGCCCTCCTCCTTCGGGATCTATCCTGCGGACGATTTCCTTTCGGGACAAAAAGTCGGGCGGCCAGGACACACTTTAGCCGTCTCCAAGGAGAGCCTTCCGAAAGAGGGAGAGGGGCCGCGGGTTATGGTGCTGGACTACAAATGAACGATGGGAGGGGCCGCGGTCGATCGACAGATTAATACATGAAAAGCGTAACTGACGTGCTGAAGCCCGGTGATGTAGCGGTCAATCATACGAGGCTCTGGACCTCGTCACCAAGGTTCGAATCCTTGCCGGGCTACTACGGCCTATTTTATTGGAATTCTTGATATCGATTTTAGGGGGCTAACTGGCTGTTTCCAATCTAAATTATGCTCTATAGCAGTACTAATACTTTCCCGCAACAGTAGTACAACCTCGTCACCTATGCCCATCCTCACAGCCTCAAATTATGCATTATTTCACCGATAGGGCTAACTAAAAGTATCTCTTCTCTCCGATCTGCGATCTACGGGCTTCTGATGCGATCTGACAGGCCCTTATTCAGCAAAATAAGGCCAGATACAATCCCATCTGTGGAAGATCGCCGCCCTGCCCTCACTTCGCCCCTTGCGACTTAGCTCGGATCTTCCTTAACGCTTCGGCAGCTGCCTTTCGGACATGCTTGTCTCTGTCATTGAGAGCCACAGTAAGCGGACCAACTGCTCTTGTATCGCCGATCTTGCCTAGAGCACAGGAAGATCCAAATCGGACACCGATTTTCTTATCCTTGAGAGCCTCTATAAGAGGATCGACCGCCCTCGTATCTCCGATCTTGCCGAGAGCGATGGCACTCTGGACCCGGACTCCCCAATAATGATCATGCTTCAGAGCTTCGATGAGAGGATCGACCGCACTCAAGATGAGAGGATCGACCTCCCTCCAATTGGCGCGTTCGCCGAGATACTCGGCAGCAAAATATCGGACCCACAGATCCTCGTGCTTGAGAGCATCGATGAGAAAACCGACCTTTGCATCTGAAAGAATGCGGATTGGCAAGACCTCATCCTTTGGGTCGACAGGCATTCCTAACAGCTCATCAGGTGTCATTTCATCCTCCGATCTCATATCATCCAACTCATCCGCCGTGGCCGGCATCACCAGCGCCGCCAGCGCCAGCGCGCACAAAATCAGTTTCAGTCTCGCCCCCTCACCCTCTGGAAAAAGAAATAGTCTGCTACTGACGAAAAAGCTATCGGTATTATCGCCCTATAATGAACCCCACCACCCCCCGGTGAGACCCCAACCTCCACCGCAACCTTCGCCATGATCTCCCCGGTGTCCAGCCCCTCCGCCTGGAGCTTCCCCGCCCTCTGGAGGATCGCCCTCTCATCGACGGTGAAATACTCGGCCATGTCCGTTCCATATCCCTGAATTACGCCTGTAAAGATCTTCACTCTCTGGACCTTCAGTAGGCACAAAGACGTATGCTGATATTACCTAGACCTCGTTTGATGCGTCCGGAACTACGGGGAGCAGGAAAAGATGCCGACAGCAACAACAAAGCTATGACCGATTTTGGTTTCATTCTTCCAGGATCACTTTCTAGCGCCTTCTTTTTTGGGTAAATCACGTTGGACATAAAAATAACCAATGAATATAGACACACAGCCTATACTAGACAACGGCACGATCCACCAAGGAATAGTTCTTAGCGCCTGCAAGATGGTGCCGATATAGAGCATACTCAATCCGACGGGAGTCGAAATATTATAAAAGAATTCGTGTTTAGTATTAAAAAACGCTTTCCCATCTCTAATTGCAAATACAGTCGCTAGCCCCATAGCCAAAAAGACAGATCCTAAAAGAGTGGATATGAGACCTATCTTGATGGCAAGTGGAGAGCCTGGAAATTGTGAAGGTGCAGGTGTTACCCACATCGTTGCTGTCTCGTACATCATTTCGCTCGCTGCCCACCACCCGTTAGGGTCAAACTCGTTGGCATCGAAGTCGTTTACCTTGGCGTAACCAGAATCCACAAGGATTCGATTTATAGGCGGCGCTGCAATGGGTCGGCCATTTGATCCATTCAGATATACCACACAGATGAGGCAATCGTGTGGCCCTCTCCCACCTATTGTTTGGTCGTCTATGTCCAGCCAAACCGTTCTGTTTAACAGTATTCCCCTGGTGAACTCCTTCGCCAGGGGGCCTTCTGGGGCGCTCATCTCCGGGGAGTCCACATCCGCCAGCCTCACTCGCTCGATCTCGTGGAGAATCCGGGGGTCGGTCTTCTCGATTCGAAGGTCGAAGGTGTCGCCGTCGACGACATTGGTAACTACGCCGCTCGCCTCGTCACTGGCGGCCAATGCCAGTATCGGCAAAAGATAGGCCAACAACATCAGAGCCAAAACTGATTCAGATCTCATTATCCTCACGACTCCAGCTTCTCTAACGCCACCACAGCCACCGCTCGGACATCCGGGTCCTCATCATTCTTGGCTATGTAGGTCAAAGTTTCGATTGTTCTTGGATCGCTGAAATTAGCAAGTACTCTTACTGTTGCAGCTCGAACAAGACCATCTCTGGCACCAAACATACCATCAGTTTCAAAGGCATCGATAAGGGAGTCGATCGCTCTTGTGTCGTTAAGTTTGCCAAGTGCTTCTACAATGGCCAGCTCGATCTTCCACGCTCCTTTATTATTGTAAAGCGCTACGATGAGCGGTTCGACTGCCCTTGAATCATTACTTTCGCCAAGTGTGATCGCAGCTCGCTCTCGGATTTGGCCACATGTTTCTATATAAGTTACATCTCTTCCAAACATCGTAGTTTTTCTAACATTATCATTGTGACAGCCCATTGAGGAATCCCATGTATCATTGAGAGCCACAATCATCGGCTCGACGACCCTCGGTCCTCCATAACGTCCCAAAGTTTCAGCTGCTTCTAACCTGGTCTCGGGATTGCCGCTATATAGCATATCGAAAATAAGGTCATCCACCCTGTCCGCTGCGCCTGATATCGCCAGTACAGCCAGTGCCAGCACACAAAAAAGTAGCCTCATCTCTTTATCCTCTTCAATATTGTCTGGTCACAAAACACTTCTCACTACCCCTATAACCCACTCATCCTTAACCGGCATCAAGTAATTTATCCCAAAGATAACGTATGTCTCGCCGCCCCTCCTCACGAAGACGTAGCCGAACTCAAGGTCTAGGTACGTCCCGTTCCCCACGTCCTCGATCATCCCCTTCGCCTGTTGGTCGCTCAAGTAGCTCTCCTTGACTATGCCGACGAGCTGGCCCGCGTTCTGGTCGATCTCAGAGTTGTTGTCTCCTTTGGTGATATAGCCAGCAAAGGGGGCGGCAGGACCACCTTCCCACATCGGCTCCCCCTCTTCGACCCAACGCAACGCCCGATGAATAATCGGAGTTGCCTTGTCGGGAGGATATGGAACACCAGATACCAAATGATCTGCGATATCAATCGCTGTTAGCTGTTCTTTTCCGTAAGGTCGGTAACATATGACATCTCCATAGTCGTTAAAACTGCTGTACCCGATCTTTTCTCCCTCCTCCCAGGTAATTATCATCTTGGTAGTCGATATATTCTCTATCGCGATCACGTCTAATGGTCTGAGATTTGGATACATGCTGCCACTTTCTACAAGGTCCATACCCTGTTCACGAACTTTTAGGTAGTAGGCCGATAAGAGCGATGGATCTAGATTGACGGATTCTCTATAGGCCCGGAATGCTTCAGAGTACCTGCCCTGATCATATAGGAAATTCCCTAATTCATTCCAGGCTAATGCCGTCTCCTGGCCACATACCGGCATCATTAGAGCCACTAGCGCCAGCACACACAAAAGGTGTCTTATCTCGTATCCCTCCTGTCACCACAGTATCCTATACATATGAGATACAAGAAGAAAGGGAGATCCCTCTCTTGCATCTTGCGCTGCCACCGAGGAAATGACTTCAGCCACCAGGATCGACATTTCGCCCCTCAGTACCAGGAGGGAGTGCGCTTGTAACCTAACCTTACGGCTTCATCGTATGCCAAAATTGTATCGACGTTCTTGCCCTGTTCATGAAGAGTATAGCCCTTGTTTGCCCAGATCACGGGATCTTCAGGATCTAGTATGATAGCTGCGTCAAAAGCTTGGATGGCTTCATCGTATTTGCCCTGGTTTAAGAGAGCCAAGCCTTTGCCATTCCATGCACCGGCATCTTCAGGATCGATCTTTATGGCCTCATCATAAGCTTGAATTGCCTTGTCGTACTCTCCAACGTCATCTAGTGCACGACCTTTGCTCTTCCATGCCAAAGAATACTCAGGATCTAGCCTGATCGCTCCATCGTAAGCATTGATAGCCTCAGTGTAATTGCCCAAGTTCCTAAGAGCACTGCCTCTGTTAATCCAAAAGGCGGCGTTCTCAGGATCTAGTCTGGTTGCCTCGTCGTAGCACCAGATAGCAGACTCATATTTGTCTTGCGCAAAGAGAGCATTGCCTCGTTGATTCCAGGCACTGGCATCCTTAGGGTTGAGTCTTATCGCCTCGGAGTAAGCTTGTATCGCTTCATCGTACTTGCCCAGGTTATAGAGAGCATTGCCTTTATTCCTCCAGAACACGGCGACCTCAGGATCGATTCTGATGGCTTCATCATAAGCCTGGATAGCCTCGCTGTAGTTGCCCATTATATAAAGTGCCCAGCCTTTGTCACTCCAGGCATTGGCATACTCAGGATTTAGTCTAATGGCCTCTTCATGAGCTTGGATCGCCTCTTCGTAATCGCCCCGTTCTCGGAAAGCATTTCCTTTGTTATTCCAAAACACAGCATTTTCAGGATTGAGCCTGATGGCCTCATCGTAAACCTGGATCGCTTCATCGTACTTGCTCTGTCTATAGAGAACATTGCCTTTGCCACTCCAGGCCAGTTCGAATTCAGGATCAAGTCTGATTGCTTCATCGTAAGCATGGATAGCTTCGGTATAGTTGCCCTCTAAACAAAGAGCAATACCAATATCTCTAAGTGCTTCGATAGCATCTTCTCGTACTACCGAATCCTCATCATTTTGAGCTAGATAAATCAGGGGTTCGATTGCTCTAGCATCTCCGATCTTGCCGAGGGAATCAGCAGCAAATGCTCGGATTGTAGAGTCGTTATCCTTCAGAGCCTCAATAAGAGGATCGACAGCTGTCTCGTTGCCTATTTCTTCTAAGGCATAGACAGCAATAAACCTGACAAGCCAATCCTCGCTCTTGAGAGCCAGTACTACCTGGTCAAAATACTCCGTTTGACCCAATTCCTCTAATGAACTTGCTGCTACTAACCGAACTAATAAATTTTCGTCTTCGAGAACTTCAATGAGCGGATCGATAGTTGTCTCGTTGCCTATTGTATCTAGTGCTCCTACAGCATAGAACCGAACAAACCAATCCTCATTTTTGAGAGCCACTATTACTTGGTCGATATACCCTGTTTGCCCTAATTCCATCAGCGAGATTGAGGCCATCGATTGGACTGCCAAATCCTCATCTTTGAGAGCCTCGATTAGAGGATCTACTGCCCTGGAATCGTTGATCTCACCGAGGGCGGCTACTGCCACAATCCGGGTAGTCGAGTCCTCATCTTTGAGAGCATCGATCAAGGGATCGATTGCCGGTTCGCCTATCGTTGCAAGTGCAAGAACCGCCCATATTCGGAAGTCTGAATCCTCGTCCTCAAGTGCCTCTATTAGGGGGTCTACTGCGGGTTTGCCTATCTCCCCAATCGCTATGGACGCCCAAAATTTGACATCTGAATCCTCAATCTTGAGAACCTCGATGAGAGAATCTATCGCCTTGGCATCACCGATCTCGACAAGTGCTCTGGTAGCATTCCCTCGGGCATCAAGAGAGCCGTACTTCAGATTATCTATGAGGTCGTCTACCTCGTCCGCCTCGGCAGGAACTGCTAGCACCGCTATGGCCAGCACACACAAAATCGCCTTGAGTCTCATCTCCTCGCCCTCATCTTCACAAAATATTCAACGTATTTGCCTTATTCTATTGAAAATCATTTCGGTTTCTATATCAAAGGCATATCTATAGGATCGCCTAACATTTTATGATAATTCATTATGGCAAACGAGTGATTATTGATCGCACTCCTTGATAGTTATTTTCCAGCAAGGATTCGCGAAATCTTACCGAATCCTCCAAAGACGGCTTATCAGTCTGTGTGAATTCAAGATATGGTTTTGTGCACCTTGCATAGTTCTATTGTGGATTCTCTGAGACCCCGACTTTTTAGGCGATTAGCGTACCTTTTCAATGCAGGTTTGATATCTTCAGGTTCAACCCACATTCCGCGTTTTGAAATTAGAAGTTCTGAATTTCTCTCTGTAAATATCCACAACATTTTTTAATAATAGCATCCAAGGGCCCATCGAAGGTGAGTAGCATGGATGTGGATGTCCAATCGCACCTAATAGGCCACCTTGGTCTAGCTGCAGGCATTTTCGATTCGTTGAAGATCGCTGAAGTTATTGATCGGGCACTTCCCAAGAAG
>Ga0272442_10009061_pt1 | contig 12512 bp, 9 predicted proteins | sample SSMForm2O_FD_200262 | JGI IMG/M metagenome (GOLD analysis project Ga0272442, IMG submission 200262) | Marine sediment archaeal communities from Little Sippewissett salt marsh, Falmouth, MA, United States - SSM-Form-2O | ecosystem: Environmental > Aquatic > Marine > Wetlands > Sediment ... | reverse complement strand
CGAGGGAATGGTTTATCGAAGGAAGCAGACGATCCAGTGACGGACGAGATGGCGTGACAAAGCAATCCATGTCGATCATCGGTTTTCCTCGCAAGGCTACGATAACACGCCCGCTGCTGGCTTGGTACCGGAAGCATGCCCGGGACCTGCCCTGGCGGCGGACGAATGATCCGTATGCAATATGGGTCTCGGAGATGATGCTTCAGCAGACCCAGGTGGCGACCGTTGTGCCCTACTACGAGCGGTTTGTGCGGCGATTTCCGACCGTGCAGAAGCTGGCGTGGGCTCGGCTCGACACCGTTTTGAAGCTGTGGGAGGGGCTCGGATACTACAGCCGGGCCCGAAACATGCACGACGCCGCGAAGGTTATCGTCAAGAATCACAACGGCGCCCTGCCCCAGACGAAGGCCGAGTTGCTCGCCCTGCCCGGCATCGGGGCCTATACCGCCGGCGCCATTGCCAGCATTGCCTTCGGGCAGCAGGAACCGGTGGTTGATGGCAACGTGATGCGTGTGTTTTGTCGCCTTCTCCGCATCCATGAGGACCCGAAGCAAGCGAGCGTTCGTCGCACGATCTGGTCGTTGACCGAGCGTCTGGTTCCGAAAACAATGCCCGGCGATTTCAATCAGGCATTGATGGAGTTAGGATCAGAGATCTGTCTGCCTCGCCGGCCTCTCTGTGACGCCTGTCCGCTTGCAAGAGTATGTCAGGCCCGGCTGCACGGAGAAGAGGCTACGCTGCCGATTCGCACGCCGAAGAAGGAGATTCCGCACTACACGATCGCCGCGGGCGTCATTTACAGGAACGGTCTCATTCTAATCGACAAGCGCCCGCCCAAAGGACTTCTGGGAGGCCTTTGGGAATTCCCTGGTGGCAAGAAAGAGGCGGGCGAGTCACTGGAACAAGCGGTGCGACGGGAGGTCCGAGAGGAACTGGGAATTCGCGTTAGGGTCAAGCGACTGCTGGCCACAGTCGATCATGCCTACTCACACTTCCGCATCCGACTACATGCTTTCGAGTGTGCATTTGTCTCCGGAGAGGTGCGGTGCCTGCGTTGTACTGAGTTCAAATGGGTGCGCCCGCAAGACCTGAATCGCTATGCCTTCCCAGCAGCTAACAGCAAGATCATCAAGACCTTGCGAGGCCGGTAGTGGATAGCTATCATGGCACGCGCGGAAGCCATGTTCGACAGGTGACGAAAGGAGAATATGACGTGACACGCAGGCAAGTCTTCAGGTGGACCCTCGCTCTGGCCCTTCTCTCATCGTCGCTTCTGGGCTGTGCCTCGGGGCGCCGGCAAGGGGCAATCCGCACCACGGACTACCAGGAAACGATCCGTGTCGCCTGCGTCGGCGACAGCATTACCTTTGGTGCGGGAATCAAGGATCGGGTACGGTACAACTACCCCCGCCAGTTAGATCGTCTGCTTGGCGCTAAATGGGAGGTGCGGAATTTTGGCGTCAGCGGGGCCACCCTGCTGAAAGACGGCGACAAGCCCTATTGGGAGGAAGAGGCCTTCGACGATGCTCTGGCATACGATCCCCACGTGGTGGTTATCAAGCTGGGCACGAACGATACGAAACCAGAGAACTGGAAGCACAGCGCCGCGTTCGCGGGCGACTATGCGGATATGATCGGCCGCTTCAGGGGACTCCCGTCGAAGCCTCGGATCTGGGCGTGCCTACCGGTCCCGGCCTATCCCGAACGCTGGGGCATCAGCGACGAAGGCATCCGCAATGAGGTTGTGCCACTCGTCAGGCAGGTCGCCAGAGACACCGAGGTACAGTTGATCGATTTGTATCGACCCCTCAGCAACAAGGCAGCGCTGTTTCCCGACAAGATTCATCCAAACGCAGAGGGCGCGAGGCTCATTGCCGAACAGGTGTACCGAGCCTTGGCCGGGCGGCAGAATCCCCCGCGGGTCGCGAGCGTGCTGCTCATAGGCGACTCCATTTCGATCGGCTATTTCGAGCCCAGCAAGGATCTCCTCTACGAGAAAGCCGATGTCTTTCACAATCCGGGCAACGCTCAACACACCGCGTTCGGGCTGGAGAAGCTGGACGAATGGCTGGGCGAGACAGAGTGGGATGTCATTCACTTTAACCACGGGCTCCATGATGTGAAGTACGTCGACGAGACAGGCAGGCGCGTTGATCCGGCGGTTGGCAAGCAGATGATTCCCATCGATCAGTATGAGCGCAATCTGGAAGAACTGACGATTCGCCTGAAGAAGACCGGGGTCCCGCTCATATTCGCCACGACGACGCCTGTTCCCGAAGGAGCAGCCGGTCGCGTCAAGGGTGACGCGGTCCGGTACAACAAGGTTGCCCTGGATATCATGGCCAGGCACGGGGTGGCCGTGAATGACTTGTACACGTACGCTTTCGCTCGGCTCGATTCCATTCAGAGGCCGCGTGACGTTCATTTCACCAAAGAGGGTTCTCGTTTGCTGGCTGAGCAGGTAGCCAATCATGTTCTCAAAGCCCTCGGAGAGTGATTCGGCGGGAGCGTGCTGTTATCCCCATAAGGATATTCTATTCGCTTGAGAGGAGTTGCGTATGCCAGCCAAGAGAGTTGCCGTGTATGTCCTGGTGATCTGTGCGCTGTCTCGCTACCCTGTGACATGGAGCGAGGAGGTGCCGGGCGTCGCAATCAGGTACAGCCCCGCCTCATCGGGAATCTACCTCGGCTCACCTGGTATTGCGGTCCTTCCCAATGGGCGTTATATCGCCAAACTCGATGAGTTCGGCCCCCGCTCGACCGAACACGGTGAGGCTATCACGCAGATCTTCGAGTCCTCAGATCGGGGCGCATCTTGGTCCCATCTGGCGACGGTAAAAAACATGTATTGGGCAACCCTGTTCGCCCATCGCGGGGACCTCTATCTCATGGGAACCAGCAGGTACCATGGCCCTACCGTGATCAGCCGGTCGGAGGATGGGGGCCGGACATGGACAACTCCGACAGACAAGAGTTCGGGATTGCTCCTGGACGGCGCGAAGTACCATTGCGCCCCTGTGCCTGTCGTCATCCACAACGGCAGAATCTGGCGGGCGATGGAGGACGCCATGGGACCAGGCGGTTGGGGAGGTCACTTTCGTGCGTTCATGATGTCAGCGCCGACGGACGCCGACCTTCTGAAAGCTGAGAACTGGACCTCCAGCAACCGACTGGGAGTCGACGGCCAGTGGCTCGATGGGAAGTTCAACGGTTGGCTCGAGGGCAATGCCGTGGCCACGCCGGAGGGCCATATCGTCAACATACTGCGTGTGGATTATCGCCCGGAAGGTGGTAAGGCCGCTATCATTGAGATAAGCGATAATGGGAAAGAGGCCACATTCGATGCCGATCGGGGGTTCATTGATTTCCCAGGCGGCTGCAAGAAATTTGCGATTCGATATGACCCGGTGTCCGAGCGCTACTGGACGCTGTCCAATGCCGTCTTGCCGCGTCATCAGAACGAGAATCCGGAGCGCGTTCGCAACGCCCTGGCGCTGGCGTCGTCCAGCGACCTGCATGACTGGACCTTGCGCTGTATCGTGCTATACCATCCGGACACAACCAAGCATGCGTTCCAGTATGTCGACTGGCTCTTCGACGGAGATGACATGATCGTTGCCTCCCGGACGGCGTACGGCCAGGGGGAGAGAGCTGCCTTCCGACAGCATGACGCCAACTATCTGACGTTCCATCGAATCGAGAGTTTCCGAGACCTCGCGATGGAGGATTCCGCTGCGGGCGCCAGGCCCGGCGAAGCAGCCTGGCTTAGCCAGCCGTAGAGAACCACGGCGCAGTCCACGCGCATCGTCCGAGGAACACTGCTCTCACGGGCGCAGGCAGATGTTGTCCACGTAGAGCGTGTCCCGATCATCGCCCTGCTGCCCTGAATCCGTGCCATCGCCCAGGCCGATCGTAATGCTCGCGACGGCCGTAAGGTCCACGCCGGCGTCCGTGATATCTGTGATGCTGATGTCCCAGGATCGCCAGGGCTTCGACTGAACCGCATAGGTGAAAGGATGAGGGACTGTCGCTTCGTTGCCCGCGGCATCGGCGACCTTCAGGAACAACTGCTGCTGCGTGTTGTCGTCGCTGCCTCGGAAAGCCAGGGACAGTGTGCTGGGGGTCATGGTCATCCAGTCCTGGGGCTGCTCGAACGTCCGCGTGGCCTCGGTAGTGAACGGTTCGTATTGATTCTGGTACTCGAACCGCATCGCTTTGGCGCCCTGGTTTACCGTGCCGGTATCAAGGAAGATATAGTCGAAACCCTCGATGTTGTGCGTCCACGTTGAGGCGATGTCACCGTTGGTCGCATATCGCTCAAAGTTGTCAATCGGAGCAGACTGGCCCGTCGTAAATCCCCAGGTGTGACCCGTTACCGTACCGTTAGCGCCTATCTGGTCGACGCGCCATTGATAGGTTTGGCCCGATTCCAGCAGCCCGGGGGCGTAGCTCATACCTTCCGGAGCCGGCTCGATCGCTTGCATCTGGCCGGCCTTGCCGAACCAGAGTTGGCGCGTTGTCGCAAAGGCCGCCTCCACCCAAGTCAGCGTTGGGACGATGGAGGCATCGGTGGCCCCGTCAATCGGATACACGGCGGCCGCCGACGGGCCGTCGGAAACCGACGACATGTCATCGAAAGAGGTATGGAAACCGGCCGGTTCTGTCTGTTCGTTCTGGGCAAACATGCCACTGATACCTTCAGTGAAAACCTCGTCGTGTGCATCAGGGTCTTCCCACCAGTCGTTGCCGTTTGTGTCGACCATCGTGGCGGTTCTGGCAACCAGTGGCCCGTCCTTATACTCATAGAGGCTGCCCGTAACGTACGTCGGACCCGAGCCCACAACGTCAAGCTCGGCGTAGTAGCTGCGCGCGTTCGCCAGTCGCGGGACGAGCGCCTCAATATCTTCATCCATGATATTCTGGTTCATGATCACCTTCTCAAGGTCAATACTGAGATTGGCGGGACCATCCTCCCAATTGATGTGCAGGATATAGCAGTCCGCCACGACGCCGGGCGCAGGCGTCCACGAACCGTCGCTGACGACATAACTCCCACGGGCGATCAGACCGTGGAAGTTGTGTGATGCGTCGCCGGCCACGTTGACAACCGCACCGACACGAACGTCCGCGAATACCTCATCGCTGCCAAAGCCGGCACCGAACGCCGCACCGCCGACACTCACGGAATTGGTCTCTCTGAAATCAACATAGCCATTGCCGTCCGGACCGGGGGTAAGGGTCTGCGTGAATGTGCCCGTGACCTGGGGGTACGCCAAAAACTGCCAGGTCGTCAGGTCGAAGTCGTCTCCGTCGAACGTTTCGTGCCAGTTGCCGAGAGCCATCCCGGCAGTCGCCAGGACAATTGCCACCGTCCACACCGTCGTGATTCGCATACTCATCGTCTCTCTCCTGATCTTGCAGATAGGGGATTCTCACGTGCAGAGTGCGTGGGAACGGGCGCTCTGCCAGACATCGGACCAAGAACTACTGGAAATGCATGCCTGCTCCTCCTTCGCCGTTTGGAACGAGTACACACAATCCTATTATACGGGATCGGTCCACTCAATTCAACCGCGAAAACACGGAGCTTGGGACGGGCACAGAGGTGACGACGTGTGCCTCACGCTCGCGTAGGTCTCGGATGGCTGGCTGCTAGGGTTGCTAGGGCTTGCTTGGCTCCGGTCTGTCACTCGTGGTTGGCTCGTCCTGGAGAGGCTGCGGCGGTGGCGGAGGCTCGTTGGCGTCCGGTCTGCGTCTCCACGGTGGGCGGCCGCCTCCCGACCGATGCCCGTCGCGCCGCCACTCTCTCGGCATATTGGGGTCGTTCGGGTCGGGTCGGCCAGGCCCTCCAAACGAGTCGCGACCGTCACGTCTCCACTCTCTCGGCCCGTTGGGGTCGTTCGGATCGGGCCGGCCACGTCCTCCGAACCGGTCACGTCCCTCTCCAAAGCGCTCTCCGGGACCACGGCGATCTCCGGGGCCACCCGGACCGCCAGGGCCACCGCGGCCGCCAGGACCACCACGACCGCCGGGACCACGGCGCATCCCACGACGAAACATCCTGTCCAGGTTCTCGGTGAGTTGCTGCCAGCGGCGCTGCTGCTCCGGACTGAGCACCTCATTGACCTCGCTTTTCATCAGGTCCAACTGCTCTTCAATCTCCGGACGGGCCTTCTCCCGAATCTCCCCCAATTTTGCCATTCGCGTGCTCAGAATGCCTCTAAGCTTCTCGACCTGCTTCGAGCTCAGGTCCAATTCCTTCTGAAACCGCCCCAACATGAGCATCACAGCTCTATCCGGGGACATTGAGGGGCGGAACTCGGCCGGTTTGACGATGAGTATGGTTCCCGCGACCCCGAGGGTGATGCCGGCAACCAAGATGACCAGGCCCGATAGGGCCATGCGCCACCGATGTCGGCGATGAAGGGACACCGCCAGATTGGCGTTAGCATCCGGTGCTCTCATCATATCGCCCAGGAAATGCTGTTCATGATGACCCGCAACGGTCCCGTACCGGCACTGTATGCCGTCACGGCAACAGCCGCCGCGGGTACGGCGACAGCCGACGCTCCCGCGGCCAGCCAGATCCAGAAGCGCTCACCCATGCCCAGTGGGTCAACCTGCTCGGCCGTCAGTATCCGCAGCACGCTCGGCGCTACGTCGACGCGCGGTGGTTCCTCGACCCGGGCACGAGCGGCCAGCATTCGGATTTTCTCTTCCCAGTTCATCAAATCAGCTCCATTCCACTGTGTTCGACGAGCTTCTTCAGTTTATCTCGGGCACGAAGCGCCTGGACTTTAACCATTGTCTTGGTCCATCCGGTGCGGCGTGCTGTTTCGGCCACATCGCACCCTTCAAGGTATCGCAATGACAACACCAGTCTGTCCCTCGGTCGCAGTTGGTCGAGCAGCCGATGCAGCAGTTCTGCCGCCTGACCGGCCTCCATGCGATCGATGGCCTCGTCGTCCGTCGCCACTTCGTCCCACTCGGCCAAGCTGAACGGTTCGGCCTCTTTCTGTCGCGCCTTCTCCTTCCAGAAGCGATAGCCTACCCGAGTGGCGATACGAGCCAGCCAATGACCAAAGGGCGCCTTGCCCTTATACGTCTTCAGGCTGAGGTAAGCCTCAACAAAGACGTCCTGGACCAGTTCCTCGTGCACCGTCCGATCGCGACTGAACCGCCACAGGATCCGCGCCACGTGGTCCTGATACCGCTCCACCAACCGTTGGTACGCATCCGGGTCTCCCTGGCGGGTCTGCTCGATATCCTGATAATCCCCGTCGTCTGCGTGCGAAGGGCACGATTCGGTACGCAGCGATTCGGCCGCTGCATGCACCAACCCGACGCGAACCGACTCCAAGAAGGCCACGAATCCAGATGTTAGGTCAATGGCACTGTTCATATGTTAGAGAATACGTGTACTACCGAGCCTGTCGCAAGCTAATTCCCAGCTTGCGATATCCGTATCTGCCCGCTGTCGGCAGAGCAACGACCCCATCCGTCGGAACGTCTTCAGATGGGGTCGTATGTCTTACTGTAGAGCCTACCATGGCCTGGGTTCCCACCTGGTCCTTGTCTCGTGACGAAAGGAATCAATCTCTTCTCTGCTGAGCATGTCATCGTCATTCACGTCGACTCTGTCGAACACCCGCCCAACAGGCAATGGCTCACGTCCCTGGTTGCCACGCATGCCCTGCGGGCCACGGCGACCGACGAAGGAGCGACCGTTGCCCCCACCCGGCCCCCGAAAGGACTCATCCGTCGGCGGTGCCCAGCGGCCGCCCGGCCTCGTAGCTCGACCATAACGGCGTCCCTGCCATTCGGACATACCCTGCCCTGCTTGACGGCCGGCACCCTGTCTTCTGTAGGCGCGCTCTGCGCGCCCCCGTTGCGGAGGGGCCCAATTGCGGCTCTGCCTCGGGCCCAGATGGCCCGGTCCCCGGCGACCCTGCGCCCGCCCACGCAACCGACCCGCTTGCTCCTTCGCTTTTTCGAGTTGCTCACGCTGCTCGTCGGTTAGAACGCCCTTGATGGACGCCAGCATCCTGCCCCGGCTGACAGCCTGATCCTCAATCGCCTTGGCGAGGGTTTTTGCCGCCGATCGAATCTGCTCTTCCTCGGCGCCTTCTTCGGCGCTATCGCGAAGGACCTTTCTGGCTTCGATGACGGCTTTGTTTGCCTCTTGGGCCTGAATCCGCGATTCTTGCGAGATACTGCGGATTTTTTCGGTCTGTTCATTCGTCAGATCGAGTCGACGGGCAAGCAACGCCGACATGCCCGGCTGCTGCTGCCGTTCGCTCCTGCCTTGCCAGCGATGACCACGACGTGATGGGCCGTCGCCAGGTGTCGACGATCCCCCGACTGCGGCGGCTCCCACAATGAGTATGCTTGCTGCTGCTATCGTCAGTGTCTTATGTCCGAACCCCATTTTCTTGCTCCTTTCGGCTCCCTCTGGCACCTTTCGATGCGTTTCGTCGTTGAGGGCCCTTTCTGACCGGATAGTGGGGCTGCAGAGTCGATAGGTTACATTCCTGCGAGCGAAATCTGCCAGGGAAACCCCAGCCCTGGGCCGGGAATTCAGACATGTCTGTGCGGGGAAGAAACTGGCCAGGAAAACCAACTGGCCGGACGTCTCATCCTGGCAGCCGGTCCGAAGTGGCTTCTGAAACAGCCCTTGCTCAATCAGCCCGCGCTGGACGTGGCTGTGACTGCTCCTTTCCACTGCCATTCATGTCGAAGAGCCCCATGTCCGCTGCCCGACGCAACAATTCGACGATGTTGCTTGCGCCCATCTTGTGCATGACATGGCTTCGGTGCACTTCCACCGTACGGGGAGAGCGGTGCAGAGTCGCGGCGATTTCGCGATTGTTCTTGCCCTCAAGAATGAGACGCAGAATACGCATCTCGGTTTTGGTCAGATCGTGGTTGACCACAGCGTTTCGCTTGGAGTGCTGTTCGAGCAGCGTTTGAACGGTCTCCAGAAAGGCGTCGCGATCCAGGGGCTTTTCGATGAAGTCAGCGGCGCCTTCCTTCAACGCCCGCACCGCCATCGGTACGTCGCCGAAGCCGGTTACCACCAGTACGGGCAGCCACGGTCGCTGCTTTCTCACCTCCACCAGCAGCTCTATGCCATCCTTTCCCGGCATCTTGACGTCGGTGATCAGCAGATCGCAGGGCAACGTCTGCAGATGGGCGAGACAGTCATCCGGGCTGGCGAAGCAACTGACACTGACCCCAACGCGCTCCAGAGTCTTGCGAACGACCATACGAACCTTTGGTTCATCATCGACAAAGAAGATGTGCCATAACGGTTCATTCTCCATCGGTGCGGTCCTCCCGAGTCAATCTCCTTGGATCGGTAAGTTAACAAAAAACGTGGTGCCGTGCCCCGGGCGACTCTCCACCCGAAGCTGACCATGGGCGTCGGAAACAACCCGCTGGACAATACAGAGGCCCAGTCCCGTTCCCTCGCCGGCCGGCTTCGTCGTGAAGAACGGCTCAAAAACTCGCTGCTGGTCCCCTGCTTCGATTCCTCCGCAATCGTCCGAGAACTGCAACTCGATGTGATCGTGGTCCTGCGTACCCGTGACGCGAAAATGCGATTCCTTCTGGTCATCGGCTGCCTGGATCGCATTCTGTGCGAGTGCAAAGACCAGTTGCTCGAGGTCTTTCTCTGGCACACAAAGCGACGGCAAATCCGCAAGCCCTTCCGATTCCAGGACGACCCCTGATCTCCGAGCGCTCTCCTGAAGCAAAGCCATGACGCGCCGCGTCACGTCACACATAGCGACCTTCTTGACGATCTTTCCAGACGAGCGCCGCGCGAAATTGCGAAATCGCTCGGCGATCGCCGTGACACTCGATACTTCCATGAGCCCGTCTCTCAGATCCTCCAGGACTCTCTCCGGACACGAGACGCCCTCCAAATCCTTCAGAGAGTTTTGAATCGACAGACGAATCACGGTCAACGGTTGGGTCAACTCGTGCGCCAGAGTCGCACTCAGCGTCCCGAGAGACGCGAGTTGCTCGGCCCGGATCATTCTCTCCCGGTAGGCGTCCAATTCATCCTGTGCCTTCTTGAACTCATGAATATCCCGGGCGATGATCAGCGCCGTGACTACCGTGCCACTGCTATCATGCACGGGCTCAATTGTCGTATTGTACCAACGTCTTTCACCGAGAACCTGAGACAACGAAATCGCGTTGCTTCCCTGTCCGGTATCGAGCACCGCTCGGATACGGGTCATCTGCTCCTCGGCGACCGGGGACGGGAACAGATCCCACATCGTCTTGCCAGCGAACTCGTTCGCCGTACCGCCCAGGCGCCGCGCGGCGGTGGCATTCATGAAACGAAAGACACCATCGTAGTCCACCGTCGCAATAGCCTCACCGGCGTTCTCGACGAGCGTTCGGTATCGCTCCTCGCTTTCGCGCAGCCGGCACTCCAGTTGCTTGCGCTGGGTGACATCTCTAATGATGCCCTGCATTCCCGAGACCTCACCAGCCGCAAGAACAGGTGTGACGCTAACCTCCAGATGGTGCTCATTCCCCGTCCTATCGCGCATCGTAACTTCGATGGCCGTCTTCTCCCCTGCGAGTGCTTTCTGGCGCGCGGCTTCTATCCTGGGAAGCTCACCCTCGCGAACCCACTGGCGGTAGTGAGTGCCAAGCACCTCGCTGCGGTCGAACCCAAGCATGGTCTTGCAGGCCTGGTTCACAGAGATCATCGTACCATCGCGATCTGTAGAGTAGATGATGTCAGTCATGTTTTCTACCAGACCCCGATACTGCTGCTGACTCCGCTCGAATTCGTACTGCGCTTTGACGCGTGCCGTGATATCAGCGGCGAAAACGACCACGTGGGTCACTCGACCCGCGCCGTCAAAAACGGGGTAGTAGGTCTGATCGAAGCACACGCCCTCGCGTTCTTCGGACAGGCGAAGTGGCTCTCCTGTGCGAACGACCTCGTCGAAACGAGTGAACCAGTTCCTCCACGCCGTTGATGGGTCTGTTTCGGGACCTGTCGCGCGACTGTCGAGTCCCAAGAGATCCTCCACCCGGCACCCCAGTCTTTCCGCGGCTGTCTGGTTCACGGCCCGGAAGACTCCGGAACGATCCAAGAGGAAGACCGATTCGGCAATCGCGTCCAGCGTAGCACTCAGCAACTGCCCCTTCTCCGAGGCCGCCTGTTCGGCCTCCTTGATTTCGGTGACGTCCTTCCCCGCGGCCACGATGCCGATTGGCTGCCCGGAGGCATCTCGCAGCAGAGAGAAGCTGAACAGTGTTGGAAATGGCGTTCCATCTATGGGCAGAGCCGTAATCTCGACGTTGCTAATCGTCCCGTCGGCCGGGAGTTTGTCGAACACCTCCTCGCGGAGCCTACGCCATTGCTCCGGGGCGACGAGGCCCAACTCGACCGCGTCTCGGCCTTCATACTGCCCCTTCCCAAGGCCACAACGCCGGAGGAACGCATGGTTGGTACGCTGAATACGCCCTTGAAAGTCCATAACGGCCACTGCGTCAGGCACGGCGTCAAGAAGGGATTCGATATACTCTCGACTCTGTCTAAGGCGATTCTCCGCTTCGACTCGCCCGGTAACATCGCGGAAGATACCCAGGAGAAACCTCTTCCCATCCAGCTGTATAGGGATTGAGTTGATGTCTGCATAGAAGAGGCTGCCATCACGCCGCTTCATGCGTGCGTTTGACGAAAGAGATGATTTCTTGCTCAGTTGTGTGACGAGTTCTTGGCGAATACGCGGCATGTCCTCTAGCGGTTGAACATCCTGAATCCGCAACCCCTCGGCCTCACCCACGGGGCACCCGAGCATGGCCGCGAAGGCCTCGTTAACCTCGCGGAACCTCCATGTCTCTACGTCGGCCAGCACCATGCCGTCGGCGGCGTTCTCAAATATCGCACGGAATCGACGTTCCGAGTCTTGCAGTCTCGCCGCGGCCTGTTCCAGAGCGGCTATGCGCTGCTGTAGAAGAGCCGTCTCGGCAAGGAGTTCCGATCTCGTTTTCTCCCGGTCCTGCATGCTGCTCTCCGCCGTCCCAAGCGGTGCGGCCATCAGCCTTGCAGCCGCTGGAAACGGATATCGAACCCGCGCGGACAAAGAACCGAGCATCCGCCATTCCAGACCCATGACCTCGACGTTGGTATGCTAGGAGATTTACGTTTGGTTATCAAGGGAAAGTTTTGCGGGCGAACCCGGATAACCTCGGATGGCATACCACATCGCTGTCCGGCCGATAATGTGGCGCCCTAGTCGTTGGCCAGAGTTCTCTCGAGATGTTCGTCGGTCTGCTCAGGCAACACGTCGGAGTCGGGTTTGACCAGGTAAGGCAGCAAAACCGTGAACGTGGTGCCCTTGTTCAACTCACTCTCGACGTCGATTCGTCCGCCATGAGCGTTGACGATCTTGTTCACAATTGCCAATCCAAGTCCTGTGCCCTTGATCTCCTTCCCAGGCCGCTTCACACGATAGAAACGCTCGAAGACCCTGGGAAGG
>Ga0272442_10009060_pt1 | contig 12512 bp, 9 predicted proteins | sample SSMForm2O_FD_200262 | JGI IMG/M metagenome (GOLD analysis project Ga0272442, IMG submission 200262) | Marine sediment archaeal communities from Little Sippewissett salt marsh, Falmouth, MA, United States - SSM-Form-2O | ecosystem: Environmental > Aquatic > Marine > Wetlands > Sediment ... | reverse complement strand
CAGCCATGCTGCCATACTTAAAAGCGGGAGATTTCAACAAAGGGTTTCTGATAGGTGTGTACGAAATCGCGAATGAAATAGCGGAGGAGTATGATGTCGAACTCGGTGACCTCAACGTGGCTGTTCCGGCAGCCCCCTCAGGAAGCCGGGACTCCCGCGGCAGCGGGGGGATACCCGGAGGTTTGATCTTTTTCCTCCTGATATTCTTCTTCGGCGGAGGACGGATCTTCTGGCCCCTCTTATTTCTGAGCGGCATCACCGGCGGCAGACATTACCGCGGAGGATTCGGTTCTTCCGGTTTTGGCGGCGGCAGTTTCGGGGGAGGAAGCTTCGGCGGTTTCGGCGGCGGAGGATTCGGGGGCGGCGGCGCAAGCCGCGGCTTTTAATTCCGGAGATATATTCAAGAGTTATGTAAAGGCCGCGTTTTAACAAGACCGGCGGATATTTTGAGATGATGTGTATAAAAGAAACAGGAGGAAGAGTTTGAGCGGAAAAAGCAGAACAGGATTTATTATCGGTCTGGTAGTAATAGTGGTCCTGGTTGTGAGTTTGTTTTCCTGGTTTATAGGTACAAGAAACCAGCTTGTAGTGCTTGAAGAGAACACGGATGCCGCGTGGGCGGAAATTGACAACCAGCTTCAGCGGAGAAGCGATCTTATACCCAACCTGGTTGAAACGGTAAAAGGATTTGCCTCACAGGAAAAGGAAGTTTTCACCAACATAGCCAACGCCCGGGCAAAACTTGCCGGCGCCGGGTCCGTACAGGAAACTGCCGAAGGATACAACGAGCTCCAGGGCGCGCTGAGCCGGCTGCTGGTTGTGGTGGAAAATTATCCCGCCCTGAAGTCGGACCAGAATTTTATCCGGCTCCAGGACGAGCTGGCGGGTACGGAAAACAGGCTGGCGGTGTCCAGAAAGCGCTATAACGATTCGGTCAGGGATTTTAACCGGCGGATCAGGATGTTTCCCTCTTCCATCATCGCCGGAAGTCTGGGACTGGAAAAGAGGGATTATTTTGAAATAGACGAAAGCGCCCGCAGTACTCCGAAGGTGGATTTCGGCGGCTGATATTCTCTGCGGCCAGGACTTACGGCCGGGCGGCCTGCTGACCCCCGGCCTTGTGACCGCCAGGACTATGGCCCCCCGGCCGTGAGTCCGGGTGCGGGGACGGGCGTATAGCCGGGCCGTGTTACTCTATCTGCATAACCGGCGCCTTACCTGGCGCCGGTATCCTAATATTTTTCCGCGTCGGACAATTCATACCGCATGGAGTGCAGGGCCGACTTTCCTTTTTTCAAGGCACTTGTCACCTTCAAATACAAGTCCTCCGCCTGAACGCTGTCACCCTCTTTAACAGCATCCGCCACGCGGCTGCCTAACACGTTCATCTCCTCATAGGCTTCCAGAAACATAGTGAATTTATCCAGGGAAGCGTATTTCTCTTTCGCCACGGTTTCAAGCCACTCATGCAGTACCGTGTTTTCGAGGACAGGTACCTTTTCGGGTCTTGATTCATTGTCCATCCACCCCCGGAGACGTGCTATCCATTCCTGAATCACCAGGGCTCCGATAGTGAAGTTCATCAACTCGCCGTTTCCATCAACCGCGGCATCAGATTCCATGTCCACTTTAAAATGGCTTATCTCTTCGTTCAGTTTCCATGTATTCTGATTGTTCCTGATCACCATGTCGGTCATATTGCCCTGGGCAAAATTAACATTCTGGTTTTTTTCCGTGAGGTCCTTCAGATTGTCCACCGACTCCCGGGAAAAATCCCGCAGGGTTACGATGGTTTCCGAAATCTCTGAAATACCCGCTGTCATTTCTTCGCTGCCCGTTGTGATTTCCTGGGTAATATCACTCAATTCAGCCACAGTCGTAAGCATTTCCCTGCTGCCCGCCGAAAGCTGAGCGGTGCTCGTTGCTATTTCGTTAAACGCGTTTACAAAGCTGCGGACCTCCCCGTTCACTTCATTAAAAGCTTTGCCCGTCTGATCGCTGATATCCGCGGCCTGCTGGATCCTCCCGATGATCTCGTTCAGGCGCCCTGAAATATTCTTCGCGCTCTCCGCCGTGGAAGTCGAAAGGTTCCTGATCTCCTCGGCCACCACCGCGAATCCTCTGCCTGCATCTCCCGCGTGAGCGGCCTCGATGGCCGCGTTCATTGCAAGAAGGTTGGTTTGAGCGGCCACCTTATTGATAACCGTGGTCATATCCAGCATGTCCTTGATACTTACGCCGATCTCCTGGGTGATCTCGTTTGTCTGTTTTACCTTCTCTCCTCCCATACCGGTAATTTCAAGGAGATTCCGGGCTGCCTTCTGCCGCTCTTCAGTGATATGGGCTACCGACTGTATGGCGGAACTCATCTGCTCGATAGCCGCCGACGTTTCCGTGACGGAAGCCGCCTGGTTGCGGATCTGTCCATGTACACTATTGATGGTGGAATGTATCTCCTCAGCGGCGGATGACACTTCGTTGACCCGTTCATCGAGGGCATTGATTTTTCTCTTCATGGCTCCCAGTCCTTCGGACATCTGGTTCGAGAATACCAGGGTCCCTTCCACCTGGTTGGATATCTCTTCCCCCGTCGTGCTGGTATACTCCACAATCTCCTTTATCCTCTGCAGCATGTTCCGGATGTTTTTCAGAAGGGTATGCTCGAATTTATCAGCCATCGACCGTATTTCACGGACCGAAGTCTTCAGGACCACACTATGGGTGAGATCTCCCTCAGCAATACTTTTCATGACGCTTTCAAGATGTAAAAACGGGCGGGAGAATATAATTCCCGCAAAATAGATCATCAGGACCGCCAGAAAAGCCATCACTATCCCGATTCCCAGGGTGAAAGAACGAATGACCTGGATACCTGATTGATAATCCCCTGTATCGGCGGCAATACCGATAATCCAGTCCCATGGTTCAAAATAGGAGTATGCCGCTATCTTACCCGGAAAGTATGACAGAAGGACCTCATCAGCAAGCACGTCTTCCATGCTATCGATGATTTTTTCAGTCCCGTTTACAGTATCCGAAAACTCAACATCCGCCAGGATATTTTCTCCCGTCGGCTTCAAAATAAAAACATACCCGTGTTCTCCCACTTGTATGTTTTTCATGTAATAAATCATATTCTCCTGATGAACTTGCTGATAGTATCCCTTAGCACTTGTTTCGGCAGTACTTTCCTGGACAAAATTGAAATAGTCCTGGTCCACCATCTCCAGAATCAGCTCCATCTGATCAAGCAGATTCTCCTCCACGTATCCGTACACCTGGTTAATGGTCTGCCGATACAGAACGGTCCCCGCGATGAACACAGGAACGATAAAAATCATCACTGCTATCACCATGAGATAAATACGGATCGATACTCCCTTTTTCAGCATTCAATTCTCCTTAACACTTTTGTTCAAATATTTACTTGCCTGAGCGTTTTACCAATAGAACAGTCAATCCCCACTAATACACACTATATATCGGCAAATATTTTCTATTCAAAACAAAATTGGCCTGCAGTTCCTCTTGAAAGGAACACATAGCGCAAGTATAGTTAGTACTAATCAATTTTTTAACCAATTGTAGGTTATAAATTCAATATACAATAAGGAGAGCGATGTGTTAACGCAAGGGCTCGCGCTCACAATTATCGGAATGTCGGTAGTTTTTATCATACTCATATTGCTGGTATTTGTTATGAAACTGCTGTCAGTTATTGTCTTCCGTTTTTTTCCTGAAAAGGAAGAACCAGCTGCCCCGCAGATATCGGGGGCCGCGGCGGAAATAGCTGTAGTGATTGCTGCAGCATATGCGCAAAAGAATTAAACAGGGAGTGTGTATAAGATGAGTAAACGTGTTGAGTTCATGGTAACCGCGTTTCGTGACGGCTTTCAGTCGGTGTACGGCGCGCGCGTGTTTACCAAAGATTTTTTACCGGCTGTAGAAGCAGCTGTTGAGGCGGGGATCGATCATTTTGAGGCCGGAGGCGGCGCCCGTTTTCAGTCGCTCTATTTTTACGCCAATGAAGACGCCTTCGATATGATGGACCAGTTCAGGGCGGCCGCTGGGCCGGATGTTAACCTGCAGACCCTGGCCCGTGGAGTTAATGTGGTGGGACTCGATTCCCAGCCCAGGGATATTATCGATCTGCACGCGAAGATGTTCAAAAAACACGGGATATCCGCTATCCGTAATTTTGACGCTCTGAACGATGTGAACAACCTGACCTACTCCGGTGAAAGGATTGTAGCCCATGGTTTGAAACACGAGGTGGTCATTACCATGATGGAACTGCCTCCAGGAGCCACGGGTGCCCATACACCGGAATTCTACGTCGGAGTCCTGAAACAAATACTCGATGCAGGCATCAAATTCGACTCGGTCTGTTTCAAGGACGCATCAGGAACTTCCGTTCCGAACAAAGTATACGAAACCATCAAGCAGGCCCGCGCGCTGCTGGGTGAAAAGGAAAGAATCGTATTTCACAGCCATGAAACCGCGGGGACCAGCATCCTGTCCTACAAAGGAGCTATTGAAGCGGGAGCGAACCAGATCGATCTTTCCATGGCCCCGGTTTCAGGCGGTACGGCCCAGCCGGATATCATGACCATGTGGCACGCCCTCAGGGGCACTGAATATGATCTCGGAGTAGACATTAAAAAGATTGAAAAGGCCGAGGAAGTATTCAAGGAATGTATGAAAGACTACTTCATGCCGCCGGAGGCCAAGGCGGTGGAACCCCTGATACCGTTCAGCCCGATGCCCGGCGGCGCCTTGACCGCCAACACCCAGATGATGCGTGATAATGGCATCCTCGAAAAATATCATGAAGTCGCGGGCGCCATGGGTGAAGTGATCGAACGGGGCGGATACGGCACTTCCGTTACTCCGGTTTCGCAGTTCTATTTCCAGCAGGCCTTCAACAACGTGATGATAGGCCCATGGAAAAAAATCGCTGAAGGCTACGGCAAGATGGTCCTCGGCTACTTCGGTAAAACTCCGGTGGAGCCGGACCCTGAAATCGTCGAGCTTTCGGCCGAGCAGCTCGGTCTGAAGCCTACTACAGACCTTGTGGTCGACATCAACGACCGTGACGAAACCAAAGGTATCGAAGCCGCGCGTAAACTGCTTCAGAAGGACAAGCTCCCTGAAACAGACGAGAACATTTTTATCGCGGCTACCTGTAAGGAAAAAGGCATTCATTATCTCAAGGGTGAGGCCCGGACCAACGTCCGCAAGATCGACCGCAGCAAGGCCGCCGCGGGAGGCGAAGAGGGAAAGCCATCCGCTTACACTGTTACCATCAACGATAAACCGTATAACGTGAAACTTTCGGACGGTCAGGCCGTCGTCAACGGGGTAAACTACGCCTTCGATATCAAGGCCGCCGATGCAGACGCGGCCGGCGGAGCGGGAACTACCGGAGGAACCGGCGTAAAGCACAACGTGGAAGCGCCGATGCCGGGGCTGATACTCAGGATCGAAAAGAATGTCGGCGATGCCATCCAGGAAGGTGATTTGATCCTGGTGATGGAAGCTATGAAGATGGAGAATGAAATTCATGCTCCCGCTTCCGGTACCCTCACCGAAATAAAAGTAAAACAGGGCGACCAGCTGAAAGCCGGCGAACTGTTGGCTGTGATTTCATAAGGGGCCGTCTATGAGTTTTAATCAAGCACTGTACAATTTCTGGATATCCACGGGCCTGGTAAATTTTGAGCTGGGCCAGATCATAATGATCATCGTGGGTCTGGTTCTCATTTACCTGGCAATTGTAAAGAAATTCGAACCCCTCCTGCTTCTGCCGATCGGATTCGGCGGGATCCTGGCTAATATTCCGCTGGCCGGAATCGCCGGCGCGGAAGGTTTTATCGGCATGATCTATGCGGTGGGTATAAGTACCGGTATATTTCCGCTGCTTATTTTTATGGGTGTCGGGGCAATGACCGACTTCGGTCCGCTGATCGCGAACCCTAAGACCGCGCTGCTCGGGGCCGCCGCCCAGTTTGGTATCTTTACCACACTCCTCGGCGCCCTCGCCCTGTCGCGTCTGCCCGGCTTTGATTTTTCCCTGGCGGATGCCGCCTCGATCGGGATCATCGGCGGGGCCGACGGACCGACATCCATCTTCGTGGCGAGCCAGCTCTCACCCCGCCTCTTAGGCGCTATCGCCGTCGCGGCCTACTCCTATATGGCGCTGGTACCGATCATCCAGCCCCCCATTATGCGCCTCTTCACCACCAAGCAGGAGCGCATGATCAAAATGGAGCAGCTGCGTCACGTTACAAAAACGGAGAAGATTATCTTCCCCCTGTCTGTCCTCGGCGTATGTATTATTCTGCTGCCTTCAGCCACACCGCTGGTCGGAATGCTCATGTTCGGTAATCTGATCAAGGAATGCGGAGTTGTGGACCGTCTGTCCAACGCCGCGCAAAACGAGCTGATGAACATCGTTACCATTTTTCTGGGTCTCTCGGTAGGTTCAAAACTGCAGGCCGACAAATTCCTCAACCTGGAAACCCTCGGTATCCTGTTGCTGGGACTCGCCGCCTTCGCGGTAGGAACGGCAGCGGGTCTTCTGCTGGCAAAACTTATGAACAGACTCTCACCCCACCACCCCATCAATCCGCTCATCGGGGCGGCTGGTGTTTCGGCGGTCCCGATGGCCGCCCGGGTGGCAAGCAAGGTCGGCAAAGAGGCAAATCCCCACAACTACCTGCTCATGCACGCCATGGGACCGAATGTCGCCGGAGTTATCGGATCAGCCATCGCAGCCGGGGTGCTGCTCTCCATCGTTCCCGTAATGATGGGCGGCTGATAACCATCGTTTACATCACAATAAACCGTATCACCGCCGCCCTCCGGGGCGGCTTTTTTTACAGTTTTTTTTACTGCTTTTTATTATGAAGATGAGGTGCACATGTCTGAAAAAAAAGTATTGGATATCCTGTTTCTGATCGGCAGACCCGCCGCCGGCAAAAGCGAGATCATCGATTTTCTGAAGAAAACTCCCGTCGATGAACGGAGACAGCGTTTCCACATCGGTGAGTTTGAAGAGATTGACGATTTTCCCATGATCTGGAGCTGGTTCGAAGAGGACGACATCCTCAGCCGGGCCGGATATCCCCGGCTGCACACCGATGCTGCCGGATATTTTATCGATACCTACCTCTGGCACCTCCTCATCCAGCGGCTTGAGCTCGATTTCTGGAAGCTGTCCAGGGAAAAAACCGGCTTCGGAGACAAGCGCACCGCCATCATCGAATTTGCCAGAGGAGCCGAACACGGAGGATTTTCCGGGGCCTTCGCTCACTTTTCCGATGGGCTTCTCCGCCGCGGAGCGGTAATGTACATCGATGTGCCCTTCGAAGAATCACTTCGTAAAAACCGCCGCCGCTTCAACCCCGACAAGCCCTACAGCATTCTCGAGCACGGTCTTTCCGACGAAAAGCTGAAAAAGCTCTACGGAGCCAGCGACTGGGAGGACCTGTCAGCCTCGAGCCGGGAACACCTGCGTATCCGCGGTGAGCAAGTTCCCTACGCGGTCTTTCCCAACGCTGATGACGTGACCACCGGACACAACCCTGAACTGGGCCCCCGACTGGAACATACCCTCGGGGAGCTGTGGGACCGGTGCCAACGGACATAGGCTAAGCATAGACAGGACATAGGCCGGAGATACCGGCCGGCAGAATTACTGAGGTTTTCCCGGACTATTGCCGGAACGAAAAGCGGACACGAAAATAAGGAAATTTATGTGAATTTCCGCCCAGCCTTCTACTCCTCCCAGACCCGCTTGTATCGCTCCAGGACAGCATCGATTTTTTTATTCAGCTCTCCGTCCACCGCCGCTTCCTCCGGATGGGTTTCCAGGCGCCTCAGGGCCCTTTCGACCCCTGCATGAAAGGGGGTGCCGCAGATAAACTCCGGGACCAGCCGCTTTATCTTTGTATTGTCGAAGAGGGCAGTGTGGATCTTGTCCCCCTTCAGGGGGCCCGTAAACTCAGGATACATGCCGCAGATCAGATCCGCCGGGATGTGTACTATATGTGCCTCCGTCCCCAGCCTGGCCGCGATGATTTTGTGAATCTGCTCCCAGGTGAGGGCTTCATCGGAGGTGATATGAAAGGCCTCTCCGATCGCGCCCGGATTGCCCAGAAGCCCGGTAAAGGCCTTGGCGAAATCACTGTTGTGGGTCAGGGTCCAGCGATTTGTGCCGTCGCCGGGGATTATGATTTCACGGCCCCGCCGGATACGATCGACTATCGTCGGGCCCCGGTCGAAAATCGAGGGAATCATCTTGTCCCCGTAGGTGTGGGACGGGCGGACAATGGTCACGGGAAATCCCTCTTCCCGCCAGGCGGACAGCAGCAGTTCTTCACAGGCGATTTTATCCCTGGAGTACTGCCAGAAGGGGTTCCCGAGCTGTGTTCCCTCGGTAACGAATGTCCCTGCCGGAGGTTTCGCGTACGCTGATGCCGAGCTGATAAAAATGTACTGCCCGGTACGTCCGCTGAAGAACTCGATATCCTGGACTAAATGTTCAGGAATGAAAGCCACCCAGTTCACTACCGCGTCGAATGTGTATTCTTTCAGCATATTTTCAGTAAACTGCCGGTCGCGGATGTCCCCTTTCAGGGTTTTTACATCCTTCGGGAGATCCTCATTGTGAGTACCCCGGTTATATACATATACCTCAATACCCTTCTGTACGGCCCGTTCAACGCAGGCGCTGGAGATTGTTCCGGTACCGCCGATGAATAATACTTTCATTTTTTCCTCCTATTTTTCCAATTATATAAAAAGCCGGCGGGTGCGACAAATTTATACGTACCCCCGGAACGGGTATCGATATAACAGCCCCGGCCAGGGATATTGTCCGCTGTACCCGGAAACGCGGATATATTGTACACCGCGCCTATATTATACACTCATCCAGACCTGATCGGGTATTTACAGATTGACAATTTTTCATCCATTCCTGATTATTGAAGTATGATGATAAACAATCTGGAGCTGGCTGTACAATTCTATTCTGACTGGGCGCCATCGTCTCTGCTGCGGGCTGCAGCTGTACTGCTCCTTGCATTTGCCCTGATGGAAACCTGTATGGTGATTGCAATCCGCCGCAGCATAAGGGCCGATGAGGCGAAGCGCACCATGTTTCCGCCCTGGGCCTTACGGATCCTGCGTGTGTTCCTGCGCTTTGTTATCGTGTATCTGTTTTTAAAAACCGTGCGCGCCTCAAGGGTCCCGGAGTTTCCCTGGAACCTGGTATTTATGGCACCTGCCCTGCTTGTTCTTTTTTCAGGGATACTGGTCACACTCTTTAAGTCAATTTCACTGCTGGAGAAGAAAAAATTCAGTGATTTTCCTGAAAACTCCCTGAAAAAGCAGCTGCTGGTCATTTCACGCAGAGGTTTGAAAACCACCCTCTTCCTCATCCTGCTCTCACTCCTGATCTGGAAAATACTGCAGCTTTTGCCAGGTGAGCTCAGGGCTTCAGGTATTATTACAGGATTGATAATTACCAACGGCGTCATTCTGCTTTTATTTCTTTTTCTGATAGTACACCAGTTCTTTGTCTCTGTTGAAGAACTTTACATCCGCAAAGCAGAGAGAACAAACCTGAGAATCCTTCTGGACGCCCTTTCAACTCCTCTTCGCATCCTTATCCTGGCCCTCGCGGCGGTCTGGATGAAGACCCTGCTTGTCAATGTTCCGGGGTCCCAGCTTATGCTGGACAAGATTATCAGGTTTCTGTTTCTATCTTCTGTAGTTGTATTTGTCTACCAGGCCGCGGAATTGCTTGGATCCAGGATGAGCAGGCTTTCCGATGATACTGCCAATAATCTGGATAAGACCCTTGTGGAGATGATGAGGATGATACTGAGGATTCTCATCATCATAGTCAGTGTTTTCGCGGTGATCCGGATTTTTACCGGACAGCCTTTGACCACTCTTTTAGCCGGGCTGGGTATTGGCGGACTTGCTGTCGCTCTGGCGGCCCAGGATACCCTCAAGAATTTTTTCGGAAGTATCATGATCATGTCCGATAAACCGTTCAAGATCGGTGAAAGGATTGTAGCTGAAGGTTTTGACGGGGTTATCGAGGCTATCGGTTTCCGCAGCACCCGGATGCGTACCTTAACGGGGCATCAGGTTATCATTCCCAACGATACAATGGCCGTCTCTTCCATAGAGAATATCGGGCGGCGCCCCAATATCAGAAGACTGACCAATATTACCATTACCTATGATACACCCCCGGAGAAAATCGATCAGGCCCTCGCAATTATCCGGAAGATACTGGATAATCATGAGGGGATGCCGGAAGATTTTCCGCCACGGGTCTATTTCAGCGAGTTCAATCCCGACTCACTGAATATCCTGGTAATCTACTGGTATTCGCCTCCGGATTACTGGAAGTTTATGGAATTCAGCGAAAGGGTTAATCTGCAAATCATAAGGGAATTTAACCAGGAAGGGATCAAATTCGCCTTCCCGAGCACTACTACCTATCTGGAACAGCCGGAAGGCCAGAGTCTCAGGCTGGATCTGGGCAAGGATTGGAAAGAGCAGTAATAATATTTACATTGAAGCACGGATGCGGGTCAAATCAGGAATGAATTATTTCCGGATGATCTCATACCGCTTCGCGTAAAGAAAAACACTATTTTAGAATTATACATCAGGGAGAAGTATTGTGAGCATAAAATTATTTTCACATGGCGGGGCCGGTGAGGTAACGGGATCAAAGCATTTTCTAAAAACTGATTCAGCGACTGTTATGATTGACTGCGGCGCTTTTCAGGGAAAAAGAAAAGAAGCCGACAGGAAAAACAGGGAGTGGGATTTCGACGCGAAAGAAATCGACGCGGCTGTTCTTACCCACGCCCACTATGATCATTCGGGACTTATGCCGCTTCTGGTGAAAAAGGGATACCGCGGCAACATCTTCTCAACCTCCGCGACAAGGGACCTAGCCCATATCATCATGATGGACAGCGCCAAGATACAGGCCCGGGATGGAGAGTTTCTGAAAAAGCAGGCAAAGAAGGAGGGCGGAGATTTTGAATGGGAACCCCTCTATGCGGAAAAAGAGGTCATCCAGACCATCAATCAGTTTGTCAGCCTTTCATATGAAAGACCTATCTTTATTGCCCCGAATATCGAAGTCTGTTTTTATGACGCCGGTCACATACTGGGATCATCCCTAGCGGTCTTTACCATCAATGAAGATGGTAATCGGGACCTTCGCATAGCCTACAGCGGTGATCTGGGCCGGAAAAACAAACCGATCATCCGGGACCCTGCGCTTATCCCCGATCCTGATTATCTTGTCCTTGAAAGTACCTACGGGGACCGGCTTCACGATTCCACCGAAGGCGCGATGGAAAAGCTTGCCGATGTTATAAACAGGACGGTAGAGCGGGGAGGCAAGGTTATTGTACCCGCATTTGCCATCGAACGGACACAGGAACTCGTCTTCTTTCTTCATCTCCTGACGGACGCCCGTAAAATTCCCCGTCTTCCAATTTTTGTCGACAGCCCGATGGCGACAAACGCCACCGCCATCTTTAAAGTTCATCCGGAATGTTATGACGAAGAGACAAACCAGGCCTTTATCGACCACCATAACAATCCCTTCGGTTTCAATGAGCTGAAATATATTGAGAGCACCTCAGAGTCAAAGGAATTGAACAATCTTCAGGGTCCCGCCGTGATAATATCATCGAGCGGTATGTGCGAAGCCGGCAGAATTCAGCACCACCTTATCCACAATATATCGAATCCGGTGAACACCATCCTGATTGCGGGCTATATGGCTGAAAACACCCTGGGCAGGTATATAAGAGAAAAGAAACCGGAGGTGCGGGTGCTTGGTAAATGGGTACCACTGCGGGCTGAGGTTGCTGAAATTGATACTCTGAGCGCCCACGCGGATTATGGCGAGATGTGGGAATATGTCCGGAGACTGGATCTGAAGCGTTTAAAAAAGATTTTTCTGGTTCACGGTGAGAACAAATCGCTATCCGTTTTCTCGGATTTTTTAAGGAGGCAGGGGATACAGGAAGTCGAAATAGTTGAAAAAGGCAAAGAGTATCTTTTAACCTGATAAAACCTTACTAAAACCCCTGCTTTAGACAGGTTGCATTAAAATTAAATAACTCTATCTTTCCATTATAGTCCGGATTGGTTTTTTGCAGGATAAAAGATGGAGAAGACATGTGTAACAATGCAGGTGGGCGTCACAAGCTGAAAAATGCACCCCATGGGGCGCCGGGGGCTCAACCCGGCGCGGCCCAAGAGATATTTCGGCAGGTAAAACTGAAATTCAGCATGTAACAATTCTGATTTGTTTACAATCTCCACTTGAACATTTTCTAATTTATCGTTAAAATTTGCTCGATAAGTCCGGTGACAGTCACTTATCTCTGTCCCAGTTTCTGTCACAGGCGGCATGATTATCAGATATCGGATTTTTATATTATCCTGCATACCGATCA
>Ga0272442_10009059_pt1 | contig 12513 bp, 16 predicted proteins | sample SSMForm2O_FD_200262 | JGI IMG/M metagenome (GOLD analysis project Ga0272442, IMG submission 200262) | Marine sediment archaeal communities from Little Sippewissett salt marsh, Falmouth, MA, United States - SSM-Form-2O | ecosystem: Environmental > Aquatic > Marine > Wetlands > Sediment ... | reverse complement strand
ACTGATAAAAATCTTATGTTGATGATACAAATATCTATGTTTCTTTGAAATAACCATCTCAAACAATGTTTAAATGTACGAAGTCTATCGGGTTTTGGTAAACATGGAAGATATCAATATATTGGAATATAAAAAGATAGATCTTTCGGATTCGATGCTTGTAATCGCATTTCCGACGGTTGGATTAATCAGCTCTATAGCAGGGCGTTTTATCATCGACTCGTTAAAACTTAACGAGATCGGATCGATTATTTCAAAACATTTCATGCCAGCCACGGTGATACATAATTCGAACCCTTCTCCCCCTGTGAGAATATATGCTGGGAAGAAGACTTGTGGACCTGATAACTCTTGTGAACAACTTGCTGTGATAATTTCTGAGTTCATGCCTCCATTGGATTTTATAAAATCGTTAGTTGATAAAATCTTAGATTGGTCAGAGGAAAAGAATTGCAAAATAATTATGACTTTAGAAGGAACACATGCCATGGATGACAGAAATAAAAAGAATTTACAAGTATATGGTGTTGGTAGTACTCCTTTAATGAAGCATGTCCTTAAAAAGTACAATATTAAACAAACACAGGATGGAATGATCACTGGTGTTACTGGCGTTCTTCTCTATAGCGGTGCTCTTATGAATAGAGATGTTATTTGTCTATTGTCAGAGGCACATGCATCGTATCCAGATTCAAGAGCTGCAGGAAATCTATTAGAAAAATTAGACATACTCCTCCCTGGAATAAAAATCGATCCTGCACCCCTTTATGAGGCAGCGGAGGGAATAGAGAAAGACATAAGACAGTTCATGAAACAATCAAAACCAACGGCTCCGGCACTACCTCCACTTCCATCTTCGATGTATGGCTAGAAAATAGCACTACCTTAATTTGTAGAAACAATTTCTACCTTCATGCAGGTGATTCTTCAATCGATTTTGTTGAAATTTTCTGGTAAATATCTCTTCTTTTTTTCAGGAGAAATTGTATTCCTAAAGTTTATATTACTTAAAGACATAGAGAATTAATGAAAGTGGGTTAATATATGACCGTAGGTTTCGTACTAATAAAAGTTGAACCTGGACACGAATTTTCGATATACAGAAAACTTTCTGATGTAACATCTGTAAAAGAGGTATATCCTCTCTTTGGAGAATATGATTTTATTGTTAAAATAGTTGCAGAGAATTTTAAAATTATTGGAAATATATTGTCAAATAAGATTAGAACGATAGCTGGTGTAAAGGATACTGAAACATTAGCAGAAATGGATACATTCAATGTGTGAATAAAACCGTTCTATGATCTGTACAAAGCATTTTCATTTAATTTTCCATTCTTTGGTTATTAACTTCACGTTGAAGCATCTTATATGGATGTATAATTGATATTTACCATTAAAATCCAAGAAAGGTATTTTCTATTCTGTCTGCTCCCCCCACACACCAAACGGGAAGTATAGGTTGACTAGATTGTTTCTATGGAGAAGTAAACCTTACTGTCTTTTAAAGCTGAATGTACTCTATCTGCGAACCACACAAGCTCTTCTATACCTCCAGATTCTTCATTCCATTCATATATAAAGTCATTGATACCTTTGGTTGCCTTGAACCCCATATTAAGCAATATACTTTTTATTTCTGATGGAGAGCTTCCTTCGCTATTGACCAAAATCTGTAGATAAGTCTTCATATGTATCACTCATGAAGTTAATTGATATGAACGTATTAAATTGTTGTTATGCTATCAAATAAAGGGATATTTTTGTCATTTCACTCTTGTTTTTGAAGAAGAATATGGATTTTGTAAAGGTTTTATAAATCAATGAAGGTTGCAGAAGTTAGATCGGGAAAATTATGGGAATGGATGATGAAGCGATATTTATTAAAAAATAAAGGAAAAAAGAAAAAAGCAGAATAAAAAAAACCGGGAAAATTGTATAACTTAATGATTAAATCGGATAAAATGGAGGCAATAATATCTGAACTCAATTCAAGTTCTAAGTCGAGATTGTATCAACATGAGGGTGAAGAACTGCATATTGTTATCCATGGGAAAATGGAATATACTGTAGGTGAAAAATCATATAAAATGGATGAAGAAGATATTTTATGACACCGATCAATGTTGAAACATAGAGCGGAAAATATCATCAATAAAAAAGTAGTGTATATCACGGTGGGGGTTCTTCCAACGTTTGTATGAGTCATTTATCGACACGAGATTTAACGAGAAGGTGTAAACGAAAATGAAAGTATTATGTTGTTATTCTAGAAAAGAATTTAATTGGAATAGTGAAGATATATTTTTACAACCTTCTGGCGCCGGTATCGTTTTTCGATGCACCGATTGCTTGAAAGACACCAGAGCTTATAAAAAAGATAAGATTACACTGCAAAGGTGAGTTACTCGACTGTTAGCGGACTTTTCCATAATATTTTTTAGAAAAAATTGCAGATATGCCTAGTACGCATATCTGCTAACACGCAATGATTCCTTTCAGTACTCAAGATCTTCATCACTGCCAAATAAGGCTCAGCAAGGGTTCGATCATCACAAGAGGTACTAACTATGTTATAACATATAATATTTTGTTTACCTTGACTTTTTCAGATTTATTGAATTGTTTATGATACAAATCCTAATCAAACAGATTTGTGTAAATCACCAAAGCCGTTTATTTTGCAATGTTTTGTATCCCGAGTACAGCACATTAGTTTAGATGAAACATTCTCCTTTTCATTGAGAAAAGAATTTATAGAAATGTTGAAAATGATATAATTTGAAAAAGGAAAGAGGGGGAAAAATATCGATGTTTGCTTAGAGGCAGACACTAAAAACACGTCAAAGCCCTCATTTAAGACCGGAACATGAGTTCGGATAATTCTATACCAGTCGCGGCTTGTTCTTTGATTCTAAGTGGAGGATACATTTTTTTAGTGCCTATCGCAAAGCCGAATTATTTTTTATAGTTGATAGAATGATTGTAGTATTCTTTTACGAGACTTGTTGACCTGCTGATCAATGAAAATGAAACTTGCCTCCTAAATAGAATCCGAAAACAATAAAACTGATTGTAAGATTACAGTAAAAAAAGCTTGTAGGAATTACTAAACAAATGAATAAAACTATCTATCTTAGTAGTTTTATTTTCTAGAATTTGTTTCAGTGTTTACTATTACGACACATTGGGCTTGTAGATCAGCTCGGAAGATCGCCTCCTTGGCATGGAGGAGGCCTCGGGTTCAAATCCCGACAAGTCCACTTTCTCAAAGAGGAGAAACTTGGCTCTCAGGACGGTCTAAAAGTACGTTTGTTGAATTTATAGGGGGACTTTGTTTTCCGTTGGTACCTTTTTGGCTCGGCCTGTGTTCTTGTACCACCAAACGCATCCTTTTCTTGCTGTTTGGGCGATATTTCAAGACAGCTCGCAGCCAGTCATAACAATCATACCTGTATTTCTTCTCTGCGAATTTGATATATTCCTCTGTCGTTGACGCCTTTGCATGACCAAGGGCATTCTTGACTTGCCTGACATCCCATTTCTTTGTCTCAATCTTTGTACGAATAAGTCTACTTATTGCTGACCAGTCTCTTACAATCTTTTGTTTGAAGTATGGCCATACTGATATGCAATATCTGTAATGGTAATCATTTCCACTATTTTTTTGCTCTATAATACGATTTTCCATCAATAATTTTAGTTTCTATTCTACCCAGTTCCTGTAATGTCTTTGTTATTCTCAACCAATATGCCCAATCATATCCCAGCGCCTCAGGTTTTTTTTCTAATCCAATTCCATTTGATATTTCTGCATAGGTATATGCATTGGGATAATGTTCATCCAAAAAATTGTATACTTTGTCAGCATACTCTTCAAATTCATTTTTTCTATTCCACTTACTTTCATCAATTGGCACATCATCACCAGAAATTACATGTTCACTATATTATTTAAAATATCGGAACACCCGATTAATCACCAATCCATTCAACACTGTGTTTTTACACAAACAGACAATTCACCAATGCCTCATTCTGAACCTAGAAAGGAGCATGGGGCACTATCCACAGGTGTGATATTGGATGCGAATCCTGAGAAAGGAAACATTGTGTCAAGTGTTTTAAAATAACATGTTTATCTTTATTCATGTTATTTAGATGGAGAATTGATATTTTCCAATTTTATGGATGTATTTACAAACACAAGTATTAATTTATAATTATGTTTCAATATGCGAATTAAAATAAATATTTCAACATTAATAATACACAAAAATCTTATATATTTGAAGCTCTGTTGTATTGTTATAAAAGGCAGATATTATGATGAGAACCAAAGTGGTAAACGACTCCACTGATTTAGTACCTTTAGTACGGGCGTTTGATAACAAAACAAAGAAGGATGTTTTTAGGGAGGTTATGTCTGAATGGAAACCCCTAAGCGAAATAAAGGAGAAATACGGTGAAATCGGAACAGATGCTCTTGAGCTTTTTGATAAAATGAAACTCGTGGAAACCAAATGGACCACACCAGAGGAAGGTATTGGTGGTAAACCTCAAAAAAAATACCGGTCCTATTATTCCGCATTTAATATCAATATTTCTTGTCCTGTTAGTGAGATAAGCGAGATTTTTTCCATAGCGTCTTTAAATCTAGGTGATTTTGAAAAATTAGAAAGTAAAATCTACAATTTTCTAGGTGATGATGGTAAATTTGGCAATATGGTATCAGAAAATTTCGGTCTTACTAATCTCTCAATGAAAGGCATAGTAAAAAGATCAAATAAGTTTTGTTATAAAGGCTTGAAATTGTGTAGAAAAGACTGATTTTTTATATTGATTTTTACGGAGATTGTTTTAAGGTAAATTTGTATTACTATTGTGATATGGTGAATGAGATAATTCTTCAAGCTCTTTGGATTATTCTTCCTGCATATGTTGCCAATGCAAGTGCACTTCTTGTTGGAGGTGAAACACCTATTGATTTTGGGAAAAATTGGAAGGATGGAAAAAGAATTCTAGGAGATGGTAAAACTTGGCGAGGTTTGTTTGCTGGTGCCTTTGTTGGGATGACTGCAGGTTTCGGCCTATCGGTCGCGGCAAAGTACATTGCACCAACCGAATATAATTTTTTACAGTTTGAAAATCTTGATTTTGAAGGTTTTCCTTTAATGATCCCGATAGTTTTTTCAATATGCTTTGGGGCGTTGTTTGGTGATATTATTGAAAGCTTCTTTAAGAGACGGATTGGAAAAGATAGAGGCGAAAATTGGATTATTTTTGATCAACTTGATTTCATAGCGGGCACCTTGGTTTTAAGTTTTTTGATGAGCTACTTACTACAAATTTCCCATCTCACAGTAGAAAACTGGTTCATGGAGACTCTTTTCCCCTGGCATGTATTAACCCTAATTATTATAACACCGTTTTTCCATCTTTTTGCAAATTTTGTTCACAAAAAGACAAAATCTTAGTAACTCTGGGCAAATAAGATATATAGGAAATGCGTTTAATTTTTATCTAACTGTAGCTATAACTCTACGGCTATTTGTAGTAGGTGTTTTAGATGAAAAAAAAATCTGGTTCCCCTGATGAAAAAAAACAAAGACTTAAAAAAGATGATACGTCGATGAATGAAGAATTACAGGAATGGATAAAAGAAACGAGAGATGAGATTAAGGAGATTACAACGGTGGAGAAAACATCTAAAAAAGATGAAAAGAAACCAATTGGTACATGTCAGATATGTTGCGAAAATAAGGCAAAATCTGTCTGTTTAAAATGTGGCAAATCAGTTTGCCCTTCATGCTATTTTAATATTCTTGGTATTTGCAAAAAATGTGTACCTGAAAAATATGTGGAAAAATGGGAGAAAAGAAAACCTGATTGGGAAAAGGTTCTAGGTGTTGAATGGGTAGATTGAAAACTTAGCTTGGTGTTTAATAAACATCATTTTAAGGAGTTTTTCAAATTCTGAAAAATCTTCAGAACCAGAATTAAATAATTTTTTCTCTTTTTATTCTCTCTCCTTCTAAATACAATGCCTTCATCGATCGTGCCGTTCTCCAAGATGAAGGATATATTGGGACACCTGCTGATTTAAGATCCATCACTAGATCTTCAAATTCTTTTCCACCAACCCAAGTTGCTAGAATTGGCTTTTTATATTCTTCATGGAGTTTTCTCTCACGTACCATCTTAAGTATTGCTGCTGTGAATTCTCTGGGTCGTGCGTATCCGCCGTGCACCGATGCAACAATTATTCCATCGATGTTTGGATCTTCTAGTAATGCACGAGTCGCTGCTTCATATCTATAGAAACCTGCATCTGCTACAAGATCAACTGGATTGTTTGGTTTGACAATATCCGGTAATATTTTATCCACTATTCTGTACGTTTTTGGCGAAAGTTTTGGTATGGTAAGACCATTTTCCTCACAAGCATCTGTAAGAAGAATGCCAAGTCCACCTCCATTAGTTATTATTCCTATGCGATTGCCTTGTGCTGGTGGCTGACCTGAAAGTGCTCGCGCCATGTCAAATAGTTCTACTATATCTCGACAGCGAATTCCGCCAGCCTGTTTAATTGCAGCATCATATATTTTATCACTGCCTGCCATGGATCCTGTGTGGGATGCGGTTGCTCGGGCTCCTGCTTTGCTACGTCCCGCTTTTACCACAAGAACTGGTTTATTACAGGCTTTTATGCTATTCATGAACGCTCGCCCATCTTTAACCCCCTCAATATATAATCCTATGACGGTTGTATCTGGATCTTGACTGAAATAGTCTATTAAATCATCATCATCAATGTCCAGTTTATTACCAACCCCAATTATTTTTGAAATTCCTACAAATTCATTGTTAGCCAAGTAAATCATACCTATTCCAAGGGCACCACTTTGACTGATTAGTGATAGATTTCCTTTTCGTGGATTTCCAAAGACAAAGGATGCATCTAAACTATCTGACGCGTTTTTGTATCCCATAGTATTTGGTCCAAGTACTCGCATTTTTGAGTTCTCTACGATTTGTTTAACTTCGTCTTCCAGTTCATAATTTCCCGCTTCGCTAAATCCAGAAGATATGATGATAATATTTTCCACATTTTTCTCTTTGCACTCATGCATTATCTGTGGAACTATTTTTGCCGGAACTGAAACAAGCACAAGATCAATTTTACCAGTTACATCTACAAGTTTTTTGTAGCATTTTATTCCCAGTATTTCTTTTTCTTTTGGGTTAATTGGATATATTTTGCATTCATAATCGGAAATGAGAATATTTTTTAATGCGGCATGCCCAATTTTAGTAGTGTTTTTTGAAGCCCCGATTACTGCAATACTTTTTGGTTTGAAAAATTTATCAAGTTTTTGTTTCATGTTTTATCATACTCTTTTGATATTTTGCAAATCATAACTTAGTCCAATTAAGAATTAATTGCTTAAAGACTTAGTTTTGGCGGAGATTTTTCTTTTAATTATCTTTTTTTGAATTTTGTCAATATATGGATCCCATTCTTTTCAGTATGTATCAATGGCATTTTAATAAATAGATCGTAAGTAATTGAATTTTTCTTCGAAGATTTCCGCCTGTTTTTGTATAACAACCTCCGCCTCGTTTATATCCATATTCTTTACCTCTATTGCATAGCTTGCAACTCGTCCTATCCACAGTGTTTTCAATAAACTAAGAAGATCATATTTGTCTTGATCGTTCTCGATTTGTTTGTAAGCAGCAGCAAAATTGTACACGATTTCGCCCCATATCTCAGAATCAAAGTTACCACCATTTACGACAACATTCTCTAGGTCAACTATGATATCATCTGGAAGTATGCGTCTCATTTTTTCTTTGGATCGTGTGAACTCATCTATGAAAGATTTCTTTAAACTATTAATGTCTAATTTTACAGGTATTGGTTTCGGGCTGAAGCATTCCCTATAAAACATCTTTTGTTTATTAAAAGATCTGCTTTTCCAATAAGCCTCATAGTGTTTTGCAAGCTCAAACATACTTCCAGTTACTTTTCTAAACATTGGAATTAAAAATTTCTCAGGCTCTAGATACCTTGTAGTAGATTCGTGGATTTTTAGGGCATATAATCCTTCCTTTACTTTCATTTCTTCTGCTGCAGCAACAGTTAAAATAAAAATATCAATTCCAAAATCTTGGGGGAACAAAGGATGTTCTCGCAAAATCTCATACAGATTTTTTGATAACGCAAATTCACCTGCGATTGGCTGTCTTATGTCAATGCCATATACTGCTCGGGTAAATGGATAGACTAAATTATTTGTTATAACGCCATCGTTTTTATCTCTTATATAATGTGGAACAGTTAAGTCAGATCGCCCATATATTATTGGATTGGAGATTGTTTGTATCCAGCCTGGTTTTATACTAAGTAAATCACCGTCCATCAATACAACACATTTCGCTCCGATCTCATGGGCAACTTCCAAAATTGTCATTACGCCAGCACCTTTCCCTCCGTCCGTGATGTCACTTAAAACTATTTTATCTATGCTACTATATGGCTGAAAGAGGTCTATTACTTCAGAAGTTTTATCTGTGGATCCTCCTTCAGCTATGACTATGACCTTCTTGTAATCGGGGAAATATCTGTATAACCCTTCATTAATTACATTCAATACATTTAAAACAGTGGTTTCAACATCTTTGCATAGTACCCCTACTATTATTTCAACAGGTTTTAGTTCCTTGCATTTTTCAATTATATCTTGTTTTAAACTTAGCTTTCTATTCCATTTTTGGTTCACGTTTATCAAACCTCGTTATCTGCAATTACAATATCTAATAGTTGCTCTCTTATTTTTTTACGCGCGGAAATTGTTCGTAGCCAGTCAGGTATCCGTGTTCCAACTGGTTTTCTCATATATTTAATCCCAGATTCCATAATCTGTTGACTGAATTTTTCTACCATGGTTTCTTCCGAATGCCTATCGTATTTTAAATTATTAAAATGAGCATCGGCATGATATTTCCTGATACAATCTTGTGCATTTCTTTGGTATAAAACTCTCAGGGATATAAGGAGCTCCTTGGAAATCTGTATGTTATCCTGCTCGATTAAAACCCTAAGCAATGTTTTTAAAATATCACTAGTCATCTTTGTAAGACCTTTATCTTCGCTACCAATTCTCTGGTGTTTGTGTTCATAGAAACCTAGATCAGTTTGGCAAATTCTCTTATGGGTTACATTTCTATACATCTCGGCCATTATACCAATTTCAAGACCCCAGTCACCAGGCAGATCAACATCCAGAGATAGATCGCTGGTCAGGGCAAATTCTCCGGAAATTGGATACCGGAAAGAACGTAAAAATCGAACAAAATCTGGTTCTGATCCTATTTCATAAATAAGTGATCTGAGAAGGGGATGAAGAAAAAGTCTGAATACACGACCGTACATGATATTCTTCTCAAGATCCACCCTGGCGTAGAAACCCTTATTGAATTTAAAATCAAGTTCAGGCTCTATGAGCGGATATACCAGTTTTGCAGGTATCATCTCTGAATAACTTCGAATATCTGCATCATGAAGTGCAATTGCATAAGATCTAAGGCTTGCTATTCCGATAGCAAGCCAGACGTCTCTACCCTTCCCCCTATATTTTAAAAGATCCAATCCATCATTTTTCAATTCATACAATAATTTTTCTATCTTGGGTCCATTGCACCACATAATCAGTTTAGGAATTTTTAAATCTGAGAAAAATCTCTTAACTTGTTTAAACTCCTTTTCATTTTTTGCATCTAACGGAATGACGATTTCTTTTACGTAATGACATTTGTTTAACTGCTTGGAAATATTGCCCAATGCATCATTATTAACCTCGCAATATAACATTGGCATAATAATGGAAACAGGTCTTTCAACAGCTGCTTCACTCACACTTTTTATAAGTTTTTTTTTGTTTATGCACAACTCATGAAGCGTGGTTATCTCCTCCTGTTTTATATCCATAATATCACATCTAAATGTAGTCTAATATCACTCTTATATTATTAGTACTAATGTCTGCATGTTTTTGAACTTCTTTTGGTGCATTGAATGCAATTCCTAGTCCCGCTGACTTAATCATGCAGATGTCGACTGCACCGTCTCCAATCGCAATTACCTCACTCTTTGATATGCCAAGCTTTTTGCAGAGGCGTTTCAACACATTGTCTTTACAAATTGAATGAGTTTTACAGTTGTTAAAACGTTTAAGCTTTTTGTTATCTACTATCAACTCTCCAGTTACAACGTCTTTTTCTATTATAAGATTATTAGCAAAGGCATAATCAATATCCAATCTCTCTCTAAGATCATCGGCTACAAACTGATAACTATCGGTGATAATAGCAGATCTTATACCTGCCTTCTTAATTTCTCTGATGACATTTTCAACATGCTCCTGCAAAGGTATATTTCGAAAAATCTCCAGTAGTTCTCTGACATTCATGCCTTTTAGCAACTTTGCTATTTCAATGCTTTTCTTATGTAATTCTTTATTGCCGTTGATTATTCGTAGTAATTCATTTTCAAATCCTTTAATCCTTGAAAAGACAAACACAGTTCGTCCTGCAATTAGCGTTCCATCCATGTCAAATACAACTAGTTTAAATTTGCTCATGACATCTCCAACATTTTATCTGGATTAATGAAGAATTTAATAATTTTAAGTACGATTTGTGATTCACACACCATAGAGTAACTATTCATCACTAATATAGAATTTCATAGCCTTGATGACATCCCGACTATTCTTTGCCACCCTATAATCCTCAAGAGGATTCTTGTTTAACTCCAAAAAATGAGGACTCCATTTATATATATTAAGTATTTCTTTGGCCTGTTCAACATGTCCTAAGATATATAGCGCAGCGGCAAAAGCTTCTAGTGTTGTAAGCTTAAGCGCCTTACCATAATTAATTGGATTTACGGCAACTACAAACGGTAGAGCCCGTGAGATACTGTCTTGTGTTAATTCGTCAAAACATTTTTCAGCGTTTTTCCATGAGCAGTCAATAGCCAATATACCATTCTCCTTAGCGACTCTCTCATCTTCTTTTGAAAGGCTTTTTTTGGCAAATGGATTTAATAGAATAGCATGTTTTGGCATTTTTTTAATACTTTTCTCAAGTTTTGCAAAACCAAATTTATGCAACTTTCGTGCACTGCATTTTTTCGGATCATCCTCATTTGCATGGTATATTATAAGCTGGATTTTTCTTTTCATATTTCATCAATTTTTAAATCTAGGACAACATGGCTAATTCCTGGAGCATATGATTTTATGTTTTTGTATGTTAAAAGTTCGGATTTTCTATTGTATTTCTTGGCCGCTTTCTTGACAAATTTCAAAGATTTTTTCGGAACTGATTCATTGGGACAAACATCGTGGTAGTGGATAATTCCCGTATGGTTTTTTAGGCAGTTCAAAGCAGTTGGTAAAAATCTGTAAGTGTCTTCAAGATAACCCATTACGACTCTGTCAGCTACATCTTTTGGAGCTATATTTCTATTATCTCCTTGCAATGGTTCAACAATTGCTGTCACGTCATTTAAAACAATATTTTCACATAAAAAGTTATATGATTCCGGATTTATTTCACAGGCAAAGATTTTCTTTGGTTTACTATATACGGCTATTGGCATTGTGAAATAACCGATCCCTGCAAAAAGATCAACAACAGTTTCATCCATGTTTGAAACATTTGCCATGCGCAGTCTTTCATGCATGTTCCCAGATGAAAACATTATCTTAGCTGGGTCTAATTTGAATCGTATACCGTTTTCTTTATGAATTGTCTTGGTGTTTTTAGGACCATATAATATCTCAACTTTTGGCTTTCGATATTTTCCTGAAATGCTGCCTACATTGTTGAGAACTGTTTGGCAATGAAGGATCTCCGCATATTTTTCACATATTTTTTCTTGATATTTTTCAAGATCACGATCCAATTTAATAGTTAGTATTTCTCCTACTTTTTCCCATTTATCGGGTAGATGTTTTATCAACTCTGAAGAAATGTTTTTCGAAAGTGATTTTTTTATTTGATTAAATGGAGTTTCTAGCATAATTTAATAGTTTAACAAGGTAAGACTATAAAATTACATTCCTTTGAAATTCGATCAGAAAAATGATTGAACCGTGGCTAGATACGCTCGATCAATTTGTTTACTTTCCATTCTTCTCCTATCCAGACGCCTATTATTTTGACTCCAAGTTTCCATGATGAAATGACATCAACAGATTTTTTCAGTTGGTCTAGATGCTCCTCCTTTGATACGGGATTTCCGGCGCAGCCATGGTGAGAAACTATGATAACATTTTGAGAGCCATGTTTATTTACTGAGATCATAACTCTATTTTTAATGGACTCTACAAGGATATCGGGCCCCTCAGCAAGTATCTTGTCGGGTCCAGGTTCTGTTATGGCGTCAACATAGTCTACCTCAAAGGCTTTCTTAGCCCAAGATATAATCGGTTCCTGAGT
>Ga0272442_10009056_pt1 | contig 12515 bp, 8 predicted proteins | sample SSMForm2O_FD_200262 | JGI IMG/M metagenome (GOLD analysis project Ga0272442, IMG submission 200262) | Marine sediment archaeal communities from Little Sippewissett salt marsh, Falmouth, MA, United States - SSM-Form-2O | ecosystem: Environmental > Aquatic > Marine > Wetlands > Sediment ... | reverse complement strand
CATCTCCCCCTCGCCCTGGCCCTCCCAGACCGTTCGGACCCTCAGATCCTCGAGCAGCTTCCGGGCATTGTCCCAGCGCGTAGCCCCATACTTCGCCTGCATCAGTTCGGCGCGGGGCGGCTGTCCGGGGCGCGGGCCGAACAACTCGTAGATCAGGTCCTTGATCTCCTCGAACTGGATCGCCATCTCCAGCTTCGGCTCGAACGCTTCGGCCATGTCGACGAACCCGTACGCCGGCGTGCCCTTGAAGATGGCGATCTTGTCGTACCTCAGGACCTGGTCGAGGGCCCGCCGCTTCTCATCAATGTACTTCGCCCCAAACGCGTAGTCGAGCTTGTCGCGCAGGGCGTACGCCTCGTCGCGGATGTCGGACACCAGCAGGTCCAGCAATTCGCCTTCGGGCGCCCGTCCGGCCGCCAGCTCCGCCACCAGCGCCGGGTAGCGCGCCCGGAACTTTAGCTTCATGTCCAGCAACTGCGCCACGGAGAAGACTGACTCGGCCCGCGTGCCGCCATAGCGGCGCTGCTCGCCGGCCGGGTGTTCGAGGACCTCCTGCACGGCCTGCCACCCGGCCGCCGGGTCCTCGGCGTTGAGCGCTTCCTGAACCGCGTTGCGGAGGCGAAGGGCGTCGGCGCGGAGCGGCGCCTCCAGAGCCTGAATCTGTTCCTCGGTCGGCAGGCGTCCGCGAAGGTCGTCGAAGAACGCCCGGTCGCGGGTGACCGCCTCGAACCGGGCGTCGAACTCCTCGGCCAGCGGGAAGATCCGCCCGAACGGCGTCGGCGAGAGTTCGTCATGCACCAGGGCGAGGCGTTCGATCTGCTCGCGATCGTTTGTCTCCTCCGGCGCGATCACTCCCCGCGCCTTGCGTGCGGCGCGTTCGTATCTCAGGACCCGGTCAAGCGCCTTCCGTCCGGCGTCGGGGCTGGGGGCCTTGGCCGCCAGCCGCAGGGCCTCGCGCATTCGCTCCGCCTCGGCCAACAGCGTCGCGGGCACCCCCGTCATCTCAGCGTCGGTGATCGCCCGTGCGGCGAGGTCTTCCTGAACGTAGCTCAACTTGGGCGCCCGCAGCCGCATGTTCTGACGTGCGAGCCGCAGCACCGCGTCAGCCGCCTCTCCGCCGGACCGGATGCGCTCGGCGAGCGCCTTCCGGAACTCCTCCGACTTCAACTGGCGCTTGGCAGCGCGATGCTGGTCGCGAAGCTCCTCGATCCACACGTCCGGGTCGAGCCGCAATCGGTCGGCCGCCTCGGCCAGGGCCGCGTACACCGGCGCCCGGGCCGCGTTGGTCTGCTCCACCTCCCGTTCTATCGCCTGCGGGTCGCCTCGGTCGAACATGGGCTCGCGGAGCTGTAGCTTGCGCCACTCGACCGTTGCCCGGAAGACCACGGCCTTCGCGCCGCGATAGAACATCGGGCCCAGGATGATTACCAGCGCGGCCGCCATCAGCAGGATGGACAGTACCGACAGCACCGTGAAAGACCGGTCGGTCACATGTCGAAGGGATCGGTTCACTTGGGCTTGGCCCTCCCTTCAGCGACGCGCTTGGCCCGCGCGAGAAAGTACTCGCTAACCAGATTCAGCACGAACGTCATCACCAGAAGCGACAACCCCAGCGTGAACAGGGCCTGTCGGTGCAGCCCCCCTTCCGGGGCCTCGCCCATTTCCTGGGCGATCGTCGCCGTGAGGGTTCGCATGGACGCGGTGAGATCCCACCACGGTTCGGCGACCTGGGCGGACATCCCGGCCGCCATCCACACGAGCATCGTTTCGCCCACGGCTCGCATGACGCCGAGGATGACCGCTGCGATAATGCCGCTGTGGGCGGCGGGAATGATCACCTTCAGCAACACCTCGGCGCGCGTCGCCCCCACGGCGTAGGCGCCCTCGCGGAGTTCGCGACCGATCGCGGTCAGGGCGTCCTCCGAGATGCTCACCACTGTGGGCAGCGCCATGAACGCCAACAGAATGGAGGCGTTGAGGCCATTCGTGCCCGACGGGATCCCCAGGACCCGCTGCATCCAGGGCGCGACCACGAGTACCGCGAAGAACCCGAACGCCACCGAGGGGATCGCTGCCAGAATCTCGATGACCGGTTTGATGATCTGCCCGACCCGGAAGGGCACGATGTCACTAAGGCACACGGCCGCGAGCAGCCCGACAGGCATGGCGATGATCATCGCGCCGAGCGTAACCATGCCGGAGCCGTAGAACATGGCCAGCGCGCCGAATTCGCGCGCCTCTTCGTGGGTCGGGAACCAGTCGGCGCTGGTCAAAGCCTCGTCGCCGTGCCCGCTGGAGAAGAACGGCCAGGATTTCTGGATAATGAAGACGAAGATCAGCAGGACCGCCAAGATCGTCAGCGACGCGACGAGTGTCAGGAACGCGCGCCCGAGCGCGCTGCTGACAAATCCGGCGAGGTCCTGGCCCGGCGTTAGCAGGAGCGGCCGGTCAAAACCGGCCGCTCCTGGGCGCGCGGATCCTGCGCTGCCTGCCGGTTCGGCAGACACGGGGGACGCGTTGATCTCGTCATTCGGCACTCAGTCAGGCTCCCGTTTCAGTATTCGGTCACCGGAACGAAGCCTTTCTCATCCACGATGTCGTGGCCCTTCTCGCTCAGGTGGAAGGTCACGAACGCGTGCGCCAGCGAGCCGAGCTTGGGGTACCCATTGGTGACCATGAACAACGGACGGGCGACGGGGTAGGTGCCGCTGGCGATCGCTCGCGCCGTGGGCAGAACGCCGTCCACTTTGACCGCCTTGACGCCCTCCTTCACGAATCCCAGTCCGACATACGCCATGGCGCCGGGCGTGCTCTTGACGCGCTGATACGCCTGCGGGTTCGACCCCACCGTCTCCACCTTGTCGATCATCTTCTCTTTGTTCATGACGAGCTTGTGGAATGTCTCAAACGTCCCCGACGAGGTGTCCCTCGTGATCGCCACCACCGGGGCGTCCACGCCGCCTAACTGGTTCCAGTTCGTTACCTCCCCCTTGTACACCTTGCGAATCTGCTCGGTCGTCAGCGCCGCCACCGGGTTCGACGCATGCACGATGATACACACGCCGTCCATCGCCACTACGTGAGCGACGGGCAGGACCGCCATCGGCGTCCTGGCCACGGCCGCCTTGAACTCCTTTTCCTTCATGAACCGGCTCATCGTCGCGATGTCACACCGCCCGTCGACCAGGGCGGCGGCGCCGTCGCCGCTGCCGGTCTGCTTGACCGTAATGCTGACGCCGGGGCGCTCCTTCATGAACGCCTCCGCGAAGGCCAGGGCAATGGGGCCGACGGTCGTTGATCCCTCAATCTGGAGCGTTTCGGGGTCCGCCGCCTGAACGGAACCCGCCGTCAGGATAAGGATCGCCGCGACCACGAGACTGCCTGCCTGCCGCTTGCGTGTCATCTTGTGTCTCTCCCACGTTAGGCAACACCTTGGGCGTCCGGGCCAACCCCGGCGCTTGATGTTGTCCTCCTACATACGACGGGTGTGCAATCGCTTAAGAAACTATTAAGACTCTGCGAATTTGCCGTCCCCTCGGCGCTTCCTCCTTCCTCTGTCCGCCACTGACAGGCACAATCCTTCACAAAGGAGACCTTTGCGTTGTGTCAAGATTGGATTAGGATTCCCAAACCCCTATTGTCGGCCCTTGTGAGGATGACGTATGATGCCCGCAAATGGCCCGCAAGCGCGTTATCATCGTCGAAGACGAAGCCGACATGGCCGAACTTGTCGCCATGCGGCTTCGACGCGAGCGCTACGCCGTCGAGGTCGCTCACGACGGCCTCCAGGGCCTCTCCCTCATTCGAGGCAATCCCCCCGACCTCGTGGTTCTCGACATTATGCTTCCGGGCCTGCCGGGCACGGAAGTCATGAAGGAACTGCGAAGCGACCCCGCCACCGCCAGCGTCCCGGTCGTCATGCTTACCGCCAAGAGCGAGGAGTCCGATGTGGTCCTGGGACTCCACCTCGGCGCGGACGACTACGTAACCAAGCCGTTCAGCATGTCGGTGCTGCTGGCCCGGATTGCGGCCGTCCTGCGCCGAATGGAAGGCGCCCCCGCCCAGGAGAAGGGCATGCTCTCCGCGGGCAGTGTTCGCGTGAATCAGGACACGCACCAGGTGCACGCGGACGGGAAGCCGGTGTCCCTAACGCTGACGGAGTTCCGCCTGCTCGTGGCGCTGATTGGCGCGCGCGGTCGGGTGCTCACCCGCAACCGACTGATCGACCGAGGCATGGGCGTCGATGCGGTGGTCACGGATCGGACGATCGACGTGCACCTGGCGGCGCTGCGACGCAAGCTCGGCAAGGCCCGGCGCCATATCCAGACCGTGCGCGGGGTCGGGTACCGGTTCGTGGTCGAAGACGATGAGACGACGTAGCTTCTTCCTGACCCTCTTCGCAGGCAACCTGCTGCTCCTCGGCGTTGTCCTGGCGGTCAGCTACACCATCTCCTACCGCTACCTCAACGAACGATACCGCGAACGTCAGATCCAGCACCAGCGTCGTCTCACCCGTGCCGTCGCCCATGACCTCGAGCGTCTCTGGCCCGGCCCAACGGAGGATCTGTCGCCCGAGCAGCGGCAAGCGGTCCACAGCCACGTTCGCAGCCTTGCCACCGGGCTTGAGCCGGCTCGCCTCACCGTCATCGCCCGCAACGGGGAGGTCCTCGGCGACAGCGAGGCTGACCCCGCGCAAATGCTCCTACACAACACCCCGGACCGCCCGGAGGTGCTGGCGGCCCTCGACGGGCGCGAGGGGCTTGACATCCGCACTAGCGCTACGCTCGACACCAACTTCCGCTACTTCGCCGTTCCGCTCCGCTGCGATGGCGAGGCCCGAGCGGCCGTGCGCCTCGCCATGCCCGTGACCGCCATCGTTGAAGGGCGCGGATTCATCTGGCGCGCCCTGCTCTGGTCGGCCCTGGCGGCGCTCGCTGCCGACCTTGTGCTCGGGCTGCTGGTCAGTTGGATCTGGTCGCTTCCGCTTCGGCAGGTGACGCGAGCGGCCGCCAAGCTGGCCTCCGGCAACCTGGCCGCCCGGGCCAGCCCGCGCGGCTCGGACGAGGTTCACCGTCTTGCGGTGGCCCTCAACCAGATGCGACGCAACCTCGCCGGCCAGATTCAGACGGCGGAAGGCCAGCGGCAGAACCTCGAAACCATCGTCAGCAACCTGCGCTCGGGGGTGATGGCGCTCGACGCCCAGCGTCGGATCGTGCTGATGAACCACACGGCCGTTGAGTTGCTCGCCCCGGGCGAGGCGGACCTCGTCGGCAAGCACGTGCAATCGGTCGTACGGATCGCCGACATCATCGACCTGCTCGACCAGGCCGACGTCGCCGGGTCAGCCAACCGGCAGATTGAGTTCGAGCGCGAAGGCCGCCGGCACACGTACGACGCGTACGCCGCCCTGCTTGCGCGCACGGCCAACCGCGACGCCATCCGCGCGCTGGTCGTCATCCGCGATATTACCGACATCGCCCGCACCGCCCAGATGAAGGCCGAGTTCGTCGCCAACGCCTCGCACGAGCTGCGCACACCTCTGGCGACCCTCCGGGCGGCGGTCGATTCGCTGACGTCCGTCGAGCCCGACGACGCCGACGCCGTTACCAAGTTTGCCGCCATCCTCGACCGCCACGTGCAGCGCCTCGAGAGCATGACCAGCGACCTGCTCGACCTGCACCGCGTCGAGCAGAGCCGCACGCCGCTACATCTCGAAGACGTCGCGCTCGACGACCTCGCCGAGTGGGCTCGCGGGCAGTACAGACCCAAGGCCGAAAACAAGAACGTCGCCTTCACCGTCGAGACCGGCGACGGTGACTTCCTCCTCAGCACGGACCGCACGCTCGTGCAGCTCATTCTCCAAAACCTGCTCGACAACGCCATCAAGTTCACCCCCACGGGCGGGAGGGTCACCTGCCGCTTCGCCCTTCGGGAGAGCAAGGTCTCCCTCGCCATCACCGACACCGGCTGCGGCATCCCCCAGGAAATCCAGGAACGCGTCTTCGAACGCTTCTTCCAGGCCGACCCTGCCCGCAGCGGCGACGGCCGCGTTCGCGGCACCGGCCTCGGGCTCGCCATCGTCAAGCACGCCTGCGAACGCCTCGGCGCGACTGTTCGCCTCGACAGCACCGTCGGTCACGGCACCACGGTCGAGGTCGTGGTGCCCGTGCGGCGATAGGCCGCTCTGCGATCTCCTTGCATCCGCTCGCCCGAATCCCCGATGATGAGAGTGGTATGTTTCCCCAAGAAAGCCACAATGCGGCGCGGCGTTGGACGGCTGCCCTGGCGGCCATGTGTTTGCTCCTGCCCGCCTGTCGCGGCGAACCCTCGGCCGCCCGTGCCGAGCCGCCCGCTGCCCCGTTCACCCCCCCGGACGATACGTCGGACGAAATCGGCGTCCAGTACGGGCCGGCGGAGCTGGCTTGCTGGAAGTCCTCCACGCTGAAGGGCAAGCCCGTGCGCGTGTCGCCCGCGCTGTCGGCCGCCTCGGGCTACGAGCTGAACCACCACCGCGTCACCGTCGTCTATACCGGCCGGGGCAGCGTGCGGGTCAGCCTGCTGCACGCCAAGTCGGCCGACATCCAGGCCGCCCTGAACAACAAGCACAACCAGATCGGCCCGCGAGCCATCGGCAACCGGAAGGAGTCGAGCTTCTTCACGACCGCCCCCGGCGAACGGTTCGCGTGGGTCGCCATTCAGACAACCGGCGACGCGAAGCTCGTGGCCGTACGGCACATCTGCTGGCGCGGCAGGGGCACAATCTACGGCCACGTCCCGGGCTCGTTCGAGTTCGCCGGCGGCAAGCTGCCCTACCGACTGCTCTTCCCCAGGAACTACGACCCGAGAAAGTCCTATCCGCTCGTGATCTCCGTCCACGGTTCGGGCGGCGTGGGCACCGACAACCGCAAGAGCATGGAACGGGTCATTCTCGCTCGTCACCTGTTCTTCCGGTACTACAACCAGCCGCAGTTCGCGTGCTTCAGTCTCGTGCCGCAGATCCCCCCGACCGACGGCATCCCCGGACCCTACTGGCCCAAGGGCCGGCGCGGCGGGCCCTCTCGCGCGCACCCCGACTGGCCCACCGTGAACGAAAAGGGCTGGTACGTCGAGGCCACGCTCGCCCTCATCCGTGCGATGCTGGCCGACAAGTCGCTCAGCATCGATCCTGGCCGCGTGTACTACACGGGCTTCTCTTACGGCGGCAAGGCGTGCTGGGAATTCCTCCGAGCCGCCCCCGACCTGTGGGCGGCTGCCATGTGCGGCTCAGGATGGCCCATCGGGCGGGCTTACTCCGACCCCACGCCCGACCAGTTCGAGCTGCTCAAGGCCGAGGTCGAGCGCCACAAGGGCGTGCCGGTGGCGATCTTCGCCGGCGGGCAGGACCCGATGCGATTCGGCTCCGCCGCCGCCCACAAGGCCCTGCAGGCCATCGGCGGCACGAGCACCTACACGGAATTCCCCAACACCCAGCACATCCAGACTGCCGGCAAGATTTGGGCAGACCCCAAACACGTCGGCTGGATGTTCCAGCAGCGCCGCAAGCCCGCGGCCGCAACCCGGCCTGCGCCAGGCGGCGGTTGATCCAGGGATTCGCGAACCCCTTGACCGGGAGCCGCTCGCGGCGCCGGATGCGCGGGCGCGCTACGCGATGTCGAGGACGATGCGCCGGTAGGCGGTCAGGGGCACAATGGGGCTGTCGTCAGTGACTTGGAGGATGACGTGGATCTGCCGGCCGGCCGCGTCGGACGGCGACGTTCAGTCCAGCTTGCGGATCTTGATGTTGCGGTACCAGACCGGGTCGCCGTGGTCCTGCAGAACGATGTATCCGACCTTGTTCCGACCGTAGCCGGGCCACTGGGCGAACTTGCTGTCCGCCACGCGGCTCTCCCACTCGTCGGACCACAGCTCGTACTCGACGATCCTTTCGCCGTTCATCCAGTGTTCGACGTGCGGGCCCTGCACCTTGATGAGCGTATGGTTCCACTCGCCGACGGGCTTGGTCATGTCCTTCGTCGGGGCGTGCAGGGCGTAGTTCGACCCGGCCGTCGTCAAGGGGTTCCGCCCGTCCGGGTGCACGGCGTTGTTGAGGATCTGGTACTCCGGGCCGGTCATGTACGTTGCGTCGGCGTCCTCGCTGACCCGGAACATGATGCCGCTGTTGCCCGGCCCGGCCACCTTCCACTCGATCGACAGCTCGAAGTCGCCGAACGGCTTGCGAGTGAGGATGTCCCCGCCGCCGTCGCCGCGATGGATGGTCCCCTCCTCGACCCGCCAGCCCTCCGGCACGTCGTCCCGCTGGAAGCCGCGCCACGGGTCCATGCTCGTCCCGTCAAACAGCAGCCGCCAGCCGGCCGCCTGCTCGTCCGCCGTGAGTGTATTCGTATCCGCCATGGTCACTGGTCTCCGTGTAGGCTTGATGTCAGCCGGAGGACTCTAGCGTACAGGCCGGGCGAGGGCAAGGTGTTGCCCGTCCGCGACCCCGCCCTCGGCTCATTGCCAAGCGCAAGGCCAGCCGTAGCCAGGACTTCGTCGTGGTGGTACATTGACGCCTCGATTCAGACCGGTCCAGAGAGAACGATCGGCAGCGGGCCAAGTGGATCAACGCCGCACGCGCCGGCGTTGTCCGGCTCACGGAGAATGCTCCATGCTTTCGAAGGCGTACTTCGTCACCGGCCTGACCCACGTGGACCTCGCCTGGGTCAGGGACAGCACGCACTATGCCGAGTGCATGGAGAACGTGGTCGTGCGGATGCTCGACCTCCTGGAGAGCGATCCGTCGTTCACCTATGTCATCGAGCAGATCGCTCATTACCGGGCGCTGGCTTCGACCCGGCCGGACCTCATCCGCCGACTGGCCGCCTTCGTCCGGGAAGGCCGGGTCGAAGTGGCCGGCGCCATGGCTTCGTCGATCGACATGAACGGCCCGAACGGGGAGTGCATCGTCCGCAACCACCTGTTGGGCAGAAGGTGGGCACGCCGGAACCTAGGCGCCGATGTGCGGGTCGGGGACCTCATCGACACCTTCGGCATCTGCGCCCAATCGCCGCAGATCCATCGACAGTTCGGCATGCCGTACCTGCTGGCCAATCGTCTGGGCGGGGGCATCCACGAGACGATCTTCGACTGCCGCGGTCTGGACGGCAGCACCATCACCATCGCGGGCCGGGATGTCCATGCGGCCTACGTCAGGCCCGGACGCTTCCATATGAACTTCACGCAGGGCAGGACGGAACTGGTCGACCGCTTGTTCGATGAAGCGGCCGCGTCGGAGATCGAGGGCCTGCACCTCGTTATCGTCTATGACGAGAACGAGCGTGTCCCCCTCGGCCATGGCAGGCGCCAGACCGACCGGCGGAACGGCCGGGACGACGCGGCCTGGAAGTCCGGCACGCTTGGCGAGTTCTTCGCGGCTCTGGGCACCACCAACGTCAAGCTGACGACGGTTGACGGCGATCTCAACCCGGGGTTCACCGGGCGGTACAGTCTCCGGCCGGGCGTCCGCCTGCGCAACCGGCGGGTCGAGACCCTGCTGCTGGAGGCGGAGAAGTGGGCCACGCTCCTGGGCGTCGATGGCTGGAAGAACGCCATGGATGGCGCCTGGTGGCTCATGTCCTACGTGCAGAGCCACGACGTCTACACCGGCTCGTTCCCCACCCGCGTGCTGCACGAGGTCAACGGATGGCTCGACTCCGCGGAGCAGACGGCTGACGGGCTGCTTGACCGGGCGCTCGGTCCTGATGTGAGTTGCTGCGCATCGGACGACACGTCCATTGCGGCCACCGTGTACAACGGCCTTCCCTGGCGCCGCCGGGATGTCGCCGCGTTCAACCTGCCGCGGGGATGGAGCGGCCTGAGCCGGGTCGTGGGCGAAGACGGAGAGGAAGCGATCTTCGACGTGTCCGGCGACAGAGCGGAGATCATGGTGGAGACGCCAGCCGTAGGCGCGGCGTCGTATGTCCTGGAAAGGGGCGAGGCCGAGACGCCCGACGCGCCGGCGACAGTCGATCGCGCGTCCATCGAGAACGAGTTCCTTCGGATCGACTGCAGCGCCGAGCGAGGCCTGGAGTGCATCTGGCTGAAGGAGGCCGACGGGCCGATCGCGACCGACTGCGGCGGGCTCCTGATCGCACAGAAGGACGAAGGCACGTTCCAGGTGGAGAGCATCACTTCCGGCGAGGTCCCCGCGCTGGATGGCGTGCTCCGGCTCTGTCCGCCCCGAACCTGTGGGGTCGGTCAACGCATCCGCCTCTCGGGCTCCTTCCCCCGTCTGCCCTGGGCGGGCGAGGGCAACCGGCTTGACTGGGAACTGCACTTGACGCTGCGTCCCGGCCAACCGCGCCTCGATGTGGGGGTCCGGCTCGATTGGCTCGGCGAGGCGACGCGCGTGCGCCTGCACCTGCCGACCCGGATCAACAGCTCCAAGGGGATCTTTGAGGTTCCCTTCGGCACGGTCCGCCGCAAGCCCTACAACGTGCGCAGTTGGTCCTGCCGAGGCGAGTGGCCGGCGCATCGCTTCGTCGCCCTGGAAGACGGCGCGCTCGGCCTGGGCATCGTCAACAACGGCACGATGGGTGTGGAGATCGCCGACGGTGACATCCGGACCTCGCTGTTGCGCGCCCCGGCCACCCCCGCGGGCGCAATGGTTCCCGATGACACGTCTTCCCAGCACGGCCGGCACGAGTTCGCGTTCTGCCTCGTTCCCTACACCGGCGACCTGGCTCGCAGCTCCGTGCTCCAGGCCGCTCAGGAGTGCAACACGCCGCTGCTGGTCCGCGGCGCGAAGGCAATGCAGCAGTCCTTTCTCCGTTTGTCCCCTTCCGCCTGCGTGCTGTCCGCCGTGAAGCGCCCCGAGGACGGTCAAGAAGGTGAGGCCGTCATCCGCATCTACGAATCCCTCGGGGCGGGCGCTACCGCGCATCTGGACGTGGCGGGGCTTCAGCAGGCCTGGCTGTCCAACCTGCTCGAAGAGCGGCTTGATCCCATCCCGCGCCGGGATGAATCGCTGGAGATTCCCCTCAAGCCCTACGAGATCAAGACGCTCCGCGTGCGTCGGTAGTTCGCAGCGCGTGCCCCGCCCGGGCGCCCGGGCGGTCAGTCCACCGGCGGGAAGATCAGGTGGCTGGGGGGCGAGTACCAGTTTACGTAAACCCCCTCGTGCGTCCAATAGGTGTCGATGCCGCGGTAACCCAGCTCGGGGGCGTAGTTGTAGTTGCTTACCTCAAGCAGCCCGTCGGGGCTGCACGATTCCACGTGCCCGTCCGCGAAGGCACCGTTGGCGAGGCCCTCGTGCGCGAGCCAGACGTTGTGCCGCTGCCCGCCGCTGTTGTACCACCGCGACGGCGAGAACGCCTTCCCGCCCTTAAAGGGCGGGAGCTTCAGTTGGAGCGCCCCCCCGACGTTCATCGCCGAGTCCATCAGCATCGCGTAGGTCTGCGAGTCGGGGATCCTGTCCGTCCGGATGCCGTTGAACCTGGCCAGCGGCGGACCCGCGACGTCCTTCTCGAAAGCGCCCTGCGTGCCCTCGGCCGGGTCGACCATCGCGTACCATTGCCGCCCGACCTCGGGGCAGTGGAAGTTCGGGTTGTTGATCAGCTCGTAGCCGTCCTCGTAGAACGTGAACCAGTAAGGAATGGGGTAGCTGTTGTCGTACCGGCTGCTGCAAGCCTGCGGGATCACGCCGTCGAAGTCGGCGGCGTACACCTGGATGGTCATCGCGCCGCTGCGGAGACTGCTCATGCAGACGGACATCCGGGCGAGCTTCTTCGCCTGGTCGAGCGCCGGCATCAGAATCGTCACCAGCAGCGCGATGATGGCGACGACGACGAGTAGTTCGATCAGGGTGAACCCGCCTCGACATGTCCTGGCCGAGATCATTGCCGCCTCCATGATATGCCGAGAGGGGCTCCCGGGGGAGCCCCTCCTTGCCTTGTTCCCGCATCGCCTGTCTATCGCGATGCCTGCTTGTCTGTCGAGCCGCGATGCCGCATTCCGGCATCGCCGGAGCGGCCGCCTTTACCGCCGCCTTCGCCGCAGCACAATCCCGACGCCCCCGAGGCCCAGCAGGACCATCGTCGCCGGCTCCGGGACGTAGGTGATGGTCATCTTCTTGTTCGTGTTGTCGATGTTGTAGCTCCACGTGTTGGTATCGACGCCCGCGGCGAAGGCCAGGTTGTCGGCAACTGCCGTGTTGCTGGTCCACGTCATCACCGTCCAGGTGGTGTTCTCGGCCGGCGTGACACCGCCGTCCAGTTGGACGTCCAGCTTGGCGCCGCTGGTGAACTCCGGATAGCCTCCGTTGCCGTTGGTGAGGGTGATCTTCCGCATGTTGGCCGGGGTGTCGAACGCGGCCTGGTCGAAGATGAATCGCAGCGTGCCGTTGGCTCCCTGCTCGTAGGACGTTCGGTCGCCGCCGCGCTTCGCCTCGATATCGTCGGCGCCGGTGCCGCTCTTGCTGCCGTCGACCACCAGGAGCCCCGTGCCCGAGCCCCCGACGCGAAGGACTGCGCTGACATCGA
>Ga0272442_10009055_pt1 | contig 12515 bp, 10 predicted proteins | sample SSMForm2O_FD_200262 | JGI IMG/M metagenome (GOLD analysis project Ga0272442, IMG submission 200262) | Marine sediment archaeal communities from Little Sippewissett salt marsh, Falmouth, MA, United States - SSM-Form-2O | ecosystem: Environmental > Aquatic > Marine > Wetlands > Sediment ... | reverse complement strand
AAGCCGGCCTGAAATGGGTCTCATCTCCCCCATAAGATCCGTTCCCCTGGAGCATTCAACTTGCGAGTCAAATCACGGGAATGCCCGGTTTTTACTGAGGTCTGGGGCCCATAGCGGTCTAGAGAAGACGATTCGGCCCATCGTGACCGAGGAACATTCCACCGGCGCGGTCGAGGCGTACAGGTCACTTCGCACTACGGTCATAGCCGCGCTGGACAAGATAAACGAGAAGATAGTCTTCGTCACGAGCGCGGACTCCAAGGAGGGGAAGACTCTAACCACTCTGAACCTGGCCATCATGCTGGCTCAGATGGAGAAGAAGGTGCTGCTGATCGACATGGACCTGCGCAGGGGAAGGCTGCACAGGTCGCTGGGTATCGGGAAGCAGCCCGGCGTGAACGATGCGCTCCGGGAAGGGCTGGGATTCGAAGATGTGACGAAAGAGAGCCGTCTGGCAAACCTGCACATGATCCCGGCGGGCAGCAGCGTGGAGAACTGTGCCGAAATGCTGCAGGAGGCGGATCTCAGGGCGATGTTTACGGAGATCGAGGATGACTACGACTATATCTTCGTTGACACGGCGCCGGTACTGCGCGTTACCGACACCGTGATCGTCTCGACCCAGGGTTTTGGCGTGGTGCTGTACGTTGCGCGTGTGGGGAAGACCCCGCTGCCGCTGATCCGCTACTCGCTCGATATGCTGTCTGATGCGCGCGTCCTGGGCATGATAATGAACAGCATAGAGATGCACAAGATCAGCAGTCTCTACTACAGCTACCAGTACCCGAACTATGCCTACTACAGCAGCGCTTACGCGTACGGCTACGACTATTACTACTACGGCGATCGCACGATGGGCCGGCGGCGCGGGCACCGCCGGCGGCGCGGGCTGGGGCGGGCGATCGAGAGGATTGACACGTGGTTCCGCCGCACGTTCCTCCCGATGGATTGATTTACCATGTCACCACGCAGACATATACCGGTGTCCATGTTCTGGCTTGCCATCCTCGACCTGGTCTGCCTGGTACTCGGCAGCGTCATCGGGGTTTTTGTGCGCCTTCACGCCGAGGAGAGGGCTGAATACGTATTCGAACACATCGACGGGTGGCTGCTGTTGTTCGGTAGTGTCATTGTCGCCAACTACCTCGCCGGCAGCTACCGCATCCAGCATACGTTCTCGCGCTTCAACCTTGTCGTAACGTGGCTCTTTTCGCTCCTGTTTGCGTCACTGATCCTGAGTATCACGTCGTTCGCGTGGTTCACCTTTATTATGGGCCGGGGAGTCCTGCTCCTGGCACTGGCTTCCTACAGCGCGATTGCTCTCATTTTCAAGCTCCTGGTCTACAGGCACCTGTTCCGAACACAGGCGCTGGTGTGCAGGACCGTGATACTCGGCACCGACGATAGGGCCAGGCAGGTGCGGCGGGAATTGGAGAACGACTTCGTTCTGCCGGCGCACAAGGTCGTGGCCTACGTCAGGATACGGAACGGCGAGACGGCGGAAGACAGGGCATCGGCCATAGACGGCGTGGCCGTGGTGGAAGCGGAGCTGGACACACTGGAAGACGTGATGCGTAACCTGGGTGCGGGGCTTATCGTAATCGACCCCCGGGCCATGCAGGTACGGAACGTTCTCTATCCGCAGCTAAGGCGTCTGCGGTTCGAGGGCGTCGAGGTGCTGACGCCGCTGAACGTTTCGGAGATTTACGGCGGGCGGACGCCCCTGGATCGAGTTGACGAAGAGTACCTGATGCAGGCCTCCATGGAGTCGCGTTTGCCGGCGGTGCGCCGTGTGAAGAGAGTGATGGATGTGCTGACCGCGGGGCTGGCGTGCATCTTGCTGTTGCCGGTTCTGCTGCTCCTTGCCCTGGCTGTGAAGCTCAGCTCGGTACGTGACCCGGTGTTCTACACCCAGTCACGGCTCGGGCACTTCGGGAAGGTGTTCAGTATTATCAAGCTTCGGACGATGGAAGTGGGATCCGAGGTAGAGAGCGGGGCGGTATGGTCTGAGAAGGGCGACTCCCGGGTAACTCCGGTTGGCAGATTCCTGAGGAAGTTCCGACTGGACGAGATACCGCAGTTCGTGAACGTACTCAAGGGCGAGATGAGTATCGTGGGCCCTCGTCCCGAGCGGCCCGAGCTGGCCGAGAAGCTTGAGCGCGAGATTCCTCACTACGCCGAGCGCGTGAACCTTGTTCCGGGAATGACGGGCTGGGCCCAGATCAGGTACCCCTACGGGGACAGCGTCGAGGACAGCGCACGGAAGTTGGAGTACGACCTCTACTACATGAAGCACCTTTCTCTGAGCCTCGATCTCCAGATTGTCCTGAGTACCCTCCGCATCGTAATTATGGGCAAGGAAAGGAATATGTAGATGCTCTTCGGACGTGACCTCGTCCCTCGCCCCCTGAGCCTGGACTTCTGACTCTCCCCGACATGACCTTCATTCTCACCACCATCTTCATGCTCATGGTCTTCTGGCGGCCGCAGGAATGGCTCGTGCCTTTGTTGTACGGGTGGCCGATCATGGACATCATTGTGTGCGCTGCGGTCGTGAGCGTCTTCCTGGAGAACGAGCGCGGACAGATCAGGCTTCCCTGGCGCATGCCGCAGATATGGCTGTTCGCGGGACTGTGGGTAGCTGCAGTGATGTCGCATGTTGCCAACTTCTACTTTAAGGGAATGACCGATACGATACCCATAGTGTTCAAGTTCTGCTTCTTCAATGCGCTGCTTTTCTGTGTTCTGGACCGGCCGTCCAGGCTGCGGACGGTGACCGTCATCTACGTTGTGATGGCATGCGTGATGTCGGTGCACGCCCTTATGCAGGAGCACCTGGGTTTTGGCCTGGCGGGACAGCAGCCCCTATGGATCCCATCCAGGGGCGGTGCCCCGCCTTACAGCCGCAGCCTGTTTTTCGGGATCTTCCATGATCCCAACGATCTCGCGCAGTTCCTGGCGTCCTCCCTCCCGTTTGCGTTCTGCTTCTGGTGGCGAAGGTCGTTCCTGCGTTTCCTGGTGTCGTGTGGCGTTGCAGGCCTGATGATTGCAGCCATCCTGACGACACATTCTCGGGGCGGCATGGTGGCGCTGGCAGTGGTGGTCGGCCTGATGGGGGCGCTCCTGTTTCCGCCACGATGGCTACCATATGTGCTGGGTGGCGTTATCGTTGGCGGGCTCGGACTCTGTACGCTGGCCGAGCCGTACCTGGATACCTCGGCCTACGAAAGGGTGGTCTTCTGGGGGCTCGCGAACAGGGCTTTCAAGGAGAACCTGTTTTTCGGTATAGGGTTCAACATGTTCTGGATGGTGGCGCGCGACAGGGCCGTGCACAATGCGTTCGTGGGGTGTTACACCACGATCGGGTTGTTCGGCTACTGGTTCTGGTTCTGCCTTCTGCAACTCGCGGTTATCGGTGCGTGGCGCACGAGGGCGGTCATGGCCCGTCCGGCGACGGAGGAGGAAGCGTGGCTGAAGAGATTCTCCGGACTTAGCCTCGCGGCGATGGGAGGATTCTGTGCGTCGGCTTACTTCCTGAGCCGTGCGTTCGTGTATCCGATGTTCTTTCTGATGGTCATGCTCGGGTCGCTGCCGGTCGTGGCCAAGAGCATTCTCCCCGAGAACTGGCCGCGACTCATCAAGCCGCAGTGGGATGTCTACGTTCTTGGGACACTCGGCACGGTGGGGAGCATAGTGTACATATATTCTTCCATTTTACTTCTGAATAGGGCGGTCGGAGGAGGGTTCTAGTGCCTTAATCACAAGCCCCTGCGATATAAAACAAGAGAATTCTGGGCATGATCGGACACGGTCAGCAGTGAAAGTGACAAGTCACAGGTGCAGGTGCAGCGGAAGGCGGAGTCATTATTGAGAGCGTAAGAATATCTCACCTTCACGTGCGACTTGCACTTTCGACCGGGCCGGTGCGCTCCTTGGTTGTGGCCACCGGCCGCCTTGGTGGGGTGTGAGTGGGCAGTGTCCGGTATCCAGTGGCCGGTGGCGGCGAGTGCGGGACGGTAACGCGTGGTTCCGGGGAGTGATCTGAATGGGGGAGGCAATGAAGCAGAGGCTGGTCGCAGGCGTGCTGGTTGCGTGCCTGGCGGTTGTTGCGTTCTGGGAAGTGATGGCGAATCGGAGCCGTCGGCCGTTCGATACGTTCCAGTTGACGGCGGACGACTTTGCGGGTTTCCAGCCCGAGCCGTCGGGCTGGCGGGTTGAGAAGCTGCCGGTCAAGGCGAGCCGGATAGAGCCGAATGTGTTTGCGGCGGAGGCCCGCCGCGCTCCAAAGCGCGTGTCTGGCTCGGGAATCCTGGAGAGCGGCGGGCCTCCGCCGCATCCGGAGACCTCGGCTCCCGTTCTTGTGCGCTTGGCGCACGGGTACAACATGCCGGACTGCATGCGCATCAAGGGGTACACGGTGACGGAATTGGGAAGTGATCGGTTGTCAGGGATCAGTAATCAGCGTGGGAAAGCCCAGGTGTGGCGGGTGACGTCGGAGGTCGGGGACGTGTCTGTGTGGGTGACGAGCATGTTGAGGGTGGGCGACTTCGGTGAGACGGGGATCGATGTGAGGACCATGGCGTTCCCCAGGATCGGGACACCCGACGACCCGAGATGGCTGCCGCAGGGCATGACGCTGAAGAGCCTGCGGCACCCCATAAGGAACTTCCGCTGGATGATCCGCTCGAAGTGGAACAACGCCAGGTGCGACCTGGCAACATTCCTCAGGTTGAAGCGGCCCGCGTGGGCCGACGATTCGCTTATGACCTTTCTGTCGGCCTGGCGGGGCCCATCGCTCAAGCCGGCCGCTGAAGAAGCCGCTACGGAACACGTTCTGGCGGCGCACAACGCGATGTTGTCCGAGCTGCAGTCCTGGCGCCGCGGAAGGGGAGAAGGTCAGAACAATTGATGTTAGAATGATCGGGAGTTTGTGTCCAGGCTGGAGCAGGAGTACGGCTTTGCTTGTATCTCTGAATCATTCTGACCATAATCATTCTGACTGTGTCTCCAACGCAGGTGCGACATGAACATCTTAGGGATTAGTGCGTTCTATCATGACTCGGCGGCCGCGCTCGTGCGGGACGGCGAGATAGTTGCCGCGGCGCAAGAGGAGCGGTTTACGCGCAAGAAGCACGATTTCAACTTCCCGGCCAACGCAGTGAGGTATTGCCTGGAAGCCGGGAAGGTCGATCCCGACGGGCTGGACGCGGTTGCGTTCTATGACAAGCCGATCACAAAGTTCGTTCGACTCCTGAAGACCTACTTCGGCGTGGCTCCGCTGGGACTGCGGTCGTTCATGTCCGCGATGCCTATCTGGCTGAAACAGAAGCTCTGGATCCCAATGGAGATAGAGGTGGCGATCGAGAAGTGCGGCGTGAAGCCGCCGGAGCAGGTTTACTTCCCGGAGCACCACGAATCGCACGCGGCAAGCGCCTTCTTTCCGTCGCCTTTCGAAGCGGCCGGGATACTGACCGTGGATGGCGTGGGTGAGTGGGGCACCAGCAGCGTTGGTCATGGAAGCGGAAACTCGGTCGAGCTTATCAGCGAGCTCCATTTTCCCCATTCTCTCGGGCTCCTGTATTCGGCTTTCGCGTACTTCACCGGTTTCAAAGTCAATTCCGGCGAGTACAAGCTGATGGGGTTGGCGCCGTACGGCGAGCCGCGTTACGTGGAAGTGATCAAGGACAACCTGCTTGACCTGAGGGACGACGGCTCGTTCCGCCTTAACCTTGACTACTTCGGCTACCTGGATGGGTTGACCATGACCAATGACAAGTTTGCCGACCTGTTCGACGGTCCGCCGCGGAAGCCCGAAAGCGAGATATCCAGGCGCGAAATGGACCTGGCGAAGTCGATCCAGGTTGTTACCGAGGAAATCGTGATGAAGATGGCCGGACATGTACACGAAGTGACGGGAGAGAAGAATCTCTGTCTGGCTGGTGGGGTGGCGCTCAACTGCGTGGCGAACGGGCGCCTTCTTCGCGGGGGGCCCTTTGAGCAGGTGTGGATCCAGCCCGCAGCCGGTGATGCCGGCGGCGCAATCGGAGCCGCCCTGACGGTGTGGCACACCGTTGAGGATAAGCCGCGCAAGGTCGACGGCCGTAACGATGCCATGAAGGGCGCATACCTTGGGCCCGAGTTCAGCGATGCGGCGATAGACAGTTTCCTGGAGAGCAACGGTTACCGGGCCCGGAAACTCGATCCCGGGGAGCGGGCGAACGAGATCGCAAGGCTGATAGACGAACAGAAGGTGGTTGGCCTGTTCCAGGGGCGCATGGAGTTTGGGCCCAGGGCCCTGGGGAACCGCTCGATCATAGGTGACGCGAGGTCGCCGGAAATGCAGTCCGTGATGAACCTGAAGATCAAATACCGGGAGTCGTTCCGCCCCTTTGCGCCGTCGTGTCTTGTGGAACGGGTGAGTGATTTTTTCGAGCTGGACGAGCCGTCCCCGTACATGCTGCTGGTTGCGCCCGTTAAGCGGAGTCGTCTGACCGAAGGGGGGCAGGGAAGCGACGGGAAAGACGGGGGTGTTGGACAACAGGAGGGGATGAGGGAGAGGATCAACGAGGTGCGGTCGGACGTGCCGGCCATCACGCATGTTGACTGCTCGGCGCGGGTCCAGACTGTTTCTCGGGATACGAACCCCCTCTACTGCGACATAATCAAGGCTTTTGAGGAACGGACGGGTTATGGTATAATCATCAACACCTCTTTCAACGTGCGGGGTGAGCCCATTGTGTGCACTCCCGAGGATGCGTACCGCTGTTTCATGCGGACGGAAATGGATTATCTTGTGCTGGGTTCATACCTGCTGAAGAAAGAAGACCAGCCGGAATGGGGAGAGGAGAAGGACTGGCGGAACGAGTTTGCTTTGGATTAGGTGGCGCCGAGGAGAAGTAGCCGCGAAAAGAACGGAAAAGCGCAAAAGTGGAGCGAGACTTTGGCGTCGACTTCTGTCCATTGCCTCTGCTTGTGTGTTGTGTGTGGCCAATGGCCATGCGGCGCTGAAGACGTTGGCGGAGTACCGGGGCATCTACAAACGGAAGAACGCCGAGATCGCGGCAGCCCACGGCGAGGTTGAGGAGGGTGCGCTGGACGAGTATGCGCGCAATCTGATAGCCGCAAAGGAATTCTATCGCAAGAAGGGTGACCTAGACGGGATTACGGCCTTGAAGAGCGAGATTGAGAGATTCGCGACGCACAGGACGGTGTTGGAGGAATCGAACGTAAAGACGCCTGCATTGCTGCGGCAGGCGCGCGTGATCTACAGGAAGGTACTCGCGGATGCCGAGGTGGCCAGGGACCGGCGGACGCTCGCGCTCGTCAGGGACTACATGCGTCCGCTCGATGCACTGAAGAAGGACCTCGTGCGTCGGGAGAAGCTTGACGGGGCCCGGCGGGTGGACGACGAGATCAAGAGGATGCGCTTCCTGTTTTCCGAAACGGCCACGCGCCTGCGAAACCCTAGCAGGAAAGAGGGCGTCGACGGGGTTCAAACGCCGCCGGCCGCGCAGCGAAGGGGGTTGGTTGCATACTACTCGTTTACGGGCGTTGAGGGGAATAGTGCAAGCGATGACAGCGGGAACGGCCGAGGCGGCACCATTCGCGGAGCCCGCAAGGTGACGGAAGGCAAGGTTGGCGCCGGGCTCGCGCTGGACGGCGAGGACGATGTTGTGATTGTCCCGCGAAGCGCGCATTTCGAGAGAGCGGCGCATACGGTGGCTATGTGGATGAAACCGCGAACGTCCCGGCGATGGCAGGGCATCGCAGGCTATTGGCTGATGCAGGCGACGGAGAACTTCGGCTATGGACTTGTTCTGCGACCCGATGGATACTGCGCTTTCATCGAAGCCGGGGGACTGAAGTGGGATTACGCTCGCACCGATACGACGCTTGTGGAAGGGAAATGGCATCATCTCGTAGGAGTGCGAGACGGAAAGCGGACAATGCTGTATCTTAACGGCGTTTTGCAGAAGAGGACGACCGAGATGGCGCCCGCATTTAGGGCGGGGGTGTCGCTAATGATAGGGGGAAGCGGTCGTCAGGGACAATATTTCGATGGCGTAGTGGACGAAATAATGGTATACGATCGCGCACTATCGAGTCAGGAAGTCCGGGTACTGTTTGACCATCGAGAGAAGTAATGCGTGTGCTACGACATCTGGGAAGACTGCTACGGGAGTTCTTCGGGTTTGCCTGGGAGAACAAGGCGTGGTGGATAGTACCGATTATCCTCGTGTTGCTGCTAATGGCGCTGCTGATAGCTACGACGCAGACAGCGGCACCGGCGTTCATATATACCCTGTTTTAGGGCAGAGGGCATGGGGCAGAGAGCGACGAGTTCTGGGAATTCGAAGATTCGTGCGGTTATCGAGGCGGCGATTGCGATTGCCGTGGGAGTGACGCTTTACCTCACGGTCGCGAAGGTCAAGCATCTGGGCATCGTGATCTGTTGTGTTGGCCTATTCGTGCTGGTCAGCGGTCTCTTCATTCCCAAGGCCTACAGGGGATTCAAGAAGCTGGGGCTTCTTCTGGGGAAGGTGGTTGGGGTGGCCATGGCATGGCTCCTGCTCGTGCCGTTCTTCTACCTATGTTTTGGACTGGGACGGGCGGTCCTTCTTGTGGCACGCAAGGACCCACTTTGCCGGGAGTTTCCTACGGAGATGCCTACATATTGGGTCTCCCACGGCCCGAAACGCGCCACAGACTCCTATACGCGGCAATACTGATGCTGTCGGGTTGATCGCAGATTTGCCCCTTGACTTGTTGGTTTGTTCAGTACATACTGAACGTCCAGAATAGACAGGGATATGCATTGTGTTGTTCGCGAGGTGCGGCTGCATAATGCACGGCCACGGAGTGTGGACCGATTTCTTTCTTCCACGGGTTTTTCCTAGGAAAAACCCCTCTCACTTCACGGGAATTCAAATGAGCAATCCTTCCGAACTTAATCCAGTGGTCCGGCGTTTTGTCGAGGACGCCGGCTCGGTTACGCAATCCTTCGGTGTTGGCCGTGTGATCGGACAGATCTTCGCCTACCTGTATTTCAGCCCCGAACCAAGGAACCTGGCGGATATGCAGGCCGCTCTCGGGATCAGCAAGGGTAGCGCCAGTACCGGTGTGCGCCAGATCGAGCAGTGGGGCGGGGTCCGCAAGGTCTGGATCAAGGGGGACCGCAAGGACTACTACGAGGCCAGCGACTGGTTCGGCAGGATCCTCAAGAACGCGATCCTGGATACGGTTGGCAAGAAGATGTCAGGCTACTCCTCGTTGCTGGATGAGGTCGAAGAAGATCTGAAGGAGCTACGTGCCGGCGACGGGGATATCGGTTTTCTGCGGGAACGTATCAGGCACCTTCGTCGCTTCCAGAAGCGCACGGAGGGGGCCTGGCACAGCCCATTGCTGAAACGCCTGCTCAAGTGAAAGGCTCAAAGATACAACGAAGTAGACCATGGACGCGGGTGTTGAATACATAATCGAACCGAATCGAAGCTGGTTCCGCATCCCCTGGCGGGAGATCATACAATACAGGGACCTGCTGTTCCTGCTGGTTCGACGCGATTTCGTGTCGCAATACAAGCAGACGATTTTGGGCCCGCTATGGTTCGTCATACGGCCGCTCATGACGACCATTGTGTTCACTGTCATCTTTGGCAAGGTTGCAAAGATATCGACGGATGGACTACCGCAGGTGTTGTTTTATCTTTGCGGGCTATTGGGTTGGAGCTATTTCTCGCGCTGCATGGGGTCGACCTCAACGACGTTCACCACCCACGCACACCTGTTTGGCAAGGTTTACTTCCCGCGACTGGTGGTGCCCCTATCCGTTGTGGTTTCGAATCTGATTGCGTTTTCAATCCAGTTCGTTACGTTCCTGTGTTTCTGGGTCTACTTTGCCTGTTTCACGGAAGGCGGGTCATATGTTCACATGACATGGTTTGTTGTGCTGCTGCCCCTGCTGTTGCTGCAGAGCGCGGCGATCGGTCTGGGTGTCGGGCTTTGGATGTCGTCGCTGACGGCGAAGTACCGCGACTTTGTCCACGTCGCAGGTTTCATGACCAGTCTGTGGATGTATGCGACGCCGGTTGTATACCCGTTGTCGATCGTGCCGGAGCGGTGGCGCTGGGCGAGCGCGCTGAACCCGATGACCGGCATAGTGGAGTCGTTCCGTTACGCTTTTCTCGGGCAGGGAAGCGTCGATGTCGCGTACATGGGGCTCTCTGTCCTGACAACCGTGCTGTTGCTTGTGTCGGGCGTCCTCATATTCAGTCGGACGGAAAGAACTTTCATAGATACGGTGTAGCAGAGAAAAACCAGCAGAAGGCAACGAAGGGATGGAAGGAGTATGAGTAAGCGGATTCTTGTTTGCGGGGCAGGAGGGTTCATCGGGGGGCACCTGGTCAAGAAAATCAAGTCCGAGGGGCATTGGGTGCGGGGCGTGGACTTGAAGTACCACGAGTTCTGTGAATCGCCGGCCGACGAATTCGTGCAGGCCGACCTGCGCGACCAGCAAGTGTGCAGTGACGTTACGGACGGCATCCAGGTGGTCTACCAGCTGGCCGCCGACATGGGCGGTGCCGGGTATCTTTTCACCGGGGAGCACGATGCCGATGTCCTGCACAACTCGGCGACCATAAACCTCAACATGGTCCGCGAATCGTACGAGAAGGGCGTTGAGAAGATATTCTACTCGTCGTCGGCCTGCATATACCCGGAATACAACCAGATGGATCCGGATAACCCGAACTGCGCGGAGGACTCCGCCTATCCGGCCGCGCCGGACAGCGAGTACGGTTGGGAGAAACTTTTCAGCGAGCGGCTGTACCTTTCATATGTGAGGAACTATGGGATGCAGGTCAGGATCGCCAGGTTCCACAACATATTCGGTCCGGAAGGTACATGGTGCGGCGGCAAGGAAAAGGCGCCGGCGGCGATGTGTCGCAAGGTTGCAGAGGCGGAGGAAGGCGGGGAGATAGAGGTTTGGGGAGATGGCGAGCAGACTCGCTCGTTCCTGTATATAGACGAATGCCTGGCCGGCGTGGAGCGGTTGATGGAATCGGATTTTGTCGGGCCAGTGAACATCGGGTCGGAGGAGATGATAACGATCAACGGTCTGGCGGAAATGGCAATGGGCATCGCGGGCAAGAGACTGTCGCTGAAGCACATCGAAGGGCCGCTGGGGGTACGCGGGCGAAACTCGGACAACAGGCTGATCGAGGAGAAACTTGGCTGGGCGCCGAGCCGCCCCCTCCGAGAGGGAATGGAGAAGACATACGCCTGGATTGCCTCCCAGGTCGCGAAAGAAAGTCAGAATAATTGAGGTCAGAATGATGGGGAGCGATGCCTGCGGGAGAAGTCAGAATGATTGAGGTCAGCGGGCCCCCCGGGGCGCTGCGCTGCCGGGATCATTCGGGGTTGAAACTTGCGTTGTTGGGGATACGAGTCGGATGAGATTAGGGCGAAAGATAAGGGTGTATTGGATGAGTACAGGCTTCCGGCCCTAATCCTTTGCCCTAATCTTTTGCCTTAATCTATCTTCCTTCCCGGGTGTCAGGGGAAGTTTCTGGCTAGAGCTGGAGATGTGCTCGAAACGATATACCGTAGGGAGGCGGATGGAGAAGCCCGTGTCGCCCGAATGAAAATCGTGAATGCCGAGCTCACGAAAATCGCAGTCAATACGTTTGTTACGAGTAAGATCTCGTTTGCCAATACGCTATCGCGGATCTGCAGCAGGTTGCCTGGTGGTGATGCGCATGTTGTGGCGAGGGCGGTTGGGTTGGACAAGCGGGTAGGGGGCCGGTATCTAACGCCGGGTGCGACGTTCGGCGGCCCGTGTTTTCCGCGGGACAACCGCGCGTTCGAGTGGTTCGCCAGGAGCGTGGGCGAGGAGGCGCCCCTGGCCCGGGCAACCGACGAGGTGAACAGGCACCAGATCGATTTCCTGGTGCAGACGGTGTTGACAGCGGCGCCCGAGGCGAAGACGGTAGGGATTCTGGGCCTGTCCTATAAGCCAAAGACGAATCTCATGGAGGAGTCGCAGGGCGTGGATATGGCGCGGCGGTTCATTGGGCGAGGTCTGCGGGTGGTTGCTTTCGATCCATGGGTTGCGAAGGAGGGAACAACTGAAGATGTGGCAGGCCTGGAACTGGTGAACGAGATGCCGGAGTGCTTGAATGCGGCGGATGTTGTGGTAGTGGCCACCACGCACGAAGAGTTTGCGACGCTTACACCCGCTGATCTCAAGCGTGACGGGAAGAGCATTCCGCTTGTGGATACGTGGGCCTTTCTATGGGAAAGATTCGATGGCGCAGAAGGCTATGTCGTGCCTGGCGTGAATTCGGCTGCAGGATGATGCGCAGAACTGCAAAACAGGTCCAGACTAGAGGCAGAATGGTTTTCGGATATCTGCTGTTACATTCAGATTTCCGGCGTGACAAAATCCCATAATCATTCTGTCGTATTCTGGAAAGCAAATGCGGGAGTAATGCGATGAGAATCTTGATTCTTGGCGCCAC
>Ga0272442_10009054_pt1 | contig 12515 bp, 12 predicted proteins | sample SSMForm2O_FD_200262 | JGI IMG/M metagenome (GOLD analysis project Ga0272442, IMG submission 200262) | Marine sediment archaeal communities from Little Sippewissett salt marsh, Falmouth, MA, United States - SSM-Form-2O | ecosystem: Environmental > Aquatic > Marine > Wetlands > Sediment ... | reverse complement strand
CTGTCTCCGTATCAACGGCGATAAACACCTCTTCCCCGGCTTGGACGCCCATGCAACTGTTGATAAGTTTCCGTGCCATTGGCATTGCATCTACTATTCTGTTCATTACCTCTTTCTCCATTCTTCTCTTCTGACTGATTATTCGCTTTCTGCCGGACCATCCTTCGAACCCGAAGATGCCGATGGTCTCAATACTCAAAATTTGGAACATTCACCATCTTGGTCTGCTATTTCAGGCTTAATGCTCGGAATATTTATCCCTGCACGATCCTTCTTAATAACTTCAGAAATAAACCGCAACTCTCGGGAAGTGTCCCGGCAGGGCATAGTTTAATTATGCTGCGCCCACTGTCAAGGCCCTTAATTATTATAAAATTGCTCTATCCGTCGCGCTGGCTTCGGCCACGACGAGTCCATTCCGTACCGTTTCTTTTTTGCGTCGTATCCGCTGAAGCAGATAAACAAAACCGAACAATATGAGACCCGGCGCGTCGGTGTATAATCCGGGTTTAATCATTAAACCGGCGACCGATAAGAGCATTACTATTTCGTACCAATTGCATTTCATTAAGAAACATCGCTGCACGGCAGCAGCGAGGGCAATAACACCAAGTATCGCCGTTATTGTTGCCACGGTTACTTCCCAAAAGCTTCCAATACACAAAAGCTGAGGAGAATAAGCAAACATAAAGGGTACAATGTAACTGGCAATACCCAATTTGAAAGCGGTAACACCTGTTTTCATTGGAGGAGATTTGGCGATACCGGAGGCGGCATAGGCGGCGAGTGCGACAGGTGGCGTAATATCGGCACGTGTACCATAATAGAGCACAAAGAGATGCGCCCCGATAGCCACAACGCCCATCTGAGTTAACGCCGGTGCCACGAGAGAAGCAACAATGACATACTGGGCAGTTACAGGTACTCCCATTCCCAAGAGGAGACAGGCAAACATGGTGAGCGGCAAGGCCAGCCAGAGTTTCCCCATGGAGGCATCCACGACCAGAGAAGAAAAGGAGATGCCAAGTCCTGTCATGGTGACGCAACCGATAATGATACCAGCGGCGGCACAGGCAGAAGCCACTTCCACGGTATCAATGGCACCATCACGCAAGGCCTCCACCAGTGTATTGGCCAGGTCTTTCAGTTTATGACCTTTAACCAAGCCGATCAACAACACAATTACTAACTGAGAAACAATGGCTACAACTACCGCCCTTTCGGGAGAGTAGTTCAGGACGAGAAAATAGACCAACAGACAGACACTGAAAACATGGTGCCATCCTTCTTTCAGTGCATTTCTCAGACTGGGTAAATCGGCCTTGGCCATACCGGACAGTCCGAGGGAAACCGCCTGAAAATGGACCTGCATAAACGTCCCGAAAAAAGCCAGCGTTGCGGGAATAGCCGCTGCCACACATACCTGAAGGTATGGAATACCAAGCACCTCCGCCATAATGAAGGCAGCCGCACCCATAATTGGCGGCATGATCATCCCCATTACAGAGGACGATGCCTCAACACCTCCGGCAAAGTGGGCGGGATACCCTGCGCGCTTCATCAAGGGGATAGTGAATGTGCCGGTACTTACGGTGTTGGCGATGGAGCTACCTGAAATCATGCCAAAAAAAGTACTGGATACCACCGCCGCCTTAGCAGGTCCCCCACGGGAACGTCCGGTGAGAGCAAAGGCAACGTCTGTCAAAAACTGCCCTGCTCCGGTCTTTCTCAATAAAGCCCCATAGAGGATAAAGAGGAGGATAAAATTGGCCGAAACCCCGAGCACAATACCGAAAATGCCATCTGTAGTCAGGGCGAGGTAGGTCGAAACACGTGCCAGACTGTACCCTCGATGTGCCAGGGCACCTGGAAGATAGGGACCGATGAAGGCGTAGGCCAGGAATACCAGGGCTACCAGGGGCACAGCCGGTCCTGTGGTCCGTCGCGATGCCTCCAGGACCAATAACACCAAAACTGTACTCATGACGATATCAACGGTCATAAAAGAGCCTGCCCTGTTAAGAATAGCACTGGAGTTTATAAACATCCAAATGCAAATGGCAACCGAGGCAACCATGAATACAGCATCCAGTATGGTCATTCTCTGCGAAGGCGATCGTTTCTTTGAAAATGGGTAAAGACTGAATGCTAAAATTGATATAAAAAGCCAGTGAATGACGCGGTGATCTAGATTAAAAAAGGGGTGAAAGAAAGCATAAAAAAGATGATAGGAGGACGTGGCTATAGCCACTAACCCGATAATTATGGCTGCTATACCTTTGTAGCTCCGCCGACGTTCCATTGCTTTGAGTTTCTCTGCGGCTTTGACCTCAGCTTCTTTCGCTTGTTCGCTTAATGTCTTGCCGGAATTTTCTAATTCAACATCGTTTATTTCAGTCATAGTTCTCACCTTCCTTGTAAATCTCCACCACAAATTCAATCAGGTCACCACCATTTGCAATATCGAGTAATGGGATACTTTCTGATTTAAAACTGAGGGTGTGGTTGCAAATGCGCCCAACCCTGATAAGAAATTGGTCAAGCTTCCTATTAAGCACAACGCGGGTTCGATCGTTTTCGAATATAATTTGACCTATCCCCTCGGGATGAAATGCCAACCCGGCACCGTACCACTCGTAGTCTTCTTCTAAAAGCACGAGCTTCCCCTCTTTGCTTATGAGAAAAACATCATGCACCGGAGTTTTATCTTTTGAATGTATGTAGTCGATATAAAATTGGTCTCCGCCATTTGCTAATAAATTGAGGACAACTTCGTTGTTGGGTAATTTTCTTAACTTGAGGGTATATTCCTGCGACGACGCCGTTGCGATAAAGCCAAAGAAGCTGATGACAAGTATGAAACCTATCGTTGTAATCAATAGTTTATAGCTTCGAATCATTCGTTCTTCTAATCCTTCGACAATGCGGAGGTTTTTAATCAAAAACCTGTTGTTACAAACGTAACCGCTATCATCTCATTATTACTTTCACTGTAAATAATTTACTTTACAAATAGCCATACGCTCTATCCTGAGACCACATCTCACAATTATGTGATGTTATGTAATGACCCCTCTTTCCCTGAAAACTCAATGGCTCCAGGATGAAGCAGAATCGGGTCGTTGCATCTTCAGGTATAAAGTGCCTGGCGATTGGATAAATGTCTGTAGTCAAGATAGACTCTAGACTCTATCTTCAGCCTTTGCCGGTACTGCACTTCAAATGAAATATTTTGGCCATCAAAACCCGGGAATAAAAGCTTCAATATTCGTCCCCGGCATCGGAAGAATTCCCCAGATAAAGACCGTTGTATAAGAAACTCCATAACCACAATTCATTGCCTAAAGTTTGATATGATCCGGCGTGCCGGGGCCGAAATGGCCCCGGCAATAGGGTTATGGAACTATTTAATAGCGCCTCTTTCCTTGAAATACTTAATGGATCCGGGATGAAGCGGAATCGGGCTGTTAACCGCGTTTTCAGGTGTAAACTGATTGGCAATCGGATGAATATTGACCAGGGCGTATTTCCCCGTGTCGATATTTTCAAACAAAGCCTTTACACACTTATAGACGAGATCCTCATCCATATCTTTGTGAACCACCATAACATTTGAGTCACCGAGACAGAGTATGTCTTTGTCAATTCCCTTGTATGTTCCCCCGGGAATGGTGATCTTAACGTAATAGGGAGCTTCGTCGATAATCTTGCTGATCAAATTCTCGTCCAAGGGTATCAATTCGATTTCCCTGGTAGACCCAAGATCCATGATGGCCGCTGCCGGATATGCAAAATTGAGGAAAATAGCATCGACAATACCATCTTTCATTGCCGCTACCGATTCAGAAACCGATAATCCGGCCAGTTCGAGGTCCTTTTCCAGATCAAACCCCGCGGCCTTTAGAATGGCTCTCGCCATAACCGCCCCGCCACTTCCCGGTCGGTCAATCGAAACTTTTTTACCTCTGAGATCTTCCAATGTTTTGATACCGGTCTTTGTTGTCGTAACAATGTGCATGGGGGCAGGATACATCTGAAACATGGCCAGGACATCGTGCTTTTTTACAAAGGGCTTTGAGCCTTCCCGGGATTTATACGAGGTGCTTCCCATAACCATTCCCATGTCAGAATCACGGTTGCTTATAAGACGCGTGTTTTCTACAGAAGCACCCGTTGATTCCGCGGCGCAACGAACACCGTCAACAGTCTTCTGAATGACAACGGCCATCCCGCCTCCCAGCGGATAATAAACTCCTCCCGGACTTCCTGATGCAAGGGTTATGAACTTTGTCTTTGCTGTACTTGCACCTGGGAAACAGAAACATACAGCAATCAAGATTGCCAGAACTAATGTTACTTTCGATTTCATGAATTTTCTCCTTAATTAAAGTTATGCTGTGCATTATGGCGTTATGCATAGCGATGTCATTCAACACAAACGACAAAATGAACTCACCTTGTCACCTGCTTACCATGACTCTAATCTTCGTTTTATCCTCCTCTTTAGCATATGAGTATTTTCTGCCTTCCCTTGAAGGCATATCTTTTGTACGGTTCGTTACATTACGTTATTACCCATCTAACAATATTACTTTTCCATCTTTGACGACATCGATGCCATCCATTGTAACCGTCGGACGATACTGAATCATATCCATATGTACTTCACACTTCGTCGTACCATCGTAGTAGAGGTTATCACCCAGGGCGATGTGACAGGTACCCCGTACCTTCTTTTCCTCCTGGAAATCACCATTCTGCAGTGAACAGGGGTTCAGGCCTAGACCGATTTCGGCGATATTGTCGGCATTGGGAACCTCATCGATTATTTTAGCAAGCTGCTGCAGAACCTTGGGGTCTCCTCCATCGAGTGAAGCTATCTTGCCGTACTTGATGGTCATCCGTATCGGTTCAAGGGGCGTTCCGATCATGCATATAGGACCGTCAATAACGAGAACACCGTTCATAGTACCTTCATTCGGGCCCTGTGATACTTCTCCATCGGAAAAGGCCATTGAGTCCCCCGGATTTCGCGCAATACCACATTCTATAATCGCGTGACCGTGACCAATCTCGGCTTCAAGGTCGGTGCCCGCCGGGGAGGTTATCTTTATGTGCTTCTTGCCCTCCCAGAACTCAGCCAATTTCTGACCATCACGGTACACCTCTTCATAATCAGCCAAGGCGCCACCTTTGATGTAGTTATCGAGCTCTCTCATAACCATGCAGCACTCGCGTAACTTTTTCTGCTCGAGCAATGCCTTGAGCCGGCCATCATATACTGCGGCTCCGGAAGTACGCGTCATGCTGATATAGACATCGGCACCTTCCATCCCCTTTCCGATAACGTCGGTGCATGTTGTCGACTTCTCACCCATCCCACGCGACGGCATGATCGCGAGCGTATACTCCGCTCCCATATCGAGCGATGCCCCGGCCAGCGCCCGCGGCATGGTCATGTCGGTCTCGGTATCAACGACGATAAAAACTTCCTCGCCCGGCTTCACGGCTAAGTAATTGGCAATAAGCTTCCGTGCAATCGGCATCGCGTCTACTATTCGATTTTGCATCTCTTAAAAACTCCTTTCCTCATCATCATAAATATCTGTCTGTAAAAATACTTTATCCGCCCATACTTCTTCCCGCATCTTCAGAGCCCGCTTCGTCTCTTCAGGATTTTGCACACTCATAGCGGTAAGGAGCGCGTTTACTAAACTGACCGTAGCGGTATAAGAAACCATGTAGGCATCAAGTTCATACCGGACGGGCAATACCCAGTGAGCGTATCTGGATACCTCGGCGAATTCAGAATTGGTAATAATCCCAACCTTCGAACCACGCTCTTTCGCAAATTCAAGAATTTCTCGTGTACTTTTACTGTATCGCGGAAAAGTGATTCCGATCAGGAGATCATTGCCATTAATATCATAGAGCATTTCCCAGTGGTTATTATGTCCGGACGGAACAAGTTGAACACCCCGTTTAAACCATCGGAGATAATTAACGAGTAGCGACGCCGGTGCATAGGATCCCATGAACCCGACGACAAAGATCCTCGTGGCCTGTTTCATGTCATCGATCGCCTGCCTGAATGTCTCGATCGGAATTTCCTGGAGGGTTTTAGAAATATTAGTGATATCGTCCTGCATCACTTTGACGAGGGCATCTTGTTCATTCTTGACATGTTTGATCGTCTCTTCCAGCCGATCGAAGGAAGAAAGGCGATTCTGAAAATTTTTCCTCAACGCCTTCTGCAGTCCCGCATACCCATCAAAACCGAGGAGTTGCGCGAGTCGAGCAACGGTCGCTTCACTGACACCGGCTTTCCGTGATAATTGTGTAGCGGTGAGGAAAATTGCTTCCTCGTAATTGTCGCTGATATACTCAACAACTTTCTTTTGTGACTTAGTAAAGCGCACATCTTTTTCCGGGAATAACGACCAAACAGACATGAAGCACCTCCTTCACAAAATAAACTATGATGTAGGATTTTCTTCATAATGGATTTATATTCCCCTGTCAAGCTTTTATTGGTTTGCCTGTCTGATTTTCTTATAGTAATAATTATATCAATTAATTCAGATTATTACGACAAATATGAGTCTCTTCATTATCCATGGTTCATGATCAGCAACACCGTGGTTTGTATATAGGGGCTAGTTACTTGAAGAAGTATATTGCCGTCGATAACCCTTGCTTTCGCGCAAAAAGAAAGAATCCATTGAAAGGTGGTCGTGGCATCAGGGAGAGCACAAAATCAGAGGACAATCGTGAAGCTCCCCGCCCACAAGGCGGGGCTTCCCGGCAAGGAAATCGAAGATTGAAGCTCCCCGCAACAAGTTGCGAGGAATCTCCGATTGTTAAGGAAACTGTTTATTTTATATCCGCTCACTAACCCCGCCGCAAGCAGCGGGGGAGTGCGCTCGCTGTTCAATTCATGAGCCGAAGGCGAATAATATAGTCCTTTTTATTTGCGCCCCTTGACCCCGCCTACAAGGCGTGACTTGTAGGGTCGCCCCCGGTCAAGCACTTCATTGAAGATGGGAATCGAACCACACGGATAGCACAATAAGCTCTATAATCAATATCCTGGAGGGAAGACAAATCTGTTGACGAACCTTGGGAGGACGATATGATTTTTTTGAAAATATTGTCCCCCCCACTGCCGTAAAACCTTATCCGTAGTACATCATTTGGGTATTGACAATTACACATATTGCCCTTAAAGTGTAATTAAACCTATCGTATTATTTAGTAAGCAGAACAGAGGCTTATGGTAGATAAACGGCATAAACAATAACATTGGAACCGCTGGATATGGCGGTGTCCGGTATTACTGGTGACCTTCCGGAAACGGGGAAGATCAACCCATAAAGATGGAAGGTTGGAACACCAGGAAATTAAAGCATAGGGAGGTGTAGTATGTCCGAAAAAATATTGATTCCACTGGATGGTTCTATATTTGGCGAGGCAGCCCTGCGCTATGTTGAGGAGCGGATGTCTCGACTGGCACAGGGAAAAGAGACGGAAGTTGTTCTCCTCCAGGTAATTACATCATTGTCTCATATCGTTACCTCCGGAGAGGCAGCTGTCAAGGTTCCCTACACCGAGAGCGAGCTGGAACAAATCAAGAAAAAGTCATTCGACTATCTTACTGAGGCAGGTGAAGGACTCAAAAGTAAAGGGGCTATCGTGCAATGTGTGGTAAAGGTCGGTACATCTTCGGCTACCGAGATCATTAAGGCTGAAGAAGAAGTCGGAGCTGACCTGGTGGCCATGTCAACACATGGACGGCATGGTCTTTCCCGGTGGGCCTTCGGCAGCGTTACCGAAAGAGTGCTGCGAGGAGGAAAGGTACCCATATTAATGGTGAGGGTGGCGAAGACAACTGAATAGGATTTGCCAAATGCCGTTGTTCTCATCGCGAGTCGGCTTGCAGGCCGACTCGCGATTTCAAATCATTGATACCATGCAACAAGCAATAGTCACCTCATCATATCTCCTGAATTCGGTGGAAAACCTGATTGAATCGATAATGCCAACAATTAAAGTGAAGATCCCCGCCCACAGGGCGGGGCTTGCGGGGTCGCCCCCGGTCAATTATCTTGTTACTCTCGATTACTTTCTTTATTTAACTCCTGAAGAGATTCCCAAAAGGGGCTTTCCTGTAATTGCACTTTAAATTCTTTCAGAAATTCTTCCTTGCCCCCGATTTCTTCAGGCCAGGAACGGTCGAAAAGCTCCCAAGCCTGTAAGATATTTCCCATATATATGAGGTCAAGCATTTCACCCCACAGATAGGAAGGTGGAAGGTAATCTTCCCACCCCTGCCATGATTTGATATCCGATGCGAGCTGCGTCAGATCCTGCGGGGAAAGTCCCGGCTTCCTCATCAGGTCGCATGCCAGTGCATACTTCTCCCCATCATACTTTAAGATAACGCCTGGTGCCGGTGAGGCGGCAAAGCTTGCCTTCCAATAGGCAAAGGTCCAGTCCGCCATCAGGAACTCGAGATCGGGCTCTTCATCAATATTCTCAAAATCCGCTAAATCGGAATGCGCTGCATTGATCGTCTGGATATGACGGAAATGGGGTCCGAGTTGAAACACATGAAAGAGGAAACAGCAATGCGCCCCACCCGTCCACTCAGAGACGACGAGGTTCGGATGACCGTCTCCAGTTATATCGGTACCGTTGGTTCCAGCCTGACCTTGAGGTTTGTCTGTCTCATAAATGCTTCCAATCTCAAACCTGTGGCCGGAATCAGCATACACCCGAACACCCTTTTTCAGGATTTCAAAAGAGCTTTCGTTCAGTTCATAGGTTCTGACCGTATAGTCACCAAAGGTCTGCTCATCCTGGAGAGGACCCACTGCCTCAAATGAAGCAAAATCAGGGTTTGTTGTACTCCTTGGACAGCCAATACCTAACCCGACAAAAGTGCACAGCATTAGAAAGACACCTAACTTCTTCAATATGGATACTTCCTTTTATTTTTATTAGCTATTGATAATACTGAATATATTGGTAAAGATTGTGTAAGCCAAACTCGACTCATAGCAACATAAGTATTAGAAATAACTGGCACTTATTTTAGCTTAGAGGTCATTTAGAGGTCAAGCCTTATATCGAGCCTTCCTCTCTGCACTGATCAACCTTCAATGCTCAAGGGATATCCACTTCTTTGAATGGCAATCTTTATCTCGGATGCAAGCTCAGTGGTGAACGATTGCTGCATGCCCCTTCACATCCTTTGACCCCTCTCTTTTACTCTATAAAATCCTTCGAGAAAGGGTTGATGTCTCAAGTTATTTCTATACTCGATCTTATTTCCCGAAGAATTTATTCATATTTAAAAGCAATTCCAGGTCGCCCTCTGCCTGATACTCCTCCGCCATGAGCATAGCTCCGCCGTCTTCCTTGCCGGTTATGACATCCATCCAGAGATCGAAGGGCGCCGTTACCACAAGATCCGGGTTTTCTGCTTTCCCTTCCCTCGCCTCGATAGTGCCGTCAGAGATGATAAAATGGCAGGCACCCTCCACGCTGCCGCTGAATTCAAACTGCATGGTCGTTCTTGTATCACCGGCGTCTTCCGGATTGAATCCCATCGGCAACAGGAGCATATAGGTTTCGATGGAATCGGGTCGCGGCATCATGTTGTCGTTCGCAAATTTTCTCCTAGTGATCCCTTCGGCAATACAGGTCCCCCACATACAATTCGTAATCTTCGCGAAATCGGAAAGATCGGCGGCAATCGGTTGTTCTATCCGCGCCAGTGTTTCCGGGGACACCCTGTGCGTCTTGACGAGCTCCCTTCCCGCCTGTCTGGTGGCATCGAGAATGTCGGTCTGCTTATCGACGGCCTGGTACATAAATTCAGCGCTCGGCCGATAGATCTCGGCCCAGAGCCTCCCCGCTTCCTGATCTTCGAAGAGAAATTTCGCGTAGTGTGTCAGGCCACCAAAGGCGGACAGTGCGGGAAAACCGCAGACGGACAGGACCACCGCCGCGGGGTGCTTCTGACGAAGGGGGTGGACCCACCGCCCTCCCTTTTCGACAAGGAAGGGTTCACAGATCGGAAAGGTTCGCTCGATAAAGGTCTTCATGGTTGCATTGACGGTATGGTGAAACAATGGTGTGGCATAGATAACGAGATCGGTCCCCAGTCATTGCGGGAAGAGTTCTTCCGTCATGTCGTCCGTGAGCACGCATTTCCCGGGAGTTTTCGTCATGCAGGTAAAACAGCCGATGCAATTTTTTATCTTCTTCTTCCGCAGATGGACCAGATCGACATCGGCACCTGCCTCTCTCATCCCGTCGATAAGGTGGGTCAGCAGCAACTCGGTCTTGCTCTCCCCTCCCGATCGCGCGCTTGAATTAAGGGCTAATACATTCATAAGAAAAGCCTCCTTATATTCCTCTGCGACGGTATCAATAACCTGTCTTATTATATTTAATTTCGCATTGCCCCGACAACTGAAAAAACCGTTCCTGTCTTCCAAATCGAGGGGTCATTTCGAGATCAATAATAAGAATTAAATTTTGATTCTATTGAATATATTTGCGGAAGCGACCATTACCATGGTAGCCGTCATCACGCCGAATATCTGCTTTTGCTTCTGTCAGTTAACCATCACCGCGGTCACGATCCCAATTGGATGGGGCTTATCAATACTGTTCCCGACTCCGGCTGTAGCGCCGATGTAATGATCCGGGCCGAAAGGATGTTCTTCTCCCTGATGAATCTCATCACCTTCGGATTTAAACACAGAGGTGATAACGCATGGCCACAGCTCTTCTTCAAGGACACCATGCAATCACTATAGGGCTTATTCATCGAGTTTGTCATCGAAACATTTCCCACTTCATGGTTCATGCATGACGAGAGGGAGTGCACGGATAAAGCTCCCTGCCAACAAGGCGAGGCTTGCGGGGTCGTCCCCGGTCAACTTCGCCATTTACAATCGTCACGGACCCTCAATTGCCGCACGATGTCGACCAGCGCCTTTTCATCGCCGACATTACCGGGGAAAACGATATAAATCAAATCGGGGAAACAACTTTCGTGCCCCAGTCGCCAGACCGGAACGCCCGGTTGTATTTGACCGAGGACAAAAGCCTTTTTGACGTCCAAGGCCCGGGTGGCGATGTCGCTCGATGTAATGCCCCCCTTCGCCACAATGTAACGCGGTCTTTGACGAAGACGTCGCACGACGGTGATCAGCCCCTTCGAAATTGTCTGGCCGATTTGAAGGCTTTCGGTGGAATCCTTCCCGATCTTCAACCGTCGGCTCGTAAAAATCAGCACATCGATACCCCGGCGCAGCATCGTTTCCATATCATCCACTGCCCGATTGATCTCACCGTCACGCAACTGGTCATCAACCAGTGCATCGACATCTATCTCGATATGAGAAAGGTCTCTCTCGGCCAGGAGCGCTTCGACCTGCCGGGTGCTGCGCGGTACGAAGCTGCCGACAACAATCAGGCCTCCGCCAGCAGGAGGTAATGGCAGATCGATTTTTGTCAGGAGTGGGCGGGGAGTAAGTCCCGCCCGCACCTGAACAAACGAGGCCGCTGTTCGAAATATAAATCTTTTGCCGCAGCCTTCGGCAGCGAGCAATCCCTGAACAAAGACCTCAAGATCACGATAGCCAAGGGCATTCACCACGCAGTAGCTGCCCCTATGCAATGCCATTAAAATTGTCGTGACCGATTCCGGCCCACCCCTGCGAAGGTCCTCGATTGAGATGCTGACTACATCCTTGGCGACGATTTGCCCACCCGTCTTTTCAGCTACCCAGTCGCACAAATTCGACACGGAGTATCCGAAGACATGATCCCCGGCAAATTCCGTCTCCGCCGCGGGCACCAAAACGCCATCCTCTTCCACATAATGCACATTATTGACGGTGTAACGACCGCCTTCCTGGAAAAAGGGAATGATGATGCATCCGTCATAGCCCCGTCCCAGGGCATCGGACAGGGCTTCGACCTCACCGGGGAAATGGCCTCGCAGCGTCGAATCGCTGCGACTGACAACAGAAAAGGTTCGACCGGTTTGCTCCGATGCAACGATGAGGTTACGGCCGATGTCGGCATTGATTTTCCGGGCGACCGGCAGGGTGAAACTTCTGGAATTGGTCAATATGTAAAAGGCCGGCAGGTCATTTTTAAACTCCGTCGCAAGCGCTTCAGTCGACCATTCGGTCAACACCGGGAGGTCGTGAATGGTCTGGGTACCGGTCGGATCATCATCCAGGACGACGATTTTGCGGCGATCAGCCCTATTCCGCGCATCAATGACAGGCCGCAGGTTCTGGGACCACTCATCAGGCAGGCTCTTCAACAACTGGCTTTTCGGAATACGTTTACCCTTCAAAACGGTCTTATCACTATCTTGTGTTGGCCAAATTGCAGCATTCGTTTCATGAAATCTACGGGCGACACTCTAAGTCGCATTTACCACCAGAAAAAACACCTTAGCGCCTGCGTTTAAGCACCGTCAAGAC
>Ga0272442_10009053_pt1 | contig 12516 bp, 16 predicted proteins | sample SSMForm2O_FD_200262 | JGI IMG/M metagenome (GOLD analysis project Ga0272442, IMG submission 200262) | Marine sediment archaeal communities from Little Sippewissett salt marsh, Falmouth, MA, United States - SSM-Form-2O | ecosystem: Environmental > Aquatic > Marine > Wetlands > Sediment ... | reverse complement strand
ATAAACCTGCATGTCAACAAAAAGAACCACAGATGGACACAGATATACACAGATTTGGACCATCAGTGTTTATCTGTGTTCATCTGTGGTTTATACCCATAATTTGGAATCGATACACTAGGTTATTAAAAAATAGAGGTAAAAAACAAAATGAAATATACAGGACCAATTTACAGGCCCCCTTATGAAGCAAACAGTTTGCTGCTTCAGGTTACTGTAGGATGTGCTCATAATAAGTGTACTTATTGTACAATGTACAGGGATGTTAAATTCGCTATAGAATCAATTGAACAAATCGAAAAGGATTTGCAGGAAGCAAAACAGCTTTACGGGGATGTCAAAAGAGTATTTCTGGTAAATGGCGATGCATTTGTATTATCTGCCGGTCGTTTAAAACCAATAGCAGAATTAATTATCAAATATTTCCCTGATGTTGAAGTCATTACAATGTACGCTTCCATTAATAATATCAAAGGTAAATCGGACGAAGAACTCCGTGAGCTGCGGGACCTGAGAATAAATGACCTGTGGGTAGGCCTTGAAACAGGAAATGAAGAAGCTCTTGATTACATGAATAAAGGGTTTACTTTAAAAGACTCATATGAGCAATTAGAACGCTTAAACAAAGCTGGAATGAGACATATTGGCATTTTTATATTTGGTGGAGCAGGCAGGGGAAAAGGTATTCAAAATGCAATCGATACGGCAAAATTAATCAATGCAGCAAAACCTATGGCTATAGCAACAACCACGATGGGAGCTTTCGGGGACAGCCAGCTGGCAAAAGATGTTGAAAGCGGTAAATTTGTACCTGCAACCGAATTGGAAGTTCTTGAAGAGCAGAAAAAGCTCCTTGAACTAATAGAAGTTGAAAATATGGCTTATTTAGGCATACATGCCATAAATACGGTTAGTTTTGATGCATTGCTTCCGAGAGATAGAGACAAAGCTATAAAAGTAATAGATGATGCAATTGAAAAATTAGATGATGAGTTCTTAAATAGTGTACCGGAACGCCATTCAATTTAAAGAATATTTAGAAAATGATAGGTCAAATTTCTTTACTTTTTTGAAGATTGAGTATCTAAACATTTCACTCCCAGGGTACACTGCCTGCCCAGGTACTCACTTCCCCAGTCACAAAGGGCTTCAAGTATAGGGGCAACGGTCTTTCCGAATTCTGTTAATGAATATTCAACCTTCGGGGGAATCTCCGGATACATTTTCCGGCTTACCAGCCCATCTTCTTCAAGTTCCCTTAACTGTTTTGTCAGCATTCTCGGGGAAACGCCATGAAGTTTCTGTTGCAGCTTGTTGTAACGTATGACCTCCTCTTCTTTTAGCTGCCAGAGGATCAAAGGTTTCCATTTTCCTCCGATAACATCAAGGGTCGCTTCCACAGGACAGTAGTATTCTTTGTTACTCCTGATGTTGATTAATTTCTTTTCGTTTTCCATGGTTTCACCCAGGTATACTTTTTGTTAGTGACTACACGTAATGTCTGTATGGAGTATATGTGCATAAAGAGTATTTTGATAGTATATAAAGTCATTGAAGCTATTAGAAGCAGAAAAGAGGCTTGGGAAGGATGGCATCTGATGAAGGTCCTACTTTTGAATGGACACGGAATAGATATGCCTGTCTGCAATGCCAAACTGCATATCAAAAGTAGGTTTTTATCCGGTGCATAGGAATGTACCCTGTGCATTTGTCTGACCTATAACTATATATTTAGAACCTATATATTTAATTAGAGGAATAAAATGACTGTGTTAAGTATACTGGGTTGCGAAATACTTCAGGATGAAATTGTCTGGATTTTTGAAAACGATTCCCAAATCAAGAGAATTCTAATTGTACAAAATGAAAATATCTCAGAATTTACTGAAAAACTTAATGAACAACACGTCTGTTATGATATTGTTCTTTTTGAAGAGCTGCCACAAATCCTTAAAGATGGGGATGAGGATGAACTAACTGTTGTTGTAAACGTACTGGAACTCGGATTTCACATGTTTCCAAAAAAATTGAAATCTGAAGTCTATCAAAACATAAGAGAAATGATACCATTTTCCAATGGAATCCTCCTTTTTTACGGTCTTTGTGGTAATGTTCTGGGTGACGTAGAGAAAGACTTCCCTATGGAAATGGATGGTTGCATCGTGAGAATACTCAGGGATGATGATGACAGGATCGTAGATGACTGCATAGGGGCAACTGTAGGTGGTTGTGCAAACTACTCGAAATTACTGAAAGAAAACAGTAAAGAACCTGCTTTTTTTAACACGCCCATGTTTGCCAATTCATGGAAAAAAATGCCTCTTACAGGTTATGATTTTGATTCAAATCCTGAAGAAGCCTTGAAACTTACAAAAATGATCAATGACCTTGCTGGATATTCAAGGGTGGCAAAGGTCAACACCGGTCTTACGTATGTAAAAGACTTCGATGAAAAGGTAGAGGAATATGCAAAGTTGTTCGGATACAGCGTCTTCGAGATCTGTGGTGGTCAGGAAATATTCGAGAAATGCTATTTGTCGATAAAGGATGAAATGAACAGGAACGTAATGTAAAAATGGTTTTTTATTTAACGTTTGGACATTTACCAACCCCTGTCTTTATAAATGTATACAACCTACCTATAATGTTAATTATTAGGTGGGAGTTCATGAAAACATTAGTAACATATATGACACAGACAGGAAACACAAAGAAGATCGCAGAAGCTATTTATGGTGAAATTGCTGGCGAAAAGGACATCAAAGACATTAAGGACATAAGCAACTTTGAAGGTTATGATCTTATATTTGTGGGTTTTCCGGTAATGCAGTTCAACATTCCTGAGAATGTTTCAAAACTCGTAAAAGAGAATGTAGCTGGCAAGAATATAGCATTCTTCATGACCCATGCTGTTCCTGAAGGATTTGAAGCCATTCATTCATGGACCGGTTCCTGCAAGGATATCGCAGCCAGTGGAAATTATCTTGGTACCTTTGAATGTCAGGGAGAACTTGCCCAGCCTGTAATCGACATGTTGCTAAAATCAGACGACCCTCAGATGAAGGCATTCGGTGAGATGGGTCCTTCCACAAAAGGACAGCCTGATGAATCCCGTGTTCAGAAAGCAAAGGAATTTGCAAAGGAAATTCAGGCAAAGGTCCAGTGACCAAATATTCCTGTTTTCTTTTTTTAAAGCTTTTTACATTGCCCTTTGATTAATTTTGACTTTCAATCCTGCTTACTATTCTCAATTTCCAATACCTTTACAACCTCTAGTAGAGAATTGAGGAGATTATGACTCTGCAAACTGATTTGATATTCACCCCGCTCTTCACGTTGGCGTATCAATCCCTTGCTTTGCAATTTATCCAGATGGAAAAGGAGATTTCCACCACGAAGTTTTGTGAGTTTTGAAAGTGCAGTAAACGATTTGCTTTCATCGTGCAATGTTTTTAGAATCTGGACTCTTGCAGTGCTACTCAATGCATCCCCTATCAAAATGGATATCTGTTCTTCAGGAAGGTCGTGAACTTGTATTTGCCTGTTTTACAACCGTGAGAAAACAGCACAGGAAGTTATGGAAGCCATGAAAGCTATGAAAGCTCGTCAGAAAATGGAACTACAGGGATAAATTGGTACTGACCAATCAACCAGTGCCCTGAGATTATATTCTCTTCCTTTGATTATTTTGTTAATGGTGAATTGGCGCGGCCGTGCCAGTTTACCCTGGTAATATACTGCGTGGGAGCTGTTTTGCGACTTTTAGCTAAAGAAAAGCCATTTAATTTCCATATATACGTTGACAAGTATAAGAGTGACCAGAACTATTAAATGCCAGCCTCGATAGTATTTCATGTCTGGCTTAAGTCCCTTATCCCAATCGTATTCATCTCGTTCTATATAATTTCCTCCTTCGTTTTTATTGTTTCAATCCTTTTTTGCCGGGGGCTGTTTTGCAATAGGGTTTCAAAAAGCCCTATTTTGTTTTTGTTTTCAAAATAGAGCATTTATCGGGAGATGTTTTTGACATTTTCCGCCGATCTAATTATTACAACAGTATATATAAATGTCGGCGACATATAAATTTTTCGAAAATGATCTGACTGGCGTTGATATTATATTTTTCTAATGTATGTAGCTGTACATTGAAGTTAATTTCTTTAAGGGTTTGGGATGGATCAGCAGAAAAAAAGGGAGTTAGGTGCAGGTTTACTGTCGCCGATCTCCTCGGCGACCTGCATGAAGTAAAAGAGACTTTTGACTTTGGCTATGACTGGGAATTTTTGCACCATATCTTTCCGGAAGAATATGAATATTGTTTGGGTACAATTCTTGTAGGATTGGACAAAATTCATAAGGATGATTATGTTTAAGAAAAAAGAAAATGGGGAATTCTACAAAACCTCAATTTATTTTTTAGGCATGAAAGCAAGAGGTTGTTTTTCATAGTTTCTTTTCCCGTATTTCTCACGATGGGTTTCAAGAATTTCGTCCATTACATTTTTATCGCCTTTCATTCTTAAAACAAGTTGTTCATCAACACCTTGTGAAAAAGGACAGGCAGACATACATACTCCGCAACTCGTTCCCATTCTCGCCCACATTTCCATACAGGATGCGGCATCATGTTCCCAATATTTTCGTCCGTCTTCGCTCACGGAACTTTCATGGGAGATTGCTCTGTGTATATCAATCATACAACCTCAATAAACCACGGATAAACACAGATGCACACAGATGCACACAGATGCACACAGATCGCTTTAATCCGTTTTTATCCGTGCCCATCTGTGGTTCTTGGCAGTAAAAATCCTTGATGTCATATTTGAATCGTTCCTAAAGGGGAAGTTAGTAGAAATAGATTTAGAAATAGTCATATCAAGTTACAGGAAATTATTGAGGCTAATAAATAAAATTGTAATATCGGTTTATCGCACAATCTGCCGAAAAGGGCTCTGGTCGTTTTCCGAACAAAAGACATCCCTGAGCTGGTCGCTGTAGTTTCACTAGAAAAGAGATATACTATGCAGAATACTAAGAAAATGCATTACGAACTTAAGCACTTCTATCCTAACGTTGACAGGCAAAAATTCTGGGATTTATTTGTCGACCATGAGGCCTGGTCAAAATCAGATATCCTGCCAGGAGAAATCACCATAATCAAACCCGGTAAAGACCATCCTCAAGGAGCAGGTGCTGTTCGATCCGTGGTAACGGGGTCAATGAATATCATAGAGGATATTGTAGCTTTTCATCCGCCGGAATATTTTAGTTATGCAACCCGCAATGGCAGCATGCCGGTGAATGATTTTGGTGGTGAATTGTTCTTTGAAGAGCAGAAAGACGGGTTGCTCGTAAGGTATAAAGGCAGCTTTAATCCCAAATACTTTGGTACTGGTTGGATTTTTAAATATTTTTTGCGTTTGACACAGAAATCAGCTTTTGTAAAACTAGGAAAAGCGTATAAGGCTTATAAATGAAAATATAGCTTGAAAGATATTTCATCTGCATAATTTGGAGGGAATTTCATATGAATTCATGTGAACTATTATTTTTATTACAAAAAGAAGCTTCCAATCTATCTTCTGAGTATTTAGAAAGGCTTAATAAAAAAGAAACAGGAGATATTAAGGGTCCTCGTGGGAGTCTTCAGTATAATATGGAATGTCTTGCAAGGTATAACCGTAAGAAATTTTCTGAGCTAAAAGAAAGAGATTGTTCAGAAATATCTGAGGAGATTGACACTGGAAAGCTTGAAGATTTTACTTTCAGAATTAACAAATACATGGACGAGTATGCTCCCGGTCAAAGAGATTTGAAGGAATATACTCGTATTATTTCCACATATCTGACTTTTATAGTGAAAGAACCACTCCATGCACCGGGAATGTACATGAATGAAAACCAGACGATTTTTGAAAAAAATGGCGTTTATTACTGTCCTGCAAAGAGTAAGTACATATTAGAGGAAATGTCCCTGTGCAAATACTGTGTTTGCAGGGCAATATAACTATTGTAATTCTAACTATACTGAAAAAATATCATTCTGACTCTTTACATACCGCAAGCTTCGAATTCATATAGGAATCAGTTGCTACTTTCATAGTGCCGTTAATATTGATGATATCCATATCAAAGGTTTTTGCGAACTCCGATGCATTTCTGGAAAAGTCGGCATGGTCGGAATCCGGTCTGTTTACCTTAAAGAGAAGGCTGTAATTTGGATCATTCAGATATTTGTAATCATTGGATGATATACCCGGCTTTATCCTCTCTTTCATGTAATTAATCCACATCGGGGTTACATAGAAGGCACCTTTTCCTGGTTGCTCGGTTTTCTTGTACGCATCGTTACCACCTAGTGCGGTACTGATGCAATCCTCCACAAGCTCACTGTTATTGTCTTTCAGGAAATAGACAGGACAATCAAGTGACTCTAATCTGGTTCTGGATTCATTACTGTAAGCACATTTCCCGTAGAAAATCAGGATTCCATCTGAAAATTTTGCCATATCTCTGGCATTGCGGTATACTTCAGAATGCAGGCGATCCGTATCAGCATGCAGGTCTTTTGGAAGGAGATTCACTACAATAATGAGCTGCTTACATTTTCCTGCTTTAAGAGCATTGTGCATCTTCTTGAAAATAGAAAACTTTGAAAAACTCAAAATGATTTCAGAGAACAGATCACGACTATTTTCCATAACAATAGCAGATAACTTTTCAAAAGGAAATATCAAAGGTCGCATGCCTCTGGACTTCAGTTTCCTCGTCAAGCTGAAACTGTTCGTGTTTTCAACTAAATACAATTGTTTGATATCATGATCAATTGAGAGAACATGTACAAGTTCATCTTCAAGCATTTCACATGCAACTATACTCAGAACAGGCATTATTAGACCAGTTTTATTAATTGCTGCTACTTATTTCATTCTTCAGGATCCAGACAAGTTCATCCTGGAGTATTTTACAGGCCAATACACTTAATGCACTTAGGTAACTCTAACTATGTTAAAAGCAATATCATTCTGAGTCTTTACATACCGCAAGTTTCGTATTCATATAGGAATCAATTGCTATTTTCATAGTGCCGTCAATATTGATGATATCCATATCAAAGGCTTTTGCGAACTCCGATGTGTTTCCGGAAAAGTCGGCATTGTCAGAATCCGGTCGTTAGATTCTCTTTAGAATCCAGTGTTGCAGCTATTCTTTTCAGTAAAAATTTATACCCTAAAAGACATTGCTTTTGCAACATCTATTAGGGAATTCATGAGATTGTGACCTTGCAAAGTGATTTGATATTCACCTCGTTCTTCACGTTGGCGTATCAATCCTTTACTTTGTAATTTATCAAGATGGAATAGGAGATTTCCACCACGAAGTTTTGTGAGTTTTGAAAGTGCAGTGAATGATTTGGAATCATCATGCAATGCTTTAAGAATCTGGACTCTGGCAGCACTACTCAATGCATCCCCTATCAAACTGGAGATTTGGTCTTCGGGAAGATCTTGAACTTGTATATTCCCGTTATCGGGTTTACAGAAACCCATTTTTTGCAACATTTCAATCTGGGTCTCAAAACATGCTTCAGCATGTTGGAAGCAATTGGAACACTGTTTGGATTCCCCTGCGCGTTCCTTCATTTGGTCAAACTTGTTCCTTATACTTGAAATGTTAGTGTCTGATAGCTCCCCTTTTATCGCAAAACCAGATAAACTGTCAAAGAACTCAGTGAAAACAGGTTCGCACTGGTCCCACATCGTACACTCATTTGACTCATTCTTGATGATGTTTAAGTTATTGTCCAGAGAAACATTAAGAAAATCTCCGGCACATTGGTTCTTGAACTCATTGAGCAATGAATGTGTTTTACCCGTTGTAACTTCATTTCTGAACCTATTAAGTTCCAAGCGAAGAGCGCGGATTTCTTCTTGCAACAAGGAAGTGCTTTCTGATTCCGATATTAATTCGTTCACAATAATTCCCCTTTTTTCAGTAGTTTGATTTACAGTTATAAAAAGGCATGTTTGGTACATTTTTATGACTAAAATTATGTTTGTATATTTTTGTGACAAATTAGTATATATTCATGTACGTATTAGTATCTTATGGTGACTAAATCGGAAACGTAAGGTCTGAGAAATAAACAACATGGAGGAGTTTAAAATATGAAAATACTCGGAATATCAGGAAGCCCAAGGCCAGAATCACGTTCAGGCTCTATTAAAGTTGTACAGAAGGTCCTGGAAAATACAGGATGCGAATATGAACTTATTTCACTGCACGGTAAGAAGATAAATGGCTGTATCGCATGTATGGCATGCGTTGAGGACAACGTATGTAAAGTACATGATGACATGGAAACCCTGCGTGATAAAATTGTTGAAGCCGACGCATATGTTTTGGGTGGTGTCAACTATTTTGACACATTGAACGCATTGATGCTTTCTTTCATGGAAAGATGGTATCAGTTCAGGCACCGTGAAGCTGATATCCTCTGGGGAAAACTTGCAGTTACTGTGAGTCTTGGTGGTTATAATCCTGCACCAGCTACTGATGTTCTAAATAAACTCTGTTTCGCTAACGTGATTAAAGTCGTAGACAATGTTCAGGGAATAGGTGCTGCTGGCTGCCACTATTGCGGATACGGTGAAACCTGCAAGGTTGGTATACCCTACAATGTAAACGGACCTGGTGTCCCTATCACTCCGGAAACTATCCCTGATGTTACAAAGGATGAAAAAGTGATGCAGGCAGCCGAGGAGGCAGGGAAGAAACTTGGTGATATGCTGCGTTCACCTGATTACAGCCGTGAGAAAACAATACAGGAACTAATGCAAATGATGGAAGCCATGAAAGCGGAAATGCAGAGGTTCTAAAGAAGATATATTAGAATTAATGAAACTACAACAGGAGGATATAACAAATGGCAGACCAAAAAAAAGCTCCAATATTCTGTGAAAAGCTCTGCCCCATCTGCAAAGGTGCACGTGCTGGCAACAGCCTGTGTAAAACACTACAGAACATTGAACTGAAGATAACAGGTCCAAATGGTTGTCCGTGGGGTAAGGCCAGAACTAATTATTATGGTGTCACACCTGATAAGCCTATTCCAAAGTAAGTGCTAAAAAATAAAGTAAGCTAAAGAGGAGATTGAACCATGTTTGACTACGAAGAAAGTTTCTATGTCGAAAAAGAAGTTGGAGTTCCTGCTAAGAAAGCCTGGGAAATTATCTCCATGCCAGGTAGTCTCACATTGTTTCATCCCTTCATGGAAAAGCATACATCTGAGAGTTGGGATGGCGCTGGCAATGAGTTAACAGGATTACTATAAGGAGTGAGTTCGAATATGTCTAAAATAACCATTGAACAAGCCATTAAGGACATCAAGGCCGGGCGCATGGTCATTCTTGTGGATGATGAAGATCGAGAGAATGAAGGGGACTTGACCATGGCAGCAGAGGCGGTGACCCCTGAAGCTATTAATTTTATGGCCAGGTATGGTCGTGGTCTGATCTGCCTTTCCATGACCGGTGAAACGGCTGACAGGTTGGACCTTCCCATGATGGTGGAGAATAATACATCTTTATATGAGACCGGATTTACCGTTTCAATTGAGGCAAAGGTTGGAGTGACCACTGGTATTTCTGCTGCAGACAGGGCCACCACCATTCAGGCTGCCATTGCCGATGCTGCAACTGCAGACGACCTTGTTCGGCCTGGCCACATTTTCCCCCTGAGGGCCAGGGACAATGGTGTCATGGTTCGTGTCGGCCAGACAGAAGGTTCTGTGGATCTGGCACGTCTTGCCGGATGCAAGCCTGCCGGTGTCATCTGTGAGATAATGGATGATGATGGTACCATGGCCCGAATGCCCTCCCTGGAAAAATTCAGCGAAAAACATGGCATAGGTATCTGTACAGTTGCGGATCTTGTGAAATATCGGTTGAAGACAGAATCTTTTGTCAGAAAAGCAGCCGAAACCGTTATTCCCACTAAATATGGCGGCGAGTTTCGAATAATCGCCTATGAAAATGACCTGGATAACCTTACCCATATCGCACTGGTCAAAGGTGAAGTCAATCCTGAAAAAGACATCCTTGTAAGGGTTCATTCAGAATGTATGACAGGAGATCTCTTCGGCTCCATGAAATGTGACTGTGCCGAACAACTCCATAAAGCCATGGCCATGGTGGAGAAAGAGGGAACTGGTGTTATTCTTTATCTCAGGCAGGAAGGCCGGGGGATTGGCCTGGTCAATAAACTCAAGGCTTACGAACTCCAGTGCCAGGGGTACGACACGGTTGATGCCAATCTTGAGTTGGGATTTGATGCCGATATGAGGGATTACGCTGTTGGAGCCCAGATTCTTAAGGATCTGGGGGTTCGAAAAATGCGTCTGATGACTAACAATCCAACAAAGATAATGGGTCTTGAAGGATATGGATTAAGCGTGGTGGAACGGGTGCCTATTGAAGTAATGCCCAATACGCTTAATGATGAGTATCTCAATTGTAAGCAATTGAAAATGGGACATCTTTTAAAAAGGGATAGCCAATTATAATTTGTGATAAATCCAACATGTAGCACGTATGAAATATGCTGACGTCGACAAAATTTACCGGAACGTACCGCTCGATAAAATTCCCTGGAATAACGAGACACCCCCGGATGCGCTTGTTGAGCTGGTACAGAGCGGAAAAGTCCAACCCTGCAAAGCCATTGATCTCGGTTGTGGTGCCGGCAACTATGCGATATACCTTGCAGGCCAGGGATTTGAGGTAAGCGGTGTCGATAGTTCCCCTGCCGCAATGAAGGTCGCTACTGAAAACGCAGAAAAAAAGGGAGTCAGGTGCAGGTTTATTGTCGCTGATCTTCTCGGGGACCTTCATGAAGTAAAAGAGACTTTTGACTTTAGCTATGACTGGGAATTTTTGCACCATATCTTTCCGGAAGACCGGGAGAAATATATAAAAAATGTGTATAATGTCCTGAAACCGGGAGCACTATACTTTTCAGTTTGTTTTTCCGAAAAGGACCCGCAATTTGGCGACGCAGGCAAATTCCGAAAAACGAAGCTTGGGACAACACTGTATTTCTCTTCGGAATCCGAAATAAGGGCCCTTCTCTCACCGTATTTTGTCATACAGGAACTAAAAACGATAGAAATTAACGCTATGGTCGGATCACATTATGCCGTTTCTGTGTTGGCTAAACGGCGCTGATTTTAATTATGGTATTTTCGGCAATTGGCGCGGCCGTGTCCGTGAGTCATTGATCATGATTGAGAAAACAGGCACATTCAGCTTGGTAAATACATAGCTGGAGAAAGTTTTTCTACAACCATTTTTCAATGACTGACCTCCACCTATTTTTTTAACAGGAGGAAAAATGTTGTCTCCTTTGTTTCCTCATGCTATATTTAGGAGACAATTCCAAGAAACACAGGAGACAAATACAAACGACAGACAAGAGACAGAGACAACGGACAAAGAGACAATTTCAAGAGACAAGTAAGATCGTTTGAATTGGAAGTTTAAGCTCCAATTAAACACGCTTTGTCACTTCATCCCCTCCAGCCTTGTGAGCATCTCAACCGCTCCGATATCCATTTTTGAGAAGGCGAACCATTTCTTTCCGAGGTCTTTCAGGGAAGCACCGAAGTGGTAGACTGTTCTGTCATCGATAATCATAAATCGGTCATGGGAATTCCTGAACTCCTTAATCTCAACGGGCGGATATTGCGAATTGAATTTCTTTACGTCCAGTGCCAGTTGTTTTGAAATCGCTTTTGTGAAAATGATAACTTTGACGCCATCATTTCTTTTTGTAAGGTGGGTCAGAACAGTATCGTCCACATAATTGTCAATGATGAGGATTGATTTTTGGGCTGTCCTGATAATATTCGCAACGAAATTGTAGGCATCGAAGATCTGGCCGTCAAAGAAAATACCCTGTTTGGGCTGAATCTCCTTGCTCTCGATGGCATTCAGGACATGATTGATTTTCCTGTCTGTTTCAAGTTGCTTTATTTCAAGTGTATCAAGTCTCCGGAAGACCTGTGCATTTGAACTGATGAAGCGGCGCATTGCGACAAAAGCATTGATGATCTGGACACTCATCTTCACCGCAGTTTCACTTTTCAGTACTGCTGAGAGCATCGCAACTCCCTGCTCAGTAAAAGCATATGGCAAATATTTCCTGTGTTGACCACGTTTACGCTCTATGGTCGCATTTTGCGACCTTAAAAGATCGTATTCCTCTGCCGACAGTTGAAACATAAATTCTTCAGGAAATCGCTCAATATTACGTTTCACCTGTTCGTTCAGCCTTTTAACTTCAACTCCGTAGAATCCCGCCAGATCCTCATCCAGCATAACCTGGACTCCGCGAATGGTATAGATCCTGCTCTGGATCTCTTCCAGTACTACCAGTTCACTTCCACCCATATCGCTTCAACCTCTGGCCCATTGATTGCCTGCACAACACCTGTGCATTCAAACCGGAGTGTGC
>Ga0272442_10009052_pt1 | contig 12517 bp, 11 predicted proteins | sample SSMForm2O_FD_200262 | JGI IMG/M metagenome (GOLD analysis project Ga0272442, IMG submission 200262) | Marine sediment archaeal communities from Little Sippewissett salt marsh, Falmouth, MA, United States - SSM-Form-2O | ecosystem: Environmental > Aquatic > Marine > Wetlands > Sediment ... | reverse complement strand
GCCTCAAACTGCAGACCTGGATTATTCTGATTGGCTTCTTCAATAGCCAGTTCCACTGAACGAACCATGGCTTCGCCATGCTTTGTTTCACATCCTGATAACGGCGCTGAAACGCCAATTTTATAGTTTTTTTTATTCATAGATTTTGCCTCTCAAAAATTTTTTACTTAATACACGTCCCTCTAAATAAATATATATGGGATGTTTTTTATAAATCAATATCGATACTATCTAACTAAACAATTAGGCCATCGAACATTAATGAGGTCATTCAAATCGCCCTGGGCTATTCGGAACTTAATCCAGTTATTGATCCAATTGATTGAACGCTGGTCACCCAATTTTACAGCCATATGGGCATAGTCTTTTGATAGTGAAATAATATTCCCTTCAGGGTCTTTAACAACATCAAGCGTTGACCTTATTTTTAGAAGATTTTTACTAATTGCTGATTCCACCCAAGCATCAACTTCTCCTTTTTCCAGGGCATCGGCTCCCATTAAATATTCATCAATTTCAGTAATTTTAGCTTGAGGAAATAATTTTTCAATGGTTAATCGATTTGATGATCCTTTCCCGCAGGCAATGATTTTACCTTTCTGTTTAAGATCTTCAAGGGTTTGAGGATTTTCTTTCGATATTACAATTAAGGTTTCAAATGCAATCATCTGGTCGGCAAAATCTATTTTGAAGGCCCGTTCGGGGGTATTGGTATGTTTGGGTAAAATATCGACTTCACCGTTAACCAGTGCGTCTACCTGCTCATTCCAGGGGATACTTACCCATTCGGGTTTTACCCCCAAATCTTCTGCAAACAATTTCATGTAATCGATGACGACACCCTCCGGTTTACCCGTCTTAGGATCTAAGTAATATTCATCACTCATCCCTTCTTCCGGAGGTCTAGTCAAATTCACTGCTACTTCTATAACCCCTTTTTTTATCACTCGGTCAATCATGGATTCTTCAGTAAAATTTTTCATATATCCTTCCTTCCTTTTTGATTTTTAAAATAAATTATTGTTTCTTATCCATTACTTATGAAATCAGTCTCCGTATCGTCTAAGAATAATCATTTCTGATACAGGCTTTCCAGGTTCTAAGGCTATAAAATATCACTGGAAAGCTCAGGCAAATTTTTCTTCGCCCCCTTTCTTGTACCTACTTCGATGTATTGGCATTATTGTTGACCTTTAATGATCAATGAAAATTCTTAGAAAAACGATGTAAGCATCAATTTTAGATTGCACTTAAAATTAAAAATGTTAAATATTAAATATATCTCGATAATCCATAATTTTAGAAATATTATTTTAGCATTATTTATTTCTATTCATTTCGAGTCGTATTTATAATTTGACATAAAATAACAGTGGTCATACATGTGATCTTTCCTATAGAATATCAATATTCAAAAAATAGGAAGAAGAACAGCACGCATGATCAAAGATAAGTGCATTGCCAGTTACAAATACAGTGTGCTGTAATATGCATAAAGACACAAAATATCCCTAATGACTGCAAGGTATTTAATTTATCCAGTACGACCTGCTACAAGTGAGTAAGAAGATTCAATCGTAAGCTTTCAGAAGAGTTCCATCATATTTCTATGATCAAGAAGGTTTATTTATCTCTATCTCAGCTACAAGATCATCTGAATCAGTTTATCACTTATTATAATTCCGAAAGAACGAATCAGGATTACAGGCTAAAGGAAAATACCTTTTCGAAAATTTCTTAATACTAAGCAAAAATATGTTTTTCCTGAACATTCATAGATGATATTATTTTTCTATAGAAAAGAACATAAATTATAATATTTCATGATAATTTAGGATGTTTTTTAAATGATTTGATACTTTCAATGAATATTCGCCAATATCAATAACGTCTTTGAAACTAAAAAAGGAAACACCAAATTGAAAAAAATTGAGAACAATTAAGCATCCCTAGAAATAATATTTTATTTGACATTGATACTTAATTAATGTGAAAGGTAAGATGAATCTCTCCATAGCAAAGCTACGGAAAATTAAATCGTAAGTGATTAAGAAAAATATTTAAGTAAATGTTCAAATAGAATGATTTTATTTTTTACGCTATCGTTTTTATAATATTCTTTTTATTGACATTGATCTTAATAATAATTTATTAATCCATTATAACTATTTGTATATTTTATATTAGCTAAATTAATATGTCAATGAATTTTTAACACTTTTAACTCCAGTATATGCCTTTTTATAAAACAGGTTGTGCGTACTCTCTTACAGGGAAATATTACGTCCATAAGGATTCACAAGTTCTTATCTTGTCATTTCCCTTGATTTTTTATAAGACATTTCGCCTTTTCTTCTGCAATCCTGAATTGTTTTTTTAAAAAATAATTAGAAAAATAACCGGACCTTCTTGTACCCGAGATAGAATAATGGTGCTTTTAGATATCAATGAACTTTGATAACTCAGACTATTTTAAATAACCATTCTTAGGAATAGAAGTGTGGAAAATGCAGCTGAAATACTTTGAGGATATTCTTCTAAAATGATTATATTTATAAATAGTTGACTGCTTTTTCAATTCTCCTCAATGCTTTCTCGAGAACATAGCGCGGACAGGCGATATTCATTCTCATAAATCCCTTTCCCTCAGTGCCAAACCAATTTCCGTCATCCAGTGCTATCCTCGCTCTATGAATCATAAAATGATTTAAATCTTTTATATCCAGTCCTAATTGCCGGCAATCTAACCATACCAAATAAGTCCCTTCCGGTTGTATCACTTTTATCTTGGGTATTTTTTCTGCAAAATATTTCATCAAACATTCCAAATTTTCATTAAGATAAGACAATAACTGTTCAAGCCATTCCTCTCCGTGCCGATAAGCCGCCTCCAGGGCTACCAGCCCGAAAATATTATTTTCGTCAAGAGACAAACTTTTTAACGTATTCTGGTAAATTTTGTGATGCCTATTATTCGGTAAAATAATGGTAGAAGTCTGAAGTCCCGCCAGATTGAAGGTTTTACTTGGTGCAGTACAGGTGATGGAATGAAGGGCAAAAACCGGTGAAATGGAAGCAAAAGGTATATGTTTTTTCCCTTTAAATAAAATATCAGCATGGATTTCATCAGAAATAATCATAATATCATGCTTTAAACAAATCTCACCCAACATGCTCAATTCTTCTCTATGCCACACTCTTCCCACCGGATTATGCGGATGACATAAAATCAATAATTTTGCCTTTGGATCATCCAACTTCCTTTCTAAATCATCATAATCCATAAAGTACTTTCCACCATACAAATTTAAAGGATTATTCACGATGTGGCAGCCATTATTTTCTATGACCCGAAAAAAGGGATAATAGACCGGCGGCTGCACAATCACTTTATCACCGGGTTGCGTAAAAGCCCTGATAATAATACTCAAGGCAGGAACCACTCCCGGTGCAAAAGCAAGCCAGTCCTTTTTGACTTTCCAATGATGCCTTTTCTCCATCCATTGCAGGATTGCCTGGTAATAGGAATCCGGCCTTGAAGTATAACCATAAATACCGTGGTTGGCTACTTTCTTAATCGCATCGATAACCGGTTGTGGTGATTTGAATTCCATATCGGCAACCCGCATGGAAAGTATATCTTCAGGGATGTCTCCAAATACATTTTTCAATGCATCCCATTTTTCAGAATGATACCCGGTTCGGTCAATAAGCTCATCAAAATTATATTTCATGACACTTCTCCTTAACTAAACCTATATCTTTCCCTTTTAGGCAAATTGTTTTTTCCTCTTGTCAAAAGCCAGTATTGCACCTAAGGCAATGGAAAGAAATGTCGCCATCATCTCCCAATCAACCGGAGGCATTAAAAAAATAAGCGTATGGGCAGGAATCCTTTTCTTTTATGATTTTCCCAATGCTTCAAAACCGGCTACGATATCCAGCAATTCTTCGGTGATGGCATTTTGCCGCTGACGGTTAAACTGTGCATCCAGGTTTTCCAGACGTTCTTCAATATTATCTTCCGCTTTTTGCATGGCTGCCAAACGGCTGGCATTTTCACTGGCCATGGACTCGATAAAAGCGCGATACAGGGAAATATAAAAGTACTGCCGAATAAAGGCATTAAGCAGTTGTTCCCGGGAAAGAGTGTACAGGGGAAGACTTGAGGAAGGCCATTTTTTAGAAACTAATTGCCTTAACCAGTCAGTATCCAGCGGAAACAGGTGAAGTTGGAAAGGTTCAAAGGTAACCCCTCTTTTTGGTTTGTTATAAAATAGATAGATATCATCAATTCTTTCTTTTAACCGCCACTGGTCAATGAATACCAGCAGCTCCTGGATAGCTTCATCCAAATGATATCGGGATTCAGGAAAAGCAATCTTTGCTGTTGGCTGATATCCCACTTCTTTCAGCTGCTCTTCTACCCTTTCTCCGATAACCGCTATCTTTAATTGTTCATAATCAATGGTTGTCGCCTTTTCCCATTCCATGAAGGCATTGGCAACCATCACATTGAATTTTCCGGCCATTCCCCTCTGCGAACCAAAGACCATGACACCCATTCGCCCGCCATTTTTTACAGAGGGTTTCTTTAATATGTCCTGATTATCCTTTAGCAACGCCTGAAAACCCAACTCAATAGACCGGTAATAAGCCTGGATGGCTTCGACGGCACGTTCATGATAATGAATGTTGACCGCAGCCAAAGCTTTCATGGTCTTTACGACAGAATACAAATCCTGTGCGCTCTCAATTTTCCTTTGAATGGCTTCCAGCATCTGCATCAGGGTTTTCTTCCTCTCTTTTTAAAATATCAGCCGCCACAAATTGAAGAATGCTTTTCGCTTCATCCTCATCCAGTTTTTGGTTATTCATTACCTTCTCTTCCAGTTTGGGAAATTTATCTTTTAAATTTTTCTTTAGTGTGCTAATCGTTTCCCTGATATCTTCAATTGGAACACCATCCCACAGGCCTTCATTGACCATCAACAGGATAACGATCTGTTCCATCACCGAATACGGGTCATACTGATTTTGTTTTAAGATTTCCCTTATTCGTCTCCCTCTTTCCAGGGTCTTTTGGGTATTCTCATCCAGCTGTGTCCCAAAACGGGCAAAGATTTCCAATTCCTGAAACTGGGAATAAGTCAATCTCAGACTGCCCACCACCGCCTGATAGGAAGCCAGCTGTGTCTTTCCTCCTACACGGGAAACAGATTTCCCCACATCCACAGCCGGAAGCAATCCGCCCTGGAATAATTGGGGAGATAAGTAAATCTGTCCATCGGTAATGGAAATCAGATTAGTGGGAATATATGCGGATAGATTTTGTGCCTGGGTTTCGATAATGGGTAGCGCGGTCAGGGAACCCCCGCCTTTTTCTTTTTTTAAATGAGTCGCCCTTTCCAATAAACGGGAATGAATATAAAAAATATCTCCGGGATAGGCTTCCCGGGCAGGCGGCCGTCTTAACAATAGGGAAAGCTCCCGGTAAGACCTGGCATGATGGGTCAAATCATCATAGATGACCAGGACATCCTTTCCTCTCTCCATAAAATACTCACCTATGCTGGTTGCCGCATAGGGCGCAATATAATTTAAACCGGGGGTATCTTCCCCGGATGCCACCATGACCATACTGTAATCCATTGCCCCTGTCTTCTTCAGCTGGGCAATGACCCGGGCCAGTGATGACATCTTCTGGCCAATGGCGCAATAGATACAAATAACTTCTTTATCTTTTTGGTTGATGATGGTATCCACTGCAATCGCCGTCTTTCCGGTCTGGCGGTCACCCAATATCAGCTCCCGTTGTCCTCTTCCGATAGGCACCAGAGAATCGATTACCAGAATGCCGGTTTGCAAAGGAACAAAGACCGGTTCCCGGTCCATGATCGAAGGGGATTCACGCTCCACCGGATATCTCTCCATGGTCCGGATAACGCCCAAATCATCCAGTGGACGGCTGACCGGGTCAATCACTCTTCCCAGTAATGCCTCTCCTACGGGAATATCCATCACCTGCCGGGTGCGTCTTACCTCATCTCCGGCACTGATGCCTTGCGCATCATCCAATAAGATGATATCCACTTTTCCCTGCTCCAGATTAAAGACCATGCCCCGCTGACGGCCTTTAAAAAGTACCACTTCCCCTGCCTTGACTTCCGGCAGTCCTTTTGCAGTGACAATATCCTTGCCCACTGCCGAGACAATGCCGATTTCCTCTACATGCAAAACAGCTTTTTGCTTGCCGATGATACGGTCAATATTGGAAAAAGTGGTCTTTAGATTATCTTTTAACGATTGGTCATTGATTTCTTTTATTGGCTGATTCATTCATGCCCTCACATCATCTTTTCATCTTATTCATCAAAGCACAACAAGTAAAATTATTTTTCTTTTTTTTCGGATTCCAATTCTTGAAAACTGAATTCGGTAAAGGCCTTTTTGAGCTGTTCCTCCAGCCCGTCCAGGTAGTTTTCAATATTCCAGGAAATTTTCTTCCCCTCCGAACGGGTCTCAATACCGCATATTAATTCAGGCATCACCTGAAAATCGATGCTTATTTTATCACCGGTCATCTCTTCCAGGCTTTTGCGGATTTCAGATTCTTTTTCCCGGGTCAGTTTGAAACTACTGTTCACTTTAAGTTTTCTTTCATCCTGCTGAATCACCCGGATAAAATCATCTTTTTGCTTTTGGTCCAATTGACCCAATTGAGCGATAAAACTATCGATCAGCTGATTTTCCAATGTTTCATTGGCCAAATCCGAAAGGACTTTTCTGCTGACACGACAGACCTGCTCACAGGATAGATGCCGCAGGTCTCTTAAAAAAGCCGTGCGCTGTTTTAACATCGCCTCACGCCAATGCTTTTCCTCTTCCTCTATCTTTCCCCGGGCATCCTTTACCATGGCTTCCCGTTTCTGCCGGGCATCCTTTTTTGCCTGAGCCAACATTTCATCCCATCGCTGTTCTAAATCTTTTCTTATGCTCTGCTGTTTTTCCAATTCTTTGCCGGCTTCATCTTTGGCGGTGTCCGCCGCTTTCATGCGTCCCGCAATCTGGCCTTCCCTCTCATCCATAATCTTTATAATCCGATGAAATAAAAATCGTTTCAACAGGTAGACCAGGATTAAAAAATTAACGATTTGGGCAACAACAGTAAATACATCGATTAACATATTATCCCACCTGACTTAAAACATGATTCCAAAAAGGATTGGCAAAAATAAGAATGACTGAAATGACCAGGCAATAAATTGCCGTCGATTCAACCATGGCCAAACCCACAAATAATGTTCTGGTGATGGTATTGGCTTCGTCCGGCTGTTGGGCAATGGCGCCCAATGCCCGGGCCAGAGCCATGCCTTCACCGATGGCAGGTCCGATGGATCCAAGCGCAATGGTAATCCCCGCCGTAATAATGGAAACCGCTCCAATAATATCAATACTACTCATCTTCCTTACTCCCTTCCTTTTGTTCAATCTTTTCTAATTTATGTTCCACCCGTGTTGCCGAAGCAATATAAACCGTTGCCAATACGGTAAAAATATAGGCCTGTATCTGCCCAATCAGCAAACCCAATACCTGCATGACAATCGGAATAAACAACGGGGTAATAATCAGCAAGACGGCGGCAATCAATGAGCCGCTCATCACATTTCCGAATAACCGCACGGCCAGAGCCAGGGTGCGGGAAAAATCACCAATCACATTAAAGGGCGCCATAAAAATGGATGGTTCCAAGTAATGCTTAAAATAGGCCAGTCCTCCTTTTTTGGCAATCCCGAAAATGGGAATGGCAAAAAATACGCAGATAGCCAGGGCACCTGTCGTTGAAAGCGAACCGGTCGGCGGCTGGTAACCGGGGATAATAGCCAGCAGATTAGATAAGGATATAAATAAGAACAAGGCCCCCAAAAAGGGAATGAAAGGGTCCGGATTCTGCTGGGTAATCTCCCTTACCTGCTGCCTGATATAGCCCACGATGACTTCCAGAAAATTTTGCCACCGGCTGATTTTAGGGCCCACCGTCAGACGCCGGGTGGCCAACCAGCTGATTAACAGCAACAGCGCCATCACCACCCAGGTATAAAACAACGTGGCATTGATATGAATGCCATTCCATTGAAAAATAATCATACTGTCAGGAGTAATGTCCATACTGATTCCCCGTCTCCTTTTCGGATTATACTTTTAAATCTTTTTCCAACTGCTCTTTTTGCGCCTGTAAAACCCTTTTATGCAAAATAAACCGTCCGATGATAAATCCAATCAGGAAAATAATGATATCAATAAAACTTCCCTGTCGGGATACAAAGATCAGTGCTAAAAAAATGGTCACCGTCCTTACGGTAAAACTGACCAGGGATAACACCAAAGGTGAACTGGCTTTAATGATGTTTTTGACGGTCATCCATAAACCGGCAAAATAGAGTAATCCCAATATCACCCCAACCACCAAGCTTAACAAACTAAAAATACTTATATTCATTCTTTATTTTCCTCTTCAATCGATTTTCTTTCTTTCTCCACCCAGTACCAGGCATTCAAACAACCCAGAATAATCCCGGCAAAGAGAAAAGTCAAGGTCCAGGAAATCTGTCCCGGCCATCTCCTATCAGCCCAAATCCCCACGGCAATGCCAACCACTGTCGGTATCATCACTGACCAGCCAATCACCCCGAACAGGCCCATACCAAACCAGATGGCCTGGTATTTCTTGCCCCGGGCTCTGAGCTTTCTCTTTTCCTTTTTCTCTATCTTTTTAATAAATCCCTGCTTGATATCTTTTGGTTCTTCTGTTTTATTCATGGGTCTCCAAATTTAAAAAGCTTCTTACAAAATCCGCCTCTAATTTACTCAAGGCAACCTGGGCATCTTTTTCCTTTTCTCCTGTTTTCACGAATATCTCTTCCACCCGGGTCTTTAACTCACCCAAGTTATCTCCCTCGATGGCATTGCGGGTGGAAATAACCACTTCCGTCCCATATTTGACCAGGATACCTTCATCAATAGCCAGATAGACTTCATCCCCGCCTGCTAGGGTAATCATTAAAATTCCCGGCACCAACGATGTGGTAAAATCCACATGTCGGGGCTCTAGGCAGAACCAGCCATCTTCTGCTTCCACCGTTATTTTCTGCACTTCTTTCTTTAGAAAGGTTTTTTCCGGTAATAATATGGTTAAATCAATCATTTTTCGCTTCTTCAATCGCCCCAATCATATAGAGGGATTGCTCGGAATAACTGGCATATTCATCATTCAGGATTTTCTCGCAACCTTCCAGAGATTCTGCCAAACTCACCCGACGTCCCTTGTTCCCGATAAACTGCTCTGTGGTGGCAAAGGGCTGGGTTAAAAACTTTTCCAAACGCCTTGCACGATTCACCGTCCTCTGGTCATTTTTGGATAATTCCTCCAGGCCCAGCATGGCTATGATATCTTTTAGTTCCTCATATTCCGAAAGATTTTGTTTAATCTCCCGGGCTATCTGGTAATGCCTTTGGCCGACCACTGTCGGTGTCAGCATATTGGATGCCGATTTTAAAGGGTCCACCGCCGGATATAACCCTTGACTCGCACGCTGCCGGGATAATACCACCGAAGATGAAAGATGGCTAAAGGTATGCACCGCAGCCGGGTCGGTAAAATCATCCGCCGGCACATAAACTGCCTGAATGGAAGTGATTGAACCGGTAGGTGAATTACAAATCCTCTCTTCAAAGTCTGCAATCTCGCTGGCCATGGTCGGCTGGTATCCTACCCGTGAAGGCAGCTCTCCTAACAATCCGGAAACTTCCGCTCCGGCCTGAACAAAACGAAAGATATTATCAATCAATAAAAGGACATCCTGCTTGACTTCGTCACGAAAATATTCCGCCATGGTGAGTGCTGCATGCCCTACCCTAAACCGGGCACCCGGTTGTTCATTCATCTGGGCATACATCAAAACGGCCTGTTTTAAAACCCCCGTCTTTTGCATTTCCCGATACAATTCTTCCCCTTCCCGGGAACGTTCCCCAATCCCGCAGAAAAGACTTACCCCTTCATGTTCCAGCGCCATATTATGAATCATCTCCATAATCAGCACGGTTTTACCCACACCGGCACCGCCGAACAGGCCGGCCTTTCCTCCCTTTTCCAGGGGAGCCAGCACATCAATGACCTTGATGCCGGTCTCGTAAACATCGGTTGATGTCGTTCGTTCCGCCAGAGAAAGTGATTTCTTATAGATGGGAACTAATTTTTTTATATCCAGATTTTTTCCTCCGTCAATCGGCTCTCCAAAAACATTAAACATCCGCCCCAACAATCCAGGTCCTACCGGCACCCGCAAGGGATGCCCCGTATCCACAATCTCATCGCCTCTCTTTAATCCCTGGGTAGGCGTCAAGGCAATGCCTCTGACCGTTTTGGCATCCAGATGAAGGGTGACTTCAATAACCGCTTTACCGGCTTTTAACTGATGATTGATTTTAGGAAGTGATTGCGGGAAAAAGGCATCGATAACACTTCCCTTGATTGCTTTTATTTGACCTGTGTTCATTTTTTTATTCACTGAACCATCTCCAAAGAGTATCTTCAGGGTCAGCCTATTGAAACCTGACCCATTTTTCTCATTATATGTTATATTACATTTTGTTTATTATAACATACACCATAAGCAAGGAGATATATTTTTAAAAGACATTGGAAAAGTTAACCTATTTAGTTTTTTTGCAAAAGTTAGAAAAATAATCGAATTATTGGATTGGTACAATTATGCCCTTTATGCTTGAAGAGTTCGAATCCTACCCGGTTCCCCTATCAATTTTTCATTGGAACCAAATTATCAAAGACATGCGAAAAATCTATAAACTAAGGTATTTATTTAGCTTTCCAATAAAGGCAAAAACAATTTAAAATTGCTTATTTTCCCTTATTTATCAATAATACATATTCCCTGTTCTTATTCTAAACATATGATTAATAATATAGTATTATCATATTTTTCAGAGTGAAGCAATCGATATCCTATTTAAATACATCTTATGTTTCGGTTCAACCTTCTTCATTGCCGTCAGCATCTCTGACCCTCGCCTATTTAAATACATCTTATGTTTCGGTTCAACCAAGACCATATTTATATTAGAGAGCAAGTATGGCAAATTTAAATACATCTTATGTTTCGGTTCAACCATTTCTACAATTTTCTATCACCATGCTTTTCTTGAATTTAAATACATCTTATGTTTCGGTTCAACAACCACCTAATGTTAAAATAAAGCATGTTTTCGTGAATTTAAATACATCTTATGTTTCGGTTCAACCAAAGTTCAGTATCGATTTTAAGGGTTTTAGTTGAGATTTAAATACATCTTATGTTTCGGTTCAACCTTAAAATGGCTTGGCTGGTGTAAGTCAGGATTGCTATTTAAATACATCTTATGTTTCGGTTCAACGCCAAAACAGGTAAGGGTCGGGCGTTTCGTAGGCGATTTAAATACATCTTATGTTTCGGTTCAACTATTGGAAAAAATCAAGTAAATGGAGGTGCACATCAATTTAAATACATCTTATGTTTCGGTTCAACTAGTCCACAGGGAAGATTACACCCACATGCTGGCGGATTTAAATACATCTTATGTTTCGGTTCAACAAGGGAAAATAATGGATTCTCATATTAATATTTACAATTTAAATACATCTTATGTTTCGGTTCAACCTCTGCATTTTCTATAGCATTAATTATTCTTTGATTATTTAAATACATCTTATGTTTCGGTTCAACAGGTGAAATCGGTTAAGTTGCAGACGTAAAGGGCGATTTAAATACATCTTATGTTTCGGTTCAACGGAGAAGTTCTCCTATAACCTGTTCGGGATTAAGGGATTTAAATACATCTTATGTTTCGGTTCAACCCGCCTCCACCAAATATAAGGAGGGATATTATGAGATTTAAATACATCTTATGTTTCGGTTCAACCAGTAATCTCACCGGCAATATAGGTATTTCTGAAATATTTAAATACATCTTATGTTTCGGTTCAACGGTTAGCGGTAGTGTTAATTCTCTGGGGAGTTAAAAAATTTAAATACATCTTATGTTTCGGTTCAACGGAAAGCCTGAAGGAATACGACAAGGCTCAATTGCTATTTAAATACATCTTATGTTTCGGTTCAACGTAATGGCGACATGGCAAGTGAAAAGCAGATAGGCAATTTAAATACATCTTATGTTTCGGTTCAACACGGATTGTTGCCTGTGACATCTCCCGGTTCGGTGAATTTAAATACATCTTATGTTTCGGTTCAACTGTTGTAGGTTGCAGCAATCCAGGCATTAGAACGGTATTTAAATACATCTTATGTTTCGGTTCAACAGGCACTCCGTTATTCTGCCAAAACTGTGCTGATTAATTTAAATACATCTTATGTTTCGGTTCAACTTGCTTTTTCTATAACATTAAATATTCTTTTCTGGATTTAAATACATCTTATGTTTCGGTTCAACATCCTGTACCAA
>Ga0272442_10009051_pt1 | contig 12518 bp, 12 predicted proteins | sample SSMForm2O_FD_200262 | JGI IMG/M metagenome (GOLD analysis project Ga0272442, IMG submission 200262) | Marine sediment archaeal communities from Little Sippewissett salt marsh, Falmouth, MA, United States - SSM-Form-2O | ecosystem: Environmental > Aquatic > Marine > Wetlands > Sediment ... | reverse complement strand
TCTCTTTCAGGAAGTAATACCTCTGAGCACTTCAAGATTGCAATAGTTGCCAGATCTTTTAGTCGCAATAACCCTTCAATCTATGATCTGCCTGTCATTGTTACTTCTGCGGGATAACAACGTATTGATAGTATGATACTATCCGTAATAGTTTCATTCTATCGTGAACGCCATCGTTATGAGATAATTTGATGACAGTCGAAATAATTGTGTCATCATTTTTTGATTAGAGTGAGAGGTTACAACCCTTTGTATAAGGAATTTTCCGAAATATACTGTTGCACTGAATCGGAAACAAGGTACCGAATGGATTGCCCGTTCCGTATCCTGTTCCGTATATCCGTCGATGATATTTCGAGAAATGTCAGCCGTTTGAAATAGATAGATCTCCCGGTCGTTCCTGAAAATGTTCCGGTTTCTGTGTCGTGCTGAAATTGTGAGGCGGCGTATTCCGGGAGGATATCTGAAAGCTTCCTCACTTCATATCCCGGTCTGGTCATGACGATGAAATTGCAGAGTAACAGTAGTTGCTCCCATTCCTTCCACCTATGGATATCCTGAAACGCATCCTGCCCCAGGATAAAGTAAAGTTCCAATTCTTCAGGCGAATTAGCGAGAAAATGTTTTACCGTATCAATTGAATAGGATGTTCCTCCCCGCTCGTTTTCCATGTCGGAAACGGCGAACGACGGGTTTGCCTCAACGGCGAGTTTTACCATCTGTTCCCGGTGGCGGAACGGGGTAGTATCCTTACCGGTCTTGAGTGGCTGCCGGGCGGCAGGAATAAAAATGACCCTGTCCAGAGCAAACAATTCACGGACCTCGACGGCACATCGAAGATGACCCATATGAATGGGGTCGAATGTTCCGCCGAATAATCCCCATTTCATGTTCTTACCTGTCCGTTTCCGTAAATGATAAACTTTTTCGTTGTGAGCTCTTCAAGGCCCATCGGTCCGAACGCATGGAGCTTGGTCGTACTGATTCCGATCTCTGCGCCCAGACCGAGCTCAAATCCGTCACTGAACCGTGTCGATGCATTCACGAGGACCGTTGAAGAATTGACCTCGTTCAGAAAGCGCTGGGAGTTATCATAATCCCGGGTGATAATCGATTCAGTATGCAGCGAACCATAGTGTTCGATATGAGCGATGGCCTCGTCCAGATCATTCACCACGCGAATCGCTAGGGTAAGATCAAGATATTCTTCGTACCAGTCTTCTTCGGTCGCCGCTTCAATATCGGTGAGAATTGCTTTCGTCTCTTCGCACCCTTTCAGGGTAACACCGGCTTCTCTCAAGCCTTTTGTTACCATCGGGAGAAAGGTTTGAGAAATATCTTTGTGAACCAGGAGTGTTTCCATGGCGTTACAGACACCCGGTCTTTGTGCCTTTGCGTTTATACTGAGGGCCGTAGCCATGTCGAGATCAGCACTGGCATCGACGAAAATGTGGCAGACCCCTTTGTAGTGCTTGATGACCGGTATCTTCGATTGATTCACAACGGCCCTGATCAGCTCTTCTCCGCCACGGGGGATAATGATGTCTATGTATTCTTCAAGTTGCAGCATCTCGTTGACCGCTTCCCGGTCGGTTGTGGGTATAACCTGAATGGCATTTGCAGGGATACCAACCGTTTTCAGGACACCTTGTAACAGTTTACCGATGGCGAGGTTGGAGTTAATCGCCTCGGATCCTCCCCGGAGGATAACGGCATTTCCCGATTTGAGGCAGAGTGCCGCCGCATCGGCCGTCACGTTAGGGCGGGATTCGTAGATAATCCCGATAACTCCCAGCGGAATTCTCATCCTGCCCACGAGAAGACCATTGGGTCGCCGCCACATGGATGTAACCTCTCCCACGGGATCGGGCAGGGCCGCAACTTCTCTGAGACCGTCGGCCATGCTCCGTATCGTCGGATCGTCAAGGGTAAGCCTGTCTAACATGGCGGATGAGAGTCCTTTCTCTCGTGCGTATGCCAGGTCCTTTGCGTTTTCGCTGATGAGATAGTCTGTGTTTGCGATTAATTCGTCTGCCATGTCACGCAGGGCCTTGTTCTTCAGCTCAGAAGAACTATGTGCCACTATGTTTGCTGCCTTTCTTGTTTCTCTGGCAATTTCTATCACCTGTTCCTTAATACTCATGGATCCTTCCCCTTTGAAAAAAGATGTATTGTCCGTTGTTAAAAATATAGTTGATTTTTCTTCTTTACTTTGTCACTAATACAGCCGCACTTTCTTTGACAGGAAACGATCTGTCGAAAGCAACCGAACCGTTTGAGATTTTGATCGTGTTTTTTAAAAGAATACAAAAGAGTTACCATCTAAATCATACCTTATAGTCGGTAAAAGATGCTGTGTCAAGATCCGAGAGTATATTATAAGTTCGTTTGGCTGTATGATTAAACGTGTTACAGTGAGTGAGCATATATCGGGGGAATATGATCGATATTAGAGTTAAGGCAGGGGAAAATGTTTATGAGATGATTCAGGATGGTGGATTCAATATGGATCGTGTGACCACCTATGTGGGTCCCGGTGTGGGACCGCGATGGTTACTGGCAACCGGTTTTGACCTGACTCTTCTCAGCAACGGCCTTCTCGGCAGGTCACATCCGGTGGTTCTCGCCGGTTCCTCGGCGGGTGCCTTGCGATTTGCAGCCTGGCTCCAGCCGGAAGCTGTTGAAAGCTATCGCCGTCTTATGGAAGCGTACATTACGACATCGTACACCAGGGATCATACGCCCGAAACGATTCTTGAATCCATTCAAAATATCGTGAATGCTTACATTGATGCTGATGCGATTCCCTTTGCCCTGGCAAACAAAAATTATCGACTGGCCGTCACAACGGCACGAGCCAGAAATTTCGCGGCTTCTGAAATGACAGTGATACAACAATTGGCTCTCGCATGCAGTTTCATCTTCAATGCCGTCAACAGTTCATGGCTCTCCTGGTTTTTTGAGAGAATTGTCTTTTACAATGGTCCACTTCAGCCCCGGTTCTGTCTCAGCGACGGGTTCAAAGGCATGGCTATTCGACTGAATGACGCGAATTTCAAACATGCCCTTTTGGCTTCGTCGGCAATTCCGCTGGTCGTTGCCGGTGTAAAAAATGTTTATGGTGCTCCGAATGGTGTTTATCGGGATGGCGGTGTTATGGATTACCACCTGAACCAGAACTATGCTGAAACAAAGGATGATGTTATCCTTCTCTTTAACCATCAGGAACGGGTGATTCCGGGGTGGCTCGATAAAAGATTGAAGTATCGGGAGATAGAGACTGAATTTCTCGCAAACGTTCTCATGATCAATCCGAGCGAACAATTTATTCAGAAATTACCCGGTGGGAAAATACCTGATCGTGAAGATTTTAAATTATTTGTCGATGATCCCTCCGAGAGGATAAAATACTGGTGGCAGGCGGTTGAGTTGTCGGGACCGCTTGGTGAACAATTCATGGAACTTGTGGAGAGTAAAAAGATACGTTCCGTCGTCGAAGAGATGTAATATGTCAGTGGGATACCTCAAATGTTTCAGGGAAGGGGTATTAGATAAACGGGCAAAGATTCTGGCCGGAATAACAAAAAAGTGTGCTCTGTGTCCCCGGGAATGCGGCATCGATCGTACCCGGGGGGAACGAGGGTTCTGTCGCCTTACTGATACGATTATCATGAGCCACGCTCTTCCTCATTATGGTGAGGAACCCCCTGTCTCGGGACAGTATGGCGCCGGGACAATCTTTTTTTCATCCTGTAATCTCAGGTGCATCTACTGTCAGAATTACCAGATCAGTCATGCTATGATGGGACGATCGGTTGATCCATCCGAGCTTTCTCAGGCCATGTTGAAATTACAGGAGACCAGGTGCCATAATATCGAGCTTGTGTCTCCGGCCTCCCATATACATCGCATCCTGGAAGCACTTTCTCTCGCCTGTGCGGAAGGGTTGCACATCCCCCTCGTGTATAACTGCAGTGGGTACGACAACCCTGATATCATTGAGATGCTTGACGGGATCGTCGATATCTATTTGCCCGACTTCAAATACGGCACTGATGAAGATTCATTGATCTTTTCACGAGTAACAGATTATGTGCCGCACGCCCTGGGATCAATCAAAGAAATGGTCAGACAGGTGGGGGATGCGCTGGAGACGGAAAATGGGATCGCTCGGCGGGGAATTATTATCAGACATTTAGTATTGCCCGGCAGCATTACAAACAGTTTGAGAGCTCTGGACTTGCTTAAAGACCATATTTCCACGTCGGTGCCGATCAGTATCATGGCACAGTATGAGCCGATACCGTCGGTAATGACACATCCGCTCCTGAAGAGAAAGATAACAGATCTTGAGTATGAGACGGTAGTGAACTATGCCGTTGATCTGGGATTTGAATATATCTTCATTCAGGATCGTAACGATGAACGCACCCTGATTCCTGATTTCGGAAGAGACGATCCGTTTGCATGGGTTGATTTCTCAAGCACGTCACAACTTCATGAAAACATATAAGGGGCGGCCCGCTTGTATGGTATCGGGCACTATGGTAGATAACAGTCTGTGGGAGGTGTTGCATGGCTGAATTTTCGCACTTCGGGAAAATTCTCATTATCATCGGTTTGGTTACGGCCGGCATAGGGCTTCTCTTTTTTGCGGGAGATAAAATTCCCTGGGTGGGACGTCTGCCCGGTGATCTTTTCATCAAAGGTAAAAACGTTACCTTTTATTTTCCCATCACAAGCTGCATCATTATCAGTGTTATCATTACCCTTGTCCTTTTCCTGTTTCGTCACAAATAGAAAGAGATCACAGCTTTCAGCAGTCAGTACTCAAATTGATAATCCACACTTGTTGCTCGGAGTTAATCCTAATTTTTACCGTACACGGCACTTGATATTCGTAACAATTTGAAATGATTGCGCAATGTGGTATTGATACGCCTGGTTAGGGAACGGTAAATATCTCAACATTGTCCGGCGGGGTAAAATTGAACATGTCGTCGGGAAGGTTGATGTTTGTTTTCATATGGTCAAACGTCAGTCTGGTCATGTTGCCATAGACGTCGGTAAAATTGAAGTGCATGATGTGGAAGGTGTCCTTGTTTATTTTCATTTGAAGTTTTTCGATGCCCATGTCTTTGCTGATCGGTGTCAGGGACAGCAGATAATTGCCATTCTCATCCCGTGCATTCTGTTCCGGAAACGTTATGTGAAAATCATCTTTTAATTTTCCGATACCGGCAATAAATCGTATGGTCATCTTTGACGAAAGGATCTTTTGTGCATCCTGAACATAAGCGATTTTGTCCTCAGGAATATACAGCCAGGCCTTTTCAGGATTGATGACGAGTTTTTTGTGAGACGGTTTGCTGTAGTCCCATAACATCCTCGTCGGTTTCTTGAAATAAACGGTGCCTTCCTCTGTCAATGTCTGATTGACGGATTTAATCGTTGCCTGTTGTACAAACGTGGCACGTAAATCAAACGTTTTTTCATAGTGGTTCTGAACATTTACGATGAGTTCTTCAAGAGACAGGGATTGTGCATATGCCGGAAAGGTCGACAAAAAGATACCGAGGATCATGATCCATTTGAAGGATATATATTTTCTGTTATCGAAGGAAATCATTCTATTCCCCTGTAATTCACGAAGGTTAATTCATCATATGTAAGAAATACTGATGAATCCTCGGATCCGCGGTCAGTTCCGGATGAAAGGTCGATACGAGAATATTATCCTGTCGTACCATGACATATGTATTATTATACAGAGCGAGAGGAACCACATGAGCACCGATGCTGTCAATGATCGGTGCCCTGATGAAAACGGCTCTGAAGATCTCAGGTTCCAGAAATTCTACCGAAATTTCAACCTCTCGACTGTAAACCTGTGGCCCGTAAGCATTTCTGCTGACATCAATATCGATGAGATTGAGCAGATCCTGTTTTTCCCCCTCTACCTTGTCGGCGAGAAGAATTGCTCCGGCACAGGTACCGAAAACAGGTCTGCCGGATACGGCAAAACGTTTTAAGGGATCGAGAAAATCATACTCAACCATAAGTTTTGAAATTGTTGTGCTCTCTCCGCCGGGAATAATGAGACCGTCAATCGTGTCCAATTGAGCAGGCAGTCTTATTTCAACTGTCCCGGCATCACACTTTTTAACCATGTGGATGTGTTCGCGAAAGGCCCCCTGAAGAGCCAAAACACCTATTATCATAATCTGTTAATTCACCTCGATTTAGTCTCCATGTGCTTCAGGAAAAAATAAACACAATTTATGTACACGAATTCTCTGCATAACTACTCGAAAAATTCAAAGTTTTCAATATATATTCAATTATTATTATCATTTTTGACGTCAACGATTGGCCCCGGTTATTTTCGGGTACTGATCTGAAGGTATCGTGCAGACGATATATAAAAATTGATAAAACAACAATGTACAATAAATTTCCCGGGATTGTTTCTTGAAATTCATAGAGAGGCGAAAGAAAAGGAACGAAACATGCATAGAATAAAAATTTATGTTTAAGGATGACAAATTCTGAAAAAGAGACAATGACAACCTATTAAAATCAGATATAAAAATTTACAAATAGCTGGTATTGTTGATTATTTCTGTTTGCTTAATTCGTGGGCAAAGTGGTATGAAATAAATTCAGAAAAGCATTTGATGATTTCATCAACAGTATTATCCACAGGCGTATCAACACGCCTGTGGATCAAATGTTTTATCGGCCGACGAGAAACATTCGTCGCTAATCTGATATTTTTACTCTCCACCCGAAGAAATCTTCTTTTTCTCCATATTGAATCTGGAGTATTTCATTGTAAAGTTTTTCAGTAACTTCTCCCGTTTTGCCTTCGTTAATACTATAATCTTTCCCTCTATAATAAATCTGTCCGACCGGTGAAACAATGGCAGCCGTGCCTGAAGCGAAGCATTCATTGAGGGTACCCCTCGCCTGGGCTTCAATGATTTCGTCCATCGACAGAGGTCTTTCCGCAACATTCATGCCCCAGTGCTGTGCCAACTGGATGATTGATTTACGGGTAACACCGGGGAGGATGCTCCCTGAAAGTGGCGGCGTTATCAATTCATTGCCAATAACGAAAAAGATGTTGCTCGTGCCGACTTCTTCAACATATTTCCGTTCCACGGCATCAAGCCACAATACCTGGGTATAACCCATCTCGCTTGCTTTTTGACTGGCATACAGACTTGCGGCGTAGTTGCCGGCGGCTTTGCAGTACCCGACTCCTCCGGGTGCCGCCCGAACATATTCTTCGCTCACATAGATCTTTGTCGGGCTGAATCCTTCCGGGTAATATGCGCCGACGGGACCCGCAATAATATAGAAAAGATATTTGTTTGAGGGATGAACTCCCAACGCTTCTTCCGTGGCGATCATGGTGGGTCGCATATAGAGCGAGGTACCAATGCCACGGGGTATCCACTCTTTTTCAACGGTGGCAAGCTTCACCAGAGCGTCCATGAAGAGGTCTTCGTCAATTGGTTGCATACAAAGCCTTACGGCGGATTCGTTCAGTCGCTTGATATTTTCGTCAGGTCTGAACAGATAAACCGAACCGTCTTTACCCCGGTATGCTTTCATTCCTTCAAAAATGAGTTGTCCGTAATGGAGGCACATTACTGCCGGGTCAAGTATGAGCGGTCTATATGGCTCAATCGAAGCATTATGCCAACCCTTGCCAGTCTCATATTCAACAATAAAAAGGTGATCCGTAAATATCTGGCCAAAACCGAGCTTAGATTCATCAGTTGGTTTCGCTTTCATTTTTTCCGGTGCAATGTTAGTGACCTTTATATCCATCTCTGACGCCCCCTCCTTCATTAATTATTAATTCCCCCTGAATTGCAATAAATTTTCCTTTTCTATATCTGATATTTCCAGGCCGGGCATTGCGTGTCCCAATCCTTTTGATACCTGTGCGATAATGTTCGGGTCGTTGTAATGCGTTACCGCTTGAACAATGGCGTGAGCCCTTTTTGCCGGGTCTTCAGATTTAAATATGCCTGATCCAACAAAAACGCCATCCGCTCCCAGCTGCATCATCAATGCCGCATCTGCCGGTGTGGCGATACCTCCGGCGGAAAAGTTGACGACGGGAAGCTTTTTATCCCTTGCAACCATTGTGACAAGCTCGTACGGAGCGCCCAAATTTTTTGCTTCCGTCATCAGTTCTTCTTCGGGAAGGGCGGCAAGCCGTGCGATGCCGTCATGTATCGCACGCATGTGTCTCACTGCCTCTACAACATTACCGGTTCCTGCTTCACCCTTGGTCCTGATCATTGCGGCTCCTTCGCCAATTCTTCTTAACGCTTCTCCGAGATTAACGGCACCGCATACAAATGGTACGGCAAACTTCCATTTGTTGATATGATAGGTTTCATCGGCAGGTGTCAGAACCTCGCTCTCATCGATAAAATCGATGCCCATTGATTCTAATATTTGAGCCTCAACATAGTGTCCGATCCTGACTTTTGCCATCACCGGTATGCTTACGGCTTCAATGATCTTTTCGATGATAGCCGGATCGGTCATACGGGCGACACCACCCTGTGCCCTGATATCTGCCGGGACTCTTTCCAGTGCCATCACAGAAACGGCCCCCGCGTTCTCAGCGATTTTCGCTTGCTCCGGTGTGGTTACGTCCATAATAACGCCACCTTTTAACATCTCGGCAAGACCGGTTTTTACTTCTAATGTTCCAAATTTTTCCACGTACTGTTACCTCCTCGTTAGGACGCCCTAACGTTTTTTAAATAATTGACTATTTTTCACTTTAACACTAAATCATTTTTCTATCAAGGGTTCTGTACTGGATGGCTTCTGAGATTTGGTAGGCCTGGATATCCCGTTCTCCTTCAAGATCGGCGATTGTTCTGGCGACCTTTAGTATTCGTGTATAGGCTCGTGCGCTGAGACCGAGTTTGTCAGTTGCCATTTCTATCAAGTGATGAGAATCGTCATCTAAAGCGCAGAATTTTTTGATTTCTTTGTTTGTCATGTTTGCATTATTGTTTGTCCCGATAGTGTTGAACCTCTTTTTCTGGTTTTCCCGAGCCCGGTTGACTCTTTTCATTATTATTTCAGATGATTCACCGGTAGATTGTGCCGAGAGTTCCTTATATCGGACAGCGGGAACCTCGATATGAATATCGATTCGATCAAGAAGAGGACCTGAAATTTTGGAGCGATAATTTCTGATTTGCTGTGCCGTGCACCGGCAGGCGCGCTGAGGATCGGTGAAGTAACCGCAGGGACACGGATTCATTGCCGCAATAAGCATAAATGACGCGGGATATGTGATGGTCGTTGCCGCCCTCGCTATCGTTACCGTTCCATCCTCTAGGGGTTGTCGCAGCGCTTCGAGAACATTTCTCCTGAATTCGGGAAGTTCGTCAAGAAAGAGAACCCCGTTATGGGCAAGACTGATTTCACCCGGTCGGGGATTGTGGCCTCCTCCGACCAGTCCGGCGTCCGATATGGAGTGGTGCGGTGCGCGAAAAGGCCGGCTCGTGAGCACGGTTTCTTTCTTTTCTAAAAGTCCCGCAACGGAAAAGATCTTTGTTGTTTCAATAGCTTCCTGAATGGTTGGATCGGGGAGTATCGTCAGAAGTCTTCGTGCAAGCATTGTTTTGCCGGAACCCGGCGGTCCCACCATAATGACATTGTGTCCACCAGCTGCGGCGATTTCCAAAGCCCTCTTTGCCTGATCCTGACCGCTCACATCACTGAAATCGTCGCTGGAAAGCAGGCTTTTGGTAAATAAATCAGAGACATCAATGGTGGTGGGAGTAATAGCTTTTGTGCCATTAAAATATTCAACCACATGATGCAGATAATCAACGGCAATAACATCGATAGCTTCCACCATGGCTGCTTCGACGGCATTATCGCGTGGGACGACAATTCCCTTGAGCCCCATGTTTTTTGCCTGGTACGATGCGGATAGCGCTCCGTGAACGCCTTTAATCCTTCCATCTAACGAGAGTTCTCCGATGAGCATGTACTCCTTCAGGTTTGTCCTCTCCACAATATCTTCTGCCGCCAGGATACCTATCGCAATCGGGAGATCGAACCCCGTCCCCTCTTTTTTGATATCAGCCGGTGCGAGATTAACCGTAACCCGGTGTTTCGGAAAACGATACCCCGTATTTTTTATGGCAGATTTGATACGGTCTTTGCTTTCTTTTACTGCCGCGTCGGGTAATCCTACGGTCGAGAATTGGGGTAACCCCGCTGACGTATCGACTTCAACCTCAACAGGATACGATTCTATGCCGAGAATGGCACCGCTGATGATTTTAACAATCAACCTTCACTCCTTCAATTGTAAATCGTGTGTCGTGACGTAAGAACATACTCTTTCGGAATCTAACTACGCTTTTCAGGAGATACTGTGAAATGCCTTCTACTTTCTCTGCATATGCTGCTGTATTTCTATGGGATTAATAAAAATATAGCAAGGATTTTTCTCTTTACAAATAATATTGTTTTGTATACGTGAGTTCAGAGGTGATGTTGTCGGGGGGGCGTGTTGTATGATTGGGTTTTTTGACTCCGGTTTTGGCGGTTTGACCGTGTTACGAAGCGTTGTTGATCTTCTTCCAGAATACGATTACCTGTATCTTGGCGATAACGCACGAGTTCCCTATGGGACCCGATCGCAAGATGTTGTGTATGAGTTTACCAGACAGGCGGTGGATTATCTTTTTAAGCAGCAATGTCAGTTAATCATCATTGCCTGCAACACATCGTCAGCCCGGGCCTTGAGAAAGATTCAGCAGGAATTCCTGCCCGAAACGTATCCCGATAGACGAGTTCTCGGTGTCATACGCCCCGCAGCGGAAGAACTTGCTGCACGGGGTTGTCGAAAAGTCGGTATACTGGCTACGGAGGGTGTTGTTGCATCGAATATTTATGTTGAAGAGATCATGAATCTGAATTGTTCCATCAAGGTTCTCCAGCAAGCCTGTCCATTGCTGGTACCGATCATCGAAGCCGGAGAAAAGGAGTGGGAAGGGACCGACATGATCATCAAGAAATATTTGAGACAGCTCTTCGGTCAAGATGATGAGATCGATACCATGCTCCTTGCTTGCACGCATTACCCGATCGTGCATGAAAATTTTGAGCGGGCTGTTTCAGGAAAGGCGGTCGTGCTCGACCAGGGACCCATCGTGGCCAGGAAATTGAAAGATTATCTAACAAACCATCCAGAAGTTGATGAGCAGTTGACAAAAAAAGGAAACAGATTCTTTCTCACAACCGATATTTCAGATAAATTTGACCGTCTAGCCCGTGTTTTTTATGGCCAATCCATTTATTCTAAGCTTATTTCATTGGAATCGTTATGTTTGTAACTTATTTTGAAAAAATAATTTAACATTCTTGACGGAGGAAAATAACTGTGTTATTTTCCACTTTCAGTTTTATCAATCCATAAACATTATTTCCTTCCCAGAGCAGAAATGTAGTGTACCGATGGCGAAATTTACCCACCTAGATGAAAAAAATAAATCGCGGATGATTGATATCACTGCTAAAGAACCCACGCTGAGAGAGGCGCATGCCCGGGGTAAAGTGTTACTCAGACCGGATACGGTAAAGGACATTGAAGAAGACGGGATGGCAAAAGGTGATGTCTTCGGTGTTGCAAAGATTGCCGGTATCATGAATGCCAAGAAGACGAGCGATATAATACCCATGTGTCATCCCCTCGAGCTGACAGGTATTGATATCCGGTTTTCTAGCGATAGCTCGAGTGGGGAAATAATTATTGAATCAAGGGTTAAGACCTTCGGTCGTACCGGTGTGGAAATGGAGGCTCTGATTGCTGTTAGTGCAGCGGCGTTAACGATTTATGATATGTGCAAATCCGCGGACAAAGAGATCGTGATTTCAGATATTAAATTATTGGAAAAACGTGGCGGCAAAAGTGGTATCTTTGTGAGAAGTGAATAATATAATGTGCCGATTTTGTGATTTCATCGGTACCGTGAAGCATTATGGACAATAAATCATATAATATCAAAAAGTCGTTTCTCATACCACTGTCGGTGGATGCCTTTTTTCTCCTTGTTCTCCTGGCGATTTCCCTTTTTACCGATAGCCATCCAGCGGAGAGAATAGTACTAACAGTTATTCTGATCCCTCTCATCTATGTTTTACTTGAGGCGAGCGTTCGTAAAGCGATAATAAGTAACGAAGGTATCAAGATTAAAAAATTTTTGCGACAGAAATCATTGGAGTGGCAAAGCATAACCAATGTTGACACTATCGTTGTGAGGAAAAAAGTCTTTCTCGCTTTGACGACCACAAAAGGATTCCATGTCTTATCTAATTCATATGGGGACTTTACAACCCTGGTTCAGGATATTATCAGACACACAGGTAACGAAAAGGTAGAGGAAAGGGTGAAGGATATCGTGGCGCACCCAATACGAAAAATATCGGATATTGTGGGTGCCTGGGTCGCAGCACTG